>ENA-OQCB01000718-OQCB01000718.1-human-gut-metagenome-genome-assembly--contig:-NODE-718-length-14672-cov-7.612238_pt1 | contig 14672 bp, 9 predicted proteins | sample MGYA00242493_ERZ504568 | MGnify/ENA primary metagenome ERZ504568 (study PRJEB26092, sample SAMD00036229) | human gut metagenome | host: Homo sapiens | study: EMG produced TPA metagenomics assembly of...
CTATCGACCGAAAAAATAAGGATATGCTTTTTGAGATGGTCAGCCAATCTAAATTTAACGCTCCGCAGAACTATCTTCATGATCTAAAGGCGGTCAACGGAAACAGCATACCCAACGGGAAAAAGCAGCAGGAGGCCTTGGCCTTCTTGAATTTGAACGTATACTCCCCTACCGCTTACGATGATGCTATCTTCATGCCGATAGCTAGCAACGCTTTTAAGTTTTATACGTTCAATTTGGAAGGGCTGGAAACTATCAACGGCTTGACGATTTACAAAATCCGTTTCCTGCCGAAGCAATGGAGCCAGAAATTGGTATGCGGGGATCTATATGTCATCGACCAGTCATGGACGATCGATAAGATCGATATGAACGGTCGTTACTCTTTCGCCGAATTCAACCTAGTCATGAGCTACGGACGGGATTTCAGGCGGTTCATCCTGCCCGAGAAGGCGGATCTATTCCTCCGATACAGGGTATTGGGAAACGCAGTGGCAACCACCTACCATTCTTCCTTTAAGTATCAGGAAGTGGAATGGGTGGAGGAGGACAACGAAAGCCATAAATGGAAATCCTTGGACCTGACCAATTATTACAAGCTCTCGTCCGATACGGTTCCTATTATCAGGGATTCCACGTATTGGAATATCCATCGTGACAATCCCTTGAGTCCGGATGAAGCCCACTTATACAATAAAGCCCAAGAGCAGAATATAAATAAAATCGATACGGCCGATGATCTCCAGAAGTACGTTAAACTAACGGAGCAGTTAACCAATACGGTCAATATGGATTATAAAACGACCCGTATTAAATATTCCGGGCTTCTGAATCCATTCCAATTGGGTTATTCCGCCCGTAACGGCATCACTTACAAACAGCGATTCCGTATCAGCAAGACATTTACCCGTGACAAGCAAATTCGTTTTCGTCCGGAGATAGGTTACGTATTCAAGCGCAAGCAGATATTTTTCAAGGTTGGAGGCGATTGGGAATACTCGCCGCAGAAACGGGGAATTTTATCGGTAGAAGTAGGAAACAGTAATGAAAGCTATTCCTCCGAGATCACCCAAAAGATCAATGAGGAACTAAAGGATTCCACCTTCAATTTTGATGATTTAAACCTTGAGTATTTCAAACACTACTATGCGGAAATAAAAAACTCCATTGAGTTATTCAATGGGTTTCAATTAACAACAGGCATCTCTTACCATCGCCGTATCCCCTCTAAAAAGAAAGTGGCGATTGATCCCGGGGATGATGTAGAGGAAATACTTAGCCAAAATTATAATGACTTTACGCCCACGCTCGGTTTCTCCTATACCCCCCGCCAATATTATCGCATGGACGGATACCGGAAGGAGTATGTCTATTCGTATTATCCCACGATATCAATCGAAATAGCGAGAGGTATCCCCGGAGTCGGGAAAAGCTCGGGAGATTACGGACGTATAGAGGCGGACGTGCATCAAAGCCTTATGCTTGGCCTATGCAGACGATTGAACTATCATATCAGCGCCGGTCTTTATACGCAACAGAAGTCTACCTATTTCGCGGACTTTAGGTATTTCACCCGCAGGAATTTCCCCGATACATGGGATGATCAGATCGGCGGAGTCTTCAATCTGCTGAAAGGCGAGTGGTTCAATGCCTCCGATAAGTATATACAAGCGCATTTCATGTATGAAAGCCCTTTTGTCTTATTCAAGATCCTCCGCATCAACTCCACGAAAAAATTCATGCAAACGGCCTCACGCTATATCCTCTCCGAACGCTTTTATCTGAGCCAGCTATGGACACCGGTCTTGCCTAGCTATACGGAAGTCGGATACGGGATCGGGAACCATATCTTTAATATCGGGATATTCGCCGGATTCGATCGCTGGCATTACCAAAGCATGGGATTCAAGTTTGCCTTCGAGTTATTTCAATGAATAGATAGCGGGCGGGCTACCAATATCCCTTTACAGCTCTTTATCCCCTCGGCGTAATCTCGTAAGGAGGATGCTTGGATGATTACCTTTTTAGCGGAAGAAGAGGCATGGATAAATGTCAGTTGTCCATCCTTCCAATAGGCAATCCCGACATGCGTCACGTCCAGCCCCTTGATAGAAGTAACAAAACAGAGGATATCGCCATTCTTGATTCCGGACGAACATTTCTCGATCTCCTGTTTAGGCACATAATAATGAGGACGCAGGTTTATCTCCTTTTCCTTATCGGCCATCCTTCGAACCCTTTCCGGATGGTTCTTCAATTGCTTATAGCTATCCGGATGCGTGGATATAAAAGATAAATCCAAAGGTAGGGAGGCACCACCGATCTCCCGCCCTATATCTTTCACGATTCCTTTTCGCTCGTTCTCATAGAACCAGTCGGTCATATAATGCAAACGATCCGTGTAATCATGGATTGTGCCGTCTCTGTACCGGAGCTGCTGTAAATTCTCACAAAAGTTCTCAAAGGTAGGATTTTCTTCCCGTAGGGTGCGGGATAAAGCCAATACGGTCTCCGCAAATGTAGTACAATCCAATTCCTGCAGATTGACCACCAAGCCCTCAGGCTCCTTTTCCAAGGTAGAGGCGACATAAGGAGTCCCCCGGAAGAAAAGGGCGGTATGGATCATTAGCTCGTCTAGGGGTAACGATTTCTCAGGTTCCATCTGGGTACAATACCGATCGAAAATAGCACGATCCTCATCCGTACAATACAATTTACGGAATGTATGCTCTTGGGCATTCACTAAAAACACCATACACACACACATCCAAAAACCGAGCAGTATCATTCCCCTTCTCATAAGCTAATCCTTTTTCGTTTTCAATAAATCCTCCAATTTCACCAGCTCGTCACGGAATTGAGCAGCCTCGATGAAATCCAGTTTCTTCGCTGCTTCCGTCATCTGTTTGCGAGTCCGCTCGATCGCCTTCTCAAGCTGCGTACGGTTCATGTATTGCATGACCGGGTCCGCCACCAAGCTTGGTTCCGGCTCTATATAAGCGTAAGGCTCCGCCGCTTGTTGTTTCTCGGCAAGTAAAGAGACACTGTTTTTCATGACTTGTTTCGGAGTAATGCCATGCGCCTCGTTATAAGCCATCTGTTTCTCCCGCCGGCGATTGGTCTCGTCTATGGTCTGTCGCATACTAGCCGTGATCTTATCAGCATAGAAGATAACCTTTCCGTTCACGTTTCGGGCGGCACGTCCGGCTGTCTGTGTCAAGGATCGGTGGGAACGCAAAAAGCCTTCCTTATCCGCATCCAAGATAGCGACCAACGAGACTTCCGGTAAATCCAGCCCCTCGCGTAGCAAGTTGACACCGATCAGCACGTCAAACAGGCCCTTCCGTAGGTCGTCCATAATCTGTACCCGCTCCAAGGTATCTACATCGCTATGTATATAGTTGCATCGTACCCCCATGCGGGTCATATACGTAGTCAGCTCTTCCGCCATACGCTTGGTCAAGGTAGTCACCAAGACTCGTTCGTCTTTTGCCGAGCGTTGCGTGATCTCCTCCATCAAATCGTCGATTTGGTTTAACGAGGGGCGAACATCAATAATCGGGTCCAGCAGACCTGTCGGACGTATCACCTGCTCCACCACCACTCCCTCGCTCTTTATCAACTCGTAATCAGCGGGAGTAGCGCTCACGTAAATGCCCAGAGGCGTCAACGACTCGAACTCATCAAAGGTAAGCGGACGGTTATCCATCGCCGAGGGCAAACGGAAACCATACTCCACCAAGTTTTTCTTCCGGGCATAATCCCCGCCATACATCGCACGAATCTGCGGGATCGTCACATGGCTCTCGTCTACGACAAGCAGGAAGTCTTTCGGGAAATAATCCAACAGGCAGAAAGGGCGATCACCCGCCGCACGTCCGTCGAAATAACGGGAATAGTTCTCGATACCCGAGCAATGCCCTAACTCCCGGATCATTTCCAGATCAAAAGTGACACGTTCATACAGGCGTTTCGCCTCAAAGGGCTTGCCAATCTCCTTGAGGAAATTCACCTGCGTACCCAGATCCACATCGATCTGGCCGATCGCCATATTGATACGCTCTTGCGTAGTCACGAATAAATTAGTAGGATAAATATTCAACTCATCCTGCTCATCATACTCCTCGCCTGTCAATGGATTGAATGAGGAGATACGGTCTATCTCATCATCCCAGAACTCGATACGATACGCCATACCATCGAAAGTCTCGATCGCCGGGAAGATATCCACCGTATCGCCATTCACACGGAAACAGCCGCTTTTGAACTCCAGCTTATTATTCACGTACAAGGCGTCTACAAACCGGCGCAACAACTTATCCCGGTCGATACGCATACCCCGTTCCAGATGCGTCACTTTCTCGGCGAATGCCGTAGGATCCGCCATACCATATAAGCAGGATACGGATGAGACCACGATCACGTCCTTACGACCCGACAATAAGGAAGCCGTGGCCCTCAAACGCAGCTTATCGATCTCCTCATTGATCGCCAAATCTTTCTCTATATAGGTATCGGTAGAAGGTAGATAGGCCTCCGGCTGATAATAATCATAATAAGAGACAAAGTACTCTACCGCATTATTTGGGAAAAACGCTTTAAACTCACTGTATAACTGAGCGGCAAGCGTCTTATTATGGCTGAGTATCAAGGTTGGTCTCTGAACTTCCTTTATCACGTTAGCGATCGTAAACGTCTTACCAGAACCGGTAACACCTAAAAGTGTTTGAAAAGGAACGCCGCTCTTGATCCCTTCCGACAATGCCGCAATCGCCTCGGGTTGGTCACCCGTGGGACTGAACGAAGACGATATTTCAAAATTCATTCTTTATCCGATCTGTTGTTTAGGCATTATTAACCATAATATAATGTAGAGCAGTATACCGAATCCGGCGAAAAGAACCATCAATACCCATACGATCCGTACGATCGTCGGATCGATATCCAAGTATTCCGCAAGACCGGCACAAACACCCCCTATCATCTTATTATTCGAACGAGTCAATCTTTTCTTCTCTTCCATTATCCTCTATTTTAACAATTAGACAGTATACACGCAAAGATAATTTTTTCCCTCTAATAAAATAACAACTCCTGTCGATAATTCTTACAAATACGACAATGCCCATTGCAGGCTCTTTATAATGGGCATTATAAAGCACTTACAATGGGCATTCAACACCGCTTACAATCGTGATTAAGCGGCCTATCGATCCAGCAACTCTTGCAAATATTTACGAGTTTGGATCACATAATCATGGCGGGTACCATTCAGCTCACATTCAATTGTTATCGCACCCTTGAATCCTTGTTTTTTCAACTCGGCAATCACTGCGGGAAAATCTACATCGCCCGTAGGGATCGGTACCTCATGGCCCAGCTCATACGGATTGTTAGGATCCGGATACTTGCCATCCTTCGCATGGAACTCTTTAATCAAGTTACCAAACAACTTGACCGCATCCAGGGAGTTCGACTTGCCATACATTAGTAAATTCGCCAAATCACAATTGATAAACAAATTACCCGTACCGATATCCCGGATCGCACGAATCAAAGTGATTGGTGTCTCCTGCCCAGTCTCGAAATAAATCAAGACATTACGCTCCTTCGCATAAGTAGCCAAGCCACGCATCACCTCAATGAAATCCTTATACTGCGCCGAAGACGGATCCTCTGGAATAAATCCAAAATGCGAGTGCATAGCCGGAATACCAGCCTGTACACAAAAATCGATCATTTTACGGTATAAGTCCAACTTCTCGAAACGCTCATCGATAGGTACCAGGCCGATCGTAGCCGGTCCTTGACGAAAATTCCACGTACTTTTACTTCCCGGCACACCAACCAACGTAGTTACCCGGATCCGGTGCTTCTCGGAAGCGGCCTTCACCTGCTCCGCCAATTCCTTCGTGAATCTTTTTTCACTATAATTTAACTCACAAGAACCAAAGCCCTGCTCATGCAGGGCTTTGAAACTCTTATCTATATCGCGTACATCATATTGGATGACACCGATCGTGATCTGTTCCTGCGCCTTCACGCCCGGACAAATCAAGGCCATAGCCACCACGTACGCCCATATATATTTCCTAATGTTCATATTCCTTATTATTCAATCTAAGAATCAATCAATTATTGTTCCATAGTCGGATTGAACGTACCTCCCCAATTATTATTCTGCTCCAAATTCGGGTTCTCGTCCAAGTAAGTTTTCTTGATCGGGAAGAAATAGAAGCTTTCCTCGATCACGAACTGGCGCTCAGCTGCCTCCGTATAAGGAACTTGATGGATTACGTAGCGAAAATCACCGGTAGTCAACTCATTCTTGGCGATCCGGTCGCGAGCGACGTTCAAGTCCATATCCGAGCCATCCGGGTTGACTGCGATCGCCTCGATACCATGTTTCGTCCAACCGGCCAACATCATCATATTACGCGTACGGCGCAAGTCCCAGAAACGATGTCCCTCATAGCACAGCTCGATATGACGTTCATCCAAAATCGCCTGACGGATCTCCTCACGGCTACCAACCTTCAAGCCATACAAACCATCCGCCCCTGCCTCTATACCCGCACGCTTACGGATCTGTTTCAACAAATCGATAGCTACATCAGAATGTCCGTTCTCATTAGCGGCCTCCGCATAGATGAACATCACTTCGGCAAAGCGCATCAAGATATAATCAATATCGAACGTCATCACCTTGTCTTGTGTCAAGGAAAGATCAGACACTTTGTAATTATACATTCCAGAGAAAATATCATTGTTGGCCGCATTGACACCCGCATTCGGATTGACACCATATTGATCGTCTGCGTTGCTCACACCCAAGGCGTTATACATACGGTTGTCGGCAGATCTACCAGCTACCGGCCATTCGCGTCCGTTATACAAACAAGCCCTGTTGAAACGCGGATCGCGATTCTTCCAGAAAGCCTTCAGCAAAGCCTGCTCGTCACCTACGTAATACTTGCCCGTAGGATCGTCGTAACGCTTACCATCCAACATCGGGAAATCCTTTACGAATTCCCAAGTAGGATTATGATAAGGTTTATCACGGCTCACAGAAGCCGGACGCGTACCATACTCCCAAGTAGCGACACGGTTCGGATTTGAATAAATAACCGGGAAGATAACCTCCGGACCTCTTTCTTGCAACCAAATATCCGCCGGATTCTCTGTCAACGCGATGCCATTCTGCACACAAAAATCATACGCCTCCTTAGCCGCCACGTAAGCCTCTTTCCAGTATGCGTTATCATACATACGTTTCGGATTGAACTGAGGAGAAGCTTTCAGTAACAAGGTCTTTGCTTTCCAAGACTTTGCAAAACACTGGTCTATACGCCCATAATCACTGGAACTACCAGCTATTTTGGCAGGCAACAAGGAAATCGCATGATCCAAATCCTCTATCATAAACTGGAAACATTCCGGCGTAGAGTTACGTTTCACGTACAAATCATCCTTATCTTTATCTTGCGGCACTTTCAAATAAGGTACGCCACCATGATGCAACACCATCCAATAATACATATAGGCACGCATGAAATAGGCTTGTCCCAACATGAAATCCACAGCTTTCTTATCCTCTATCACGCTAGACTCCAGTTTAAAGATCGCCTCATTGATGTGGCGGATCTTGGTATAGTCCCATTTTTTATAACTATCCCCAGTCTCCGTGATCGTACCCAAATACCAAGGAATGCCCGTCACTTGATCCGAATTTTGGTCGGCAGAAACACTCCAGCCCTCAAAACACTCCTCATACAGATTGTTCACGTACGCCTGAGCCAGGTTAAGGTCTCCCCAAACCATAGACTCATCGTAGGTCTCTAGGTTGTCGATATCCAACGTGTCACAGCCTGTTGTCATTCCACCTAACAGAAAGGCCGCACTAATTATCGCGTATTTAAATTGAATCATTTTCATATCTTCCTATATTATATTTAGAATGAGAAATTAAGACCAAAAGAGAACGTTCTCATCAAAGGATAAGAATCATAATATTCTTGTTCCGGATCCAAGAACTCGGTCACAGCTGAAATACAGAACAAGTTAGTAGCATTCGCAAATACCTGAGCATGCGTGATTCCTAACGGACGAAGAATAGCCATAGGCAAATCGTAACCAATATTTAGATTCTTCAAACGCAAATAAGCGCCATTGCGCATCCAGTAACTCGTATTACCCGCTCCAGACTCATACCAACTCGTGCCCGTGATACGTGGATAAACCCCATCCGGATTAAGTTCCGGATCATACACCTTATCACTCGTCCAAATCGGGAAATAAGGACGAATCGTACCACCATGTTGATAGAAACCTCCATCTACGCCACCTACGAAGCGATCATATTTTCCGACCCCTTGAAAATGCACATCCAGCGTGATTCCCTTCCACTTGATACTACCGCCAAAACCATAATTGATACGTGGCGTACCATTCTCACTCAACAAATTATACTCATCATTGCTATCAATACGTCCGTCCGGTCCCTCCGAGTAGCCATCGCCTCTCGTATCCTTATACAAGATACCACCCAGATAAGGATCCCGTCCAAATTGCTTGAAACCTTTCGCCTTCAAGGCTTCCACCTCTGCCGGATCCGTCAGCAAGTGATCGGCGATCAGGCCCGTCAAGATTCCCTCAGCCTTACCCTGTTTTGACAACGCATGCAGGTTACCCCCTTCTCGATAAGTGGCATCCTCATCCAATACATCCCAACGATCACGAGCGAATCCCAGATTCAAGTAGGCAGAGTAAGTAATCTCGCCATTCGCGGCCTTATCCATCCAAGTCAGAGCCAACTCACCGCCTCGCCAAGAACGCTCGGCATAGTTTTCCGGAGCCAAAGCCTGTCCGTACGTGCTTGGGAGTGTCACCGTACGCGGTCCGAGGATATCTACCTCTTTCCGATAAAAGGCATCGAACGTTCCAGACAAACGATTATTGAAGAAACCAAAATCCAAACCACCATTATAAGTAGTTGAGGTTGCCCATGTCAAGGCATAGTTCGGAGTCGCTCCAGCCACAATCGTATTTGCCAAGTTATTACCAAAGATATATTTTTCACCCAATTGATACTTTTGCAAATAAGAGAACGCATCCACCTTGTCAATCGGGTCCTTGCTCAAATCCATATCATTACCCGTCGTACCATAAGAGGCACGGATCTTCAAATTACTCAACCAATCAGATGTCGGCTCCATGAAAGACTCTTGGCTGATACGCCATGCGGCAGATACAGAGGGGAAGAAGCCCCAACGCTTACCGTCTGGGAAAAGGGTATTACCATCGTAACGGAAAGAAAATTCTGCTATATACTTCTGATCAAATGTATAATTGAAACGGCCGATCCAAGAAAGGCGCCCTCCGTTCTTCTCCTTCGCCTCGCCCCAGCGTCGCAAAGCATCGGATGAGTAGTTGAACATCTGGTCTAAATTCGTAAGCGGAGACTCACCTTTGGCCGATACCTCCTCGCCACCATTAGATGCCTGCTCGAATACCACCATGGCTGCCACATCATGCTTACCGAACGTATTGGCATAATTCACGAACCAGTTGAATTGCTCGGTCCACAATTGTTTAGTCTTATACTCCAGATTCTCGTAATTCTGCGAGAAGTTGAAGGTATTATATTCATTCAAATTCAATGGAGCCGGCAAAAAACGATTGCCTTGCGGATCCGCTTGCTGGAATTTATAGTTTTTCTGGAAGGTCATAAAGCGCTTCCGGTTGTAATCGTGGCCTAGATAAGAGGCCATCACTTTCGTGCTCAAACCTTTCGTTATGAAATCAAGGTTGATATTGAACGAAACGATACCGTTCAAATTACGCCGACGTGTCTTCAAATAACGGTTTCCAACCACTTGATCCACGGGATTCCATCCCTGCCAAGAGCCATAGTCTTGATAGATCGGATAATCCGTGATGGTGTTAGCGGGCGTTCCGTCTAAGTAAGAGTAAAACGGCGTTGTCTTCATTGCGTTGAAGGTACAACGATATAAATCGTACACCGATTGGTCGTCATCGTCAGAGAAAGGCCAGTAGAAACGCTTATCGTTCGATTGATTCGCATCCAAGTTCACATTCATGGTTATATACTTGGTCAAATCGACAGAAAGGTTCGAACGTAAGGAGAATTTCTTATTCTCCAACGACACATACGATCCCTCCTCGGCCAAGAACGATCCCATCACATAATACTTTACCTTATCCGTACCACCGTTCACGCTCAAGGAGTGTTTCGTATTCCAGGGATTCTGCCAAATATAATCGTTCACGTTATAGTTGATCTTATTATCACGGAAATAGGCATACTCCTCCTCGCCATTAGGAAGCGGCGTACCTTGGAAACGAGCTACCGCATTCTGGTAGTCCAAATCATCAATCGCATCCCAACGGTCGGCAAACAATTCCTGAGTCGGTTTACTAAACGCATAAGAACCTTGGTAATTAAATATCGGTTTTTGGTTTTTCGTTCCTCCCTTAGTCGTTACCAACACGACACCATTTCCAGCAGCGGAACCATAGATTGAGGCGGTAGCCGCATCTTTCAAGAAGCTCATTTGGTCTATTTCATAAGGTTCCAATAAGTCGAAAGCCTCTTTATCGCGAATCACCCCATCAATAACGAACAAAGGATCACCGAATCCTCCACGCATACGAATCTCGGATTTAGCCCCCATCAAACCAGAGTTGCCCGTGATCGTAGCTCCCGGAGCACGTCCGGCCAAAGAGTTTGAAAGATTTGTACTCGGGATCACAGATAGATCATCCGCTTTCACGTTCGATATAGACCCGGTCATGTTCACTTTTTTCTGCACGCCATAACCTACGACAACGACCTCATCCAACTTCTGCGTATCCTCTTTCAAACGGATTTCCAACGTACTTTTCCCTGCCACAGGAATCTCACGGTCTAGATATCCGATATAAGAAACCACCAAGATTGCGTTTTCAGGAACATTGATTAACGTAAACTTACCATCCATATCGGTAATCGTACCGTTTGTCGTACCTTTTACAAGAATGTTTGCACCAATCACTGGTATACCGGCTTCATCAATAACGGTACCCGTCAATCTTATATCATTCTGATTTACAGAATAATTATGGGGGGGGGGGGAGGGGGGGGGGTATTTTGTACACCATACAACGGAGAGAACGCTCCTAACGCTAAAAGCACCGTTGCTAAGTAATATTTATTATTCATAAAACTAGATTTAAGTCTCTTTTACACTTGAATTATACTAAAAATTCTTTTCAAAAACATCTCATCTGAATGAGTTAATGATATTTTCCAAGAGAACTTCAAACTCAAGGACGTGTCCTAATACAACTGAAGGTTCTGTTTCACTGAGAACAATCCGACAATTCGGGTAACGCATGCGGATATCGCTGACGCAGGTTTTCAGAAGCTTATCAGCCTCAATTTTTGTGAATTCCGGTTCGTCACGTTTCGCATAGGCCCGGACTCTTGAGACAATGTCCGAAATTTTGATGTTTGTTTTGCTATGAGCGAAAGCGGACGGTTCAGCCAACTGCCATCGATACCCTCGACTTCCAGTTTGCGTTTAATGCGCGGCAGTAATTATCGATCGTCGCCAGAGGTCCGTTGATCTCATGGGCGATCAGGCTCGACATCGCGCCGATGATTTCGGTCTTTTGAAGCTGATCAATGCGCAGTTCGCTTTCTCGTATTTTGCGTCTGAGTTCAGCTTCTTTCTCATAGGCGAGCCGCAAGGATTGGGTTCTTCGCTTCACTAAGACATTGGTTCTCCAAGAGTGAACGCATAGCATCAAGATGCAGAAGAGGGCGAACAGAAGCGGGAAACGGTAGTGATAGATGAAACTTTGGACCGTTTGAATCCTCAAATAGGCATAAGGGCCTGCCGTTAAGAGATTTATAAAGTTCGTCGATCGTGTTGAAATCAGGTACGGTTGCCCAGCCAAACCGGTCGAATCAGGAATATTCAGCAAACATTTGGTGATTTCGCGCGTTTCGGTCCAGGGCGCTGAGGGGGTTGCGACAAGTGTCCAGTTTGGATACAAGTCTGTCGAATGTTTGCAGCGAAGTCGATTGTCTTTCTTTTCTTCAAGCACTCTGAAGCGCTTGAAGATGTCCGGCTGTGTTTTCTCAAGGTCTTCCAGAAGACAGGCACGTATAAGTACAACGTCGCCTTCGTGGTTCTCCAGCTTCTGAAGGAGATTTGTCATCGGCGGTCCGTAGGTTTTGTAAGCGGCAAAGAAAGATTCCGGATCAAAACCTTGTTTAGAGATTTCACCCATCGGCGCAAAATAAGAAGAGAAGCCTTTTGACCAAGAGGCGAGAGCTGATTTGCCTTTGAGTTCGGAGATCGTTTTGATGGGACTGTCATTTCTAACGACGAATACCGAGCCCGTAGCATATCGGGGATTGGGCGCTGTTTCAGTAAAAAAGCGTTGCAACACTTCTTAAGCCGAAAGACTGAAATCTGCGATAAAAACCGGAAGTGCCGATGAAGTAATCCAACTTCTTTTGAATGAGCTGTTCTTCCAGCTCGGACGGATTGTAGTATTGAACGTCTAAACGGTATCCGGGAAGATTCTCTAATGCTTCAAGTGTTTGGGCGATAGCTGATTTGTCTGTAGCACTTAACGAACTGTCTAATACGCCGATCGTAACAACCCGTTTTTCCTCCGAAAAACTTTCTCCGCCGAATACAACGCACGAGCAAAAACAGCAAATGGCTAAGCAGCGGAAACCAAGCTGCAATTTTTGCTGTAATACGTTTGTTAGATTTCGGACCTTCAACATACTCAAACCATAGGGAAAGGGGGTAGTCAAATTTATTTTACGAGTTTGATGGATTGACGGCTTCTCTTTTTAGCTTTTGGATACCGATAATTAAGGAAACCTCTAACTTTAATCCTCATATATCCCGGCATTTAGAAGTCCTTATGAGATCGAGTCGGAGGCGACGGAGGTTCTTACCTATTTGCTAAAATGACCTCTTTATTTTGAGGTTCATTTGATGACCGAAAAAGGTCGTTCGGAATATCGGGTTGATCAGCAGCCCGCGTTTGTTCTCCACACTTATCCATGGAGAGAGACGAGTCTTATCGTGGAGCTTTTTACCCGCGATTACGGACGTATTCCTTTGGTTGCACGGGGCGCAAAACGACCGATGTCTCAATACCGCGGACTGCTTAATCCTTTCTGTCCCCTGGCGGTTTCCTACTCTGGCAAAGGCGAAGTAAAAAATCTCACGCGCTGCGAGTGGTACGGGACGATTCCGATGAACGAAAAAGTCCTCATGTCGGCCTTTTACATCAATGAACTCTTAGTCCGCTTGCTCCCAAGAGGAGAGCCGGAGCCCTCATTATTCACGATCTATTACGACACGCTCAAAAAAGCTGGCTCTCGAAAAAGATTACCTTGTCCCGCTCCGTTACTTTGAACGCGATTTTTTAAAGGTGTTGGGCTATGCGCTTCCTTCCGGTCCGTTTCCTGCTAAACACTATCGATTTGTTCGAGGTGACTTTGTGGCCAATGACAACACAGCATTTGAGGGCAGCGGTATATCAGGAACAACGCTGGAATCCTTGAGCACTAACACGCTTCAGAGCGGAACGCAGGAATGGGAAGCCCGAATGTTGATGCGTGACCTTATCCGCTATTATCTCGAGGACGCGCCGCTCAATACGCGCCGCATCCTTAACGAATTGAATAAGTTATAGAAAAATGAAAAATCCGACCCCGGGAAAAAATCCGTTTGACTCGAGTCCTACCGCGACAAAATGCCTCTGCATATTCGCGAGCTTTATGATGATATGACTCGCAATTACACAAAACTTCAGGGCCGTGCCGGCTTGGGAAGATTCTGGAGATTCTGGGCCTTTGCCGTTTGTTATCTCGCTTTGCTGATGGTGATTTCGGACACGACGACTGACACGATTCTTGTGTTTGTGGGCTTGGTTCTCTGCGGCTGGCTGTATATCGCTGTGCCTTCTTTTACGATTTCCGTTCGCCGTTTGCATGATGACGGGAAGCCGGTGTTTTGGGCCGTTCTGCCTCAGGTCGCGATTTTCTATTTACTTGCCGAATTCACACTTGGTCTGCCACCGAACTGGATCGTTTGGGCGATTCTTGGCGCCATGGCCGCAGTGTCTTTTGGTTTTATGAGCCTGCCCGGTATTCCGCTGGACGATGCTTACGGTGAAGAGCCGAGGGAAGATTGAAGATGATCAGCGGAATCGGCTGCGATATTGTTGATATTGCCCGCATCAAAAAGGCTTGCCTGAGACAGCCGAAGTTTTGCGAGACGGTGCTCTCGCAATCTGAGCAGCCTGTTTATGCCGTTCGCTGCGAGGCTTCTGAAGAAAGGGGATATCGCTATCTCGCAAGCCGCTGGGCAGCAAAAGAAGCATTCTCAAAAGCGCTTGGTACAGGATTTCGCGGAGCCGTGAATTTTTCGGATATCAGCATCTTAAATAACGAGCTCGGCGCACCCTATGTCCAACTTTCGGGCAAGTTGGCCGTACAAATTAAGAATCAGAGATTAAAGTGTCATGTCTCTATAAGTGACACGGATTCGTCAGCAATGGCGATGGTTGTGATTGAAAAGGAATAAACCATGGAAAAAGTCGATCGTCCTCTCGGACCAGTCGTAGTTGATATCGCT
>ENA-OQCB01000725-OQCB01000725.1-human-gut-metagenome-genome-assembly--contig:-NODE-725-length-14603-cov-3.535783_pt1 | contig 14603 bp, 14 predicted proteins | sample MGYA00242493_ERZ504568 | MGnify/ENA primary metagenome ERZ504568 (study PRJEB26092, sample SAMD00036229) | human gut metagenome | host: Homo sapiens | study: EMG produced TPA metagenomics assembly of...
GACTATCTGCCCAAACCTGTGCAGACAGAAAAGGTACTCAGTATTATCCGGAAAGCATTGGAGCGTAAGAGAAGGGATGGCAATACAAAACAAAGATTCTATACAAGCAAAAGCCCTTTGGCATTGACGCTTCTTTTTCCTTCATAATATCATAAAGACGCTGATTTCCCATAATAACAGTATCCAGAACAGGATAGGAGTCATATTTAAAGTGGTCCTGCTGTAAAAAGGACAAACGCTGTCCGGGAGTAATGGTAATGTTACCATTTGTGGTTTCCAGCTGTCCTGAAAGGATTTTCAAAAAGGTAGATTTACCTGCACCGTTAGCACCTATCAAACCATAACAGTTGCCTTCTGTAAATTTAATATTAACATCTTCAAACAGTGCTTTCTTTCCAATTCGTAAAGTAACATTATTTGCTGCAATCATGTTCTAATTTTCCCTCACTTATTTTATAAAACAATTTTTATGATTTCTGCGTAATCTCTTTTATTGTACCTGAAAACAGGGAATTTGCAAGTGTTTCTTACGAAAAATACTTGATTAAAGGAGTACAGATTGATATAATAATGCTCTGAATAAGAGTAATTATCTAATTATAATAAAGAAATACAAAGATAAAGAGGGGAAATATTCCATGTTAATTACAAGAGAATGTGACTATGGCGTGCGTATTATTCGAGCGCTGGCCAATGGAGATAAAATGTGTGTGCATCAGATATGCGAGCAGGAGGATTTAACACCTGCCTTTGTCTATAAAATCTTAAAAAAGCTGGAAAAGAAGGAAATTGTAAAATCTTTTCGTGGAAGCAACGGGGGCTATGCTTTGAAAAGCTCTGTAAAGGAGCTGACTTTGCTGGATATTTATCTGGCAGTAGACCCGGAGTTTTATATGATTGAATGTATGAACCCGCAAAAGCCCTGTACGCATAATCAATCGGATTGCGGGTGTGCCGTGCATAGAGAGCTGGCAAGAGTGCAGCAGATTTTATTGACAGAATTAAAAGTACATTCCATTGCGGAAATTATCGGACTGGAAAAGGAATAGAAAATCGGATTTGTTTTTTTAGAAAAACATTATGCTTTCTTTGGTTTTAGAAATAGACATGCCCTTGAAATCGTGCTATAATTTAATATAGACTTCGGGAGCGAAGTGAAATATTGTTGAAAACAATTTTCAAGGAGGAAAATCAAATGGCTAGAAAGATGAAAACCATGGATGGTAACCATGCAGCAGCTCATGCTTCTTATGCGTATTCTGATGTAGCGGCTATCTATCCTATCACCCCGTCATCTGTAATGGCAGAGGCAACAGACGAATGGGCAACACAGGGAAGAAAGAACATTTTCGGACAGGAAGTACAGGTTACTGAAATGCAGTCTGAAGCAGGTGCAGCAGGTGCAGTTCACGGTTCTCTGGCAGCAGGTGCTCTGACTACAACATATACAGCATCTCAGGGACTTCTGTTAATGATTCCAAACCTTTACAAAATTGCCGGAGAGCAGTTACCGGGTGTTATCAACGTTTCTGCTCGTGCATTAGCAAGCCATGCACTGTCAATCTTCGGTGACCATTCTGACGTATACGCATGTCGTCAGACAGGATGCGCAATGTTATGTGAGTCTTCCGTACAGGAAGTTATGGACTTAACACCGGTTGCTCATTGCTCTGCAATCAAAGGTAAAGTTCCATTCATTAACTTCTTTGACGGTTTCCGTACATCTCATGAAATTCAGAAAATTGAAACATGGGATTACGAAGATTTAAAAGATATGGTAGATATGGACGCTGTTGACGAATTCCGTAAACACGCATTAAACCCAAATCATCCATGTCAGAGAGGTTCTGCTCAGAACCCTGATATCTTCTTCCAGGCAAGAGAAGCATGTAACCCATACTACGATGCTTTACCGGCATTAGTACAGGAATACATGGATAAAGTAAATGAAAAAATCGGCACAAACTACAAATTATTCAACTACTACGGTGCTGAAGATGCTGAACACGTTATCATCGCTATGGGTTCTGCATGTGAAACAATCGAAGAAACAATCGATTACTTAATGGCAGCAGGCAAAAAAGTTGGTCTTGTTACAGTTCGTCTTTACAGACCATTCTGCGCTGAAGCATTAGTAAACGCTATTCCGGAAACTGTAAAACAGATTTCTGTATTAGACAGAACAAAAGAACCGGGCGCTCTTGGCGAACCATTATACTTAGACGTTGTTGCTGCATTAAAAGGTACAAAATTCAACGATACACCAATCTTCAGCGGACGTTACGGATTAGGTTCTAAAGATACAACTCCGGCTCAGATCGTTGCTGTATACGAAAACACAACAAAAGAAAAATTCACAATCGGTATTGTTGATGATGTTACAAACTTATCTCTGGAAGTTGGAGCTCCTCTTGTTACAACACCGGAAGGAACAATCAACTGCAAATTCTGGGGATTAGGTGCTGACGGTACTGTTGGTGCAAACAAAAACTCCATCAAGATTATCGGTGATAATACAGATATGTATGCTCAGGCATACTTTGATTACGACTCTAAAAAATCCGGCGGTGTTACAATGTCTCACCTTCGTTTTGGTAAGAGCCCAATCAAATCCACATACCTGATTAAACAGGCGAACTTTGTTGCTTGTCACAATCCTTCCTATGTTAACAAATATAACATGGTTCAGGAATTAGTTGACGGCGGTACATTCTTATTAAACTGCCCATGGGATATGGAAGGCCTTGAAAAACATTTACCAGGACAGGTAAAAGCTTTCATCGCTAACCACAACATCAAATTCTATGTAATTGATGGTATTAAAATCGGTAAAGAAATCGGACTTGGCGGACGTATCAATACAGTTCTTCAGTCTGCATTCTTCAAACTTGCTAACATCATTCCGGAAGAACAGGCTATCGAATTAATGAAAGCTGCTGCAAAAGCTACTTACGGAAGAAAAGGTGACGCTATTGTGCAGATGAACTATGACGCTATCGACGCAGGTGCTAAACAGGTTGTTGAAATTCAGGTTCCGGAAAGCTGGAAAGATTGTGCTGATGAAGGTTTATTCATGGCTCATGCTGAAGGCGGACGTCAGGATGTTGTTGATTTCGTAAACAATGTTCAGGCTAAAGTAAATGCTCAGGAAGGTAACACATTACCTGTATCTGCATTTAAAGATTATGTTGATGGTACAACTCCATCTGGTTCTTCTGCTTACGAAAAACGTGGTATTGCAGTAGACATCCCAGTATGGCAGCCAGAAAACTGTATCCAGTGTAACCGTTGTGCTTATGTTTGTCCTCATGCAGTTATCCGTCCAGTTGCTATGACAGATGCTGAAGTAGCAGCAGCTCCGGAAGGAATGAAGACATTACCTATGACAGGTATGGCTGATTACAAGTTTGTTATGACTGTATCTGCTTATGACTGTACAGGATGTGGTTCTTGTGCAAATGTCTGCCCAGGTAAGAAGGGTGCAAAAGCTCTTGTTATGGCAAACATGGAAGAAAATGCAGGAGAACAGAAATTCTTCGATTATGGTGTAACATTACCAGTAAAAGAAGATGTTGTTGCTAAATTTAAAGAAAATACAGTAAAAGGTTCTCAGTTCAAACAGCCATTACTTGAGTTCTCAGGAGCTTGTGCTGGTTGTGGAGAAACACCTTACGCTAAATTAATCACACAGTTATTTGGTGACAGAATGTACATTGCAAATGCAACAGGATGTTCTTCTATCTGGGGTAACTCCTCACCATCTACACCATATACTGTAAATGCAAAAGGACAGGGTCCAGCATGGTCTAACTCTCTGTTCGAAGATAACGCTGAATTCGGATACGGTATGTTATTAGCTCAGAAAGCTATCCGTGGCGGATTAAAAGAAAAAGTTGAGTCTGTAATGGCTTACGAAGGATCTTCTGAAGAAGTAAAAGCTGCTTGTCAGGAATGGTTAGATACATTCGGAAGCGGAATTACAAACGGTGCGGCAACAGATAAATTAGTTGCAGCATTAGAAGGTGTTGACTGTGACGTATGCAAAGACATCGTTAAGAACAAAGACTTCTTAGCTAAGAAATCTCAGTGGATTTTTCGGTGGTGACGGTTGGGCATACGACATCGGTTTCGGTGGTGTTGATCACGTGTTAGCTTCCGGACAGGATATCAACGTAATGGTATTCGATACAGAAGTTTACTCCAACACAGGTGGACAGTCTTCTAAATCTACACCAACAGGTGCTATCGCACAGTTCGCAGCCGGCGGTAAAGAGGTTAAGAAGAAAGATATGGCTTCTATCGCAATGAGCTATGGTTATGTATACGTTGCTCAGATTGCTATGGGTGCAGACTTCAACCAGACTGTAAAAGCAATCGCTGAAGCTGAAGCATATCCGGGACCATCTCTGATTATTGCTTACGCTCCATGTATCAACCATGGTATTAAGAAAGGTATGAGCAAAGCTCAGACAGAAGAAGAATTAGCAGTTAAATGTGGATACTGGCATAACTTCCGCTTCAATCCGGCAGCAGAAAACAAATTCACTCTGGATTCTAAAGCTCCAACAGAAGATTACCAGGCATTCCTTGACGGAGAAGTTCGTTACAATTCTCTGAAACGTTCTAACCCGGAAAAAAGCTGCTAGACTGTTCGCTAAGAATGAGTCTGAAGCTAAGGCTAGATACGAATACTTAAATAAACTGGTTACTCTTTACGGAAAAAACAGAGGAGTAATTCCATTAACAAAAATAAAGTTATAAATGTGTCCGGACGAGAAAAAAAAGTCTTGTTTTGCAGAAGTTCTGTAAAACAGGACTTTTATATTGGAAAATTTAAAAAATAAGTATGTCTTTTGTAAATAAATACATGTAAATATAGAGAAATTGTAATATAAGTATGATACAATCATTCAATAATCATACAAATGAAGCAGAGGGAGCTTATAAATATGGCTGAAAAAGAAAAAGTGTGCAAAGTGGCAAAAGAAAGTACTTATATGTGGAACAGTTATAGCTTGTATTTTTGGTCTTGTATATGCAGGAGGAGCTTTTTATTATAAAGATAAGTTTTTAAAGGAACAAGATAAATGGAGTTTCCTGTGAAAATTTAACGGCAAGAGAGGCAGAGGAAAAAATAGAAGATAAAATAGAGGATTATTCGCTGGAAATAACTTTTAAAGATGGGGAAAAAGAAGTAATTGACGGTAAGGAGATTTCTTATGAGTATCTTTCAGACGGAAAAATTCAGGAACATTTGGAAAAGCAAAATCCTTTCTTATGGACTTCAGGGGTTTTTTAAGGAACATAATTATGAGGTAGGAGAAGCAATTACTTTTGATGAGACGAAGCTTCAGGAAAAGTTGAATACTTTTGCATGTATGCAGGAGGAAAACATGATACCTCCAAAAGACGCATATATTGCTTTTGAAAACAACAGTTTTGTCATAAAACCGGAAGAAGCAGGAACTACCCTTGATAAGGCATTATTGACGGAAAAGCTGCTTGCATCTGTAAAGGAAAGTAAAATACCTTTTCTGCCGAAGAAGCAGGCGTTTATGTGCTTCCGACAGTTACCGATAAAGATGAGACGCTGAAGCATCAACAGGAGGTATGGAACGGATGTGCTGCGGTAACCGTGACCCATACCTTCGGTGACAAAAAGAAGTTCTGGACGGAATGACTGTGAAGGATTGGATGACCTATGACGAAACGGAAATTATGTGGAGAATTTAGGTGTTTTACAACAGCATATCAGAGACTACGTTCAGACGCTGGGAGAAAAATATAATACCATTGGAACAAAAAGAACCCTGACCAGTACCTATACAGGTGAACCTGTGACTGTATCGGGGATTGGCAGTTATGGCTATCTCATTGATATAAGAGGAGAAAGAGCTCAGCTTCTAAAAGATATTCAATCCCACGGTAATATTGAAAGAGAACCCATATATGCGAAACGAGGAAAAGCCTATGGAGAAAATGATATAGGAAACACGTATGTAGAGCTGGATTTAAGCGCACAGCATTTATGGTATTACAAAGACGGAGCGGTTCTTATGGAGTCAGATTTTGTATCAGGCACTTACAATGATAAAAGCCGCAGAACGCCGTCGGGGGTATATTCTCTGGCGTATAAGCAGAGAAATCAGGTTTTGCGTCCTGCGCCTAATCCGGACGGAACTTATGACTATGAGTCACCGGTTTCTTATTGGATGCCTTTTAATGGTGGAATTGGACTTCATGATGCCAACTGGAGAGGCAGATTTGGAGGGAATATTTACAGAAACAGCGGTTCTCATGGCTGTATTAATCTCCCTGTTTCTTTTGCAGGAAAGTTTTATGAAAGTATTGAAGCAGGCTGTCCCATTGTATGTTTTTACAGATAATTAACTTGCAACTATAAAATATGTGTAGTACAATAAAGTTGAGTAGGAGACAAGAACAAAGGCTGTGGGACAGCTTTATGCTCTTGTCTTTTTATCACTGATTATGAATGACAGAAGGTAGAAATATGAGGTCTCAGCTTATAGAAGAATTTGAGGATTGTCCGGTTATTGCAGCCATAAAAGACGAGGAAGGGCTGAAAAGATGTATTCATTCAGATATTCCCATTGTGTTTGTCTTGTATGGAGATATCTGCAATATCAGCCAGATTGTCAGTCGTTTAAAGAAGGCAGGAAAAACAGTTATTATCCATATTGATTTAATTGCAGGATTAAGCAGTAAGGAAATTGCAGTTACCTATATAAAATTGGTGACACATGCAGACGGTATTATTTCCACAAGACCTGCGGTAATCCGTCAGGCAAAGGAAGAAGGACTGTTTGCTATTATGCGTTTTTTTGTCATTGACTCTATGGCTTTTGAAAGTATTAAACGCCAGACAGAAAGTGTATATCCCGATATGATAGAGGTGCTTCCGGGAGTCATGCCGAAGATTATACAGAAAATTTGCAAGCAAAACAGAACCCCTGTAATTGCAGGTGGTTTGATATCAGATAAAGAGGATATTATGGCAGCTCTTGATGCAGGAGCTATGTCCATATCCACCACCAACCCAAAGGTTTGGTTTATGTAAAACAGAATAAATACGCCGGAGATGAGAGATAGAGCGAATAGAGCATAGGAGAACTTATGCTTGATTGCTTTGTCTCTTTTTTATTTCATAGAGAATTATAGCAGACGGAATGTCTGGGAAGGAGATAAAAAATGTATGATGTAGTAATTATCGGAGCAGGAGTTGTAGGATGTGCAGTGGCAAGAGAACTGTCAAGGTATCGACTAAAAACAGTTGTTTTAGAAAAAGGAGAGGACGTATGTTGCGGTACTTCCAAGGCAAACAGCGCCATTGTTCATGCGGGATTTGACGCAGAGCCGGGAACGTGGAAGGCAAAAATGAATGTGATAGGCAGCAAAAAAATGGAAAAATTATCAAAGGAGTTGGATTTTCCTTATAAAAGAAACGGTTCTTTAGTTCTTTGTTTTGAGGAAAAAGACTTCCATAAATTAGAAGAATTAAGGCAAAAAGGAATAGAAAACGGCGTAGAAGGTTTAGAAATTATTACCGGAGAAAAGATATGGGAAATAGAGCCTAATCTTTCAAAAAATGTAAAAGCAATGCTTTATGCACCTACAGGAGCTATTATTTGTCCTTTTAAATTAACCATTGCCTTAGCAGAGAATGCCAATGTCAACGGAGTGGAATTTGCCTTTGATACAGAAGTAAAAGACATTCAGAAGACAGAAAATGGATACGAGATAGAGACTACAAAGGGATGCTATGAAACAAAATGTATTGTCAATGCTGCCGGAGTATACGCAGATGTTTTTCACAATATGGTCAGTGAGGAAAAGCTTTCTATTACCCCCAGAAGGGGAGAATATTGTCTTATGGATAAAAAGGCGGGAAGCTTCGTATCGCACACAATTTTTCAGCTTCCTACCGCTATGGGAAAAGGTGTGCTCATTACCCCTACCGTGCACGGAAATCTTTTAGCAGGACCTACGGCTGAAAATATAGAGGATAAAGAAGGCATTAACACCACGGGAGAAGGAATTGCAAAATTGTCTCAGATGGCAAAATTAAGCGCAGAAAATATTCCTCTGAATATGGTAATTACTTCCTTTGCAGGGCTGCGTGCAGCGGAAAAAGGCGGAGATTTTGTCCTGGGAGAGGTCTTTGATGCGCCGGGATTTTTTGATGCAGCAGGAATTCAGTCACCGGGACTTTCCAGCGCTCCTGCTATTGGAGAATATCTGGCAGACAGCATTGCAGAGAAGCTAAAAGCAGAGAAAAAAGAAGATTTTAATCCGAGAAGAAAGGATATTCCATGCGTGGCAGAAATGCCAAAAGAGGAATTAAAAGCATTGATAGCAGAAAATCCGTTATATGGAAATGTAATTTGCAGATGCGAAACCGTTACAGAGGGCGAGATTGTAAATGCAATTCGCAGACCTTTAGGCGCTAAGTCCTTAGATGGAGTGAAAAGAAGAACCAGAGCAGGAATGGGCAGATGCCAGTCAGGATTTTGTGCGCCTAAGGTAATGGAAATTCTGGAAAGAGAGCTTCAGAAATCTCCTTTGGAAATTACAAAGGCAGGAGGAAAATCCACACTTTTAACAGGCAAAATTAAGGAAGAATTTGTATAGGAAAGGATAGAAAAGTCATGCAGGAATATGAATTGATTATTGTGGGAGGCGGTCCGGCAGGACTTGCAGCAGCGATTTCAGCGAAAGAAAACGGGATTGAAAAGCTTTTAATTTTAGAAAGAGATTATGAGCTGGGCGGTATTTTAAACCAGTGTATTCACAATGGCTTTGGCCTACATACATTTAAGGAGGAGCTGACCGGACCGGAATATGCACAGCGCTTTATTGAACAGGTTTTTGAGAAAAATATTCCTTATAAATTAAATACCATGGTGCTTGATATTGAAGATTGCGGAGAGGAAAAAGTAGTAACTGCCGTAAATAAAGAGGACGGCTTTATGAGCTTAAAGACAAAGGCAGTGATTTTGGCTATGGGATGCAGGGAACGCCCAAGAGGTGCGCTGAATATACCGGGATATCGTCCGGCAGGAATTTATACGGCAGGAACAGCTCAAAGACTGGTGAACATGGAAGGAATGATGCCGGGAAAAGAAGTGGTGATTTTAGGTTCAGGAGATATTGGGCTGATTATGGCAAGGCGTATGACACTGGAGGGGGCAAAAGTCAAAGTAGTAGCAGAATTATTACCATATTCCGGTGGATTACAACGAAATATTGTGCAGTGTCTGGAAGATTTTGACATTCCCTTAAAACTCAGTCATACCGTAGTAGAAATCCATGGGAAGGAGAGAGTGACAGGCGTTACTCTGGCACAGGTAGATGAAAATCGTAAGCCAATTCCAGGGACAGAGGAGTTTTATTCCTGTGATACATTGCTTTTATCCTGCGGTTTAATTCCGGAAAATGAATTGTCTGCAAAAGCAGGAATTGAGCTTTCAAAAGTCACCTCCGGTCCTGTGGTAAATGAAAGTCTGGAGACAAGTGTAAAAGGAATTTTTGCCTGTGGAAATGTACTTCATGTCCACGATTTAGTAGATTATGTTTCAGAAGAAGCAAAGAAGGCAGGGCAGCAGGCAGCTGCATTTCTCTACGGAAAAGAGTTACAGGAGGAAGAAAATGTCATTGCCATTTGTCCGGAAGGAGGTATTCGCTATACTGTGCCGCAAAAGCTTCGGCTGGAGAATATGGAAGACAGTCTGATTGTACGATTTCGTGTGGGAAAAGTATATGAGAACGTATATATAAATGTTTATTTAGGAGATAAACGTATTGTACATAAGAAGAAAAAAAAGACAGCACCTGGAGAAATGGAGCAGATTGTTTTAAAAAAATCAGATTTGACACAGGGATTGAAATTCGATAAAATTATTATGAAATTGGAGGAAGCATAAGGATGAATGTCAGGGAATTAACTTGTATTAACTGTCCTTTGGGATGTTCTCTCACCGTTACCTTAGACGGAGAAAAAGTAATAAAAGTGGAAGGGAATACATGTCCAAAAGGGAAAACCTATGGGGAAAAGGAAGTTATAAATCCAACCAGAATTCTCACATCCAGTGTAATGGTTACAGATGGAAAGCTTCCTGTTGTTTCTGTAAAAACTGCCTCCGATATTCCAAAAAATAAAATCAGAGAATGTGCAGCCGGTTTGAAAAATATTACCGTACAGGCACCTGTAAAAATCGGAGATATTATCTTAGAAAATATAGGAGGTACGGGGGTAGCGCTTATTGCAACAAAAAATGTTGAGCACAGGTAATCGGCTGAAAGAGGAGAAATAAATGCTGGATTATACCGGAAAATCTGCAAATAAATTGAAAGAAAAACCTTGTATCTTTTAGAATATGGATGGAACGATTTATAATGAAAATGAAATTTTTGACGGAACATTGGAATTCCTTGAAGAGATTGAAAGACGGGGCGGACAATATGTGTTCATTACCAATAATTCTTCAAAATCCGTAGAAGATTATGTACAAAAGGTACGGGCTATGGGGATAAAAGCAGAGTATGAAAACTTTTATACCTCCGGTCAGGCAACAGCTATGTATCTAAAAGAAAATTATCCCAATCAGGTGGTTTACTGCATGGGAACGAAGTCTTTAATAAAGGAGCTTCGGGAAGCAGGAATAGAGGTCGTTACAGAGGTGGATGAGCGTGCAGGCGTGGTACTTTTAGGCTTTGATACAGAAAATACATCCGAGAAAATCCGAAACACTTGTATCATGCTTGGAAGAGATGTGGCATATCTGGCAACCAATCCGGACTTAGTTTGTCCTGTAAGCTTTGGTTATATTCCGGATTGCGGTTCCATGAGCATCATGTTGAAAAATGCCACAGGAAAAGAACCGTTTTTTATCGGAAAACCGGAGCCGATTATGGTAAACTGCGTATTGAAGAAGTTAAACTGCAAGAGAGAAGATGCGGTAATCGTAGGTGACAGGCTGTATACGGATATTAAAACAGGAGCAAATGCCCAGGTGGATACCATCTGCGTGCTTTCCGGTGAAGCTTCTATGGAAGATATTTTGCAGGGAGAAGTAGAGCCCACTTACATTTTTAAAAGTGTAAAAGAAATATACGAAGGATTGACAGAGGAAACAGAGCTATGAAATATAACAAGGTAGAACAGGGGATTTTTCAGAAACGTCCAAATCGGTTTATTGCCCATGTGGAAATAAACGGAAAAGAGGAAGTCTGCCATGTGAAAAATACAGGGCGCTGTCGGGAATTATTAGTTCCCGGCGCCCTTGTTTTTTTGGAGGAAAGTGATAATCCAAAGCGAAAAACAAAGTATGATTTAATTGCAGTGGAAAAGGGAAATCGTCTGATTAACATGGACTCACAAATTCCAAATAAGGTAGTAGAGGAATGGTTAAAAGAGGGAAATCTCTTTGGAAAGGAAGCAAAAGTTCGGCGGGAAGTTGTGTACGGAAATTCTCGATTTGACTTGTATATAGAAAGCGGAGAAAGAAAAATTTTCATGGAAGTAAAGGGAGTTACGCTGGAGGAAAATAATGTTGTAAGATTTCCCGATGCACCTACACAGCGAGGAGTAAAACACATACAGGAGCTGGAAAAATGTATAAAAGAGGGATATGAAGCGTATCTGATATTTGTTATTCAGATGGAAAATGTGGATTATTTTACACCTAATCGTGATACGCATCCTGAATTTGCCGAGGCATTAAAAACAGCAGAAAAAAGCAGGCGTTCATATTCTCGCATACGATTGTATTGTAAGAAAAGACTTGATAAATCTTGCAAAACCTGTTAGGGTTTACTTAGAATAAAAATATACTGAAAACAGAAAACAAACAGGAGCAAATATGTTAGAACAGATTGTAGAGCCTTTGCTTATCTGGTATGAGAAGAATAAAAGAAGCTTACCATGGAGAGATGAATCTACCCCTTACCATGTGTGGATTTCAGAGATTATGCTTCAGCAAACCAGAGTAGAAGCGGTAAAGGGTTATTACGCAAGATTTATAGAAGCATTACCTGAAATTAAGGATTTGGCAGAGTGTCCGGAAGAAAGATTGTTGAAGCTCTGGGAAGGGCTTGGATATTATAATCGAGTGAAAAATATGCAGAAAGCAGCCAGAGAAGTGATGGAATTTTATGACGGAAAGCTGCCGGCTGATTATGAAAAACTGTTAAGCCTTTCGGGAATTGGAAGCTATACGGCAGGGGCAGTTGCATCCATTGCTTACGGAATTTCAAAGCCTGCGGTAGATGGGAATGTACTTCGTGTGATTACCAGAATTACGGAAAATCCCTCTGATATTTTAAAACAGTCTACAAAGCGGGAAATGGAAAAAAATTTGGAAAAAATCATGCCTGTTCATGCTCCCGGCGCTTTTAATCAAAGCTTAATGGAGCTTGGGGCAACGGTTTGTGTGCCTAATGGTATGGCAAAATGTGAATGTTGTCCTGTGGCAGAATTTTGCATGGCAAGAGCCCATGATACTGTTTTGGAATATCCGAAAAAGGCGGCAAAAAAGCCCAGAAAAATAGAAGAAAAAACCGTATTGATTATTCAAAACGGACAAGAATTTGCCATACAAAAGCGTCCCGAAAGCGGGCTTTTGGCAGGACTTTATGAGCTTCCGAACAGAGCGGGCTACCTGACTCGAGAGGAAGCCATACGCTGTGTAGAGGACATGAAGCTGATGCCTGTTTATATTAAAGAGGCAGGAAGCTCAAAGCATATTTTTTCTCATGTAGAATGGCACATGAAGGGATATTTGATTAAAGTGGCATCTACGGAAGAAAAACAAGTGGGAGAATTGATATTTGCAGACAAAAAAAATTCAAAAAAGAAATATCCTATTCCTTCTGCGTTTTCAGCATATAGAAAGTACATTGAGGAGGACTTTTAGATGAAGTTATTATCCATTGCTGTGCCTTGTTACAACTCACAGGATTATATGAGAAATTGTGTAGACTCTCTTTTAGAGGGCGGAGATTTAGTGGAAATTTTGATTGTGGATGACGGTTCTAAGGATGATACAGCAAAGATTGCAGATGAATACGCTGCGAAATATCCGAATATTGTAAAGGCAATTCATCAGGAAAACGGAGGGCACGGAGAGGCGGTAAATGCCGGACTTCGAAATGCAACAGGCTTTTATTTTAAGGTTGTAGACAGTGATGACTGGGTAAATAAAGAAGCCTATCATGCAATTCTTGATAAGCTTTTGGAGATTATTGCAGGACCGGAAACACTGGACATGATGATAAGCAACTTTGTGTACGAAAAGCAGGGCGCAAAGCATAAAAAGGTCATGAAATATAAAAATTATATACCGGAAGGCAAGATATTTACATGGAAAGAAATGGGCAGAATGCCTATCGGAAAGTATATTTTAATGCACTCTGTTATTTACCGGACAGAGCTTTTAAGAGAATGTAAATTAGAGCTGCCAAAGCATACTTTTTATGTGGATAATATCTTTGTATATAAGCCATTGCCTTATGTAAAAACCATGTATTATATGGATGTGAACTTTTATCGTTATTTCATCGGAAGAAACGACCAGTCTGTAAATGAGACTGTTATGATACGCCGAATTGACCAGCAGCTTTTAGTCAATCGCCTGATGATTGACATTATTTCCGAAGAAAAAGTTACAGATAAAAACACACGAAGATATATGCTGAAATATCTGGATATTATTATGGCAGTATCTTCTATTATGTTAATTCGTTCCGGTACGGAGGAAAATCTGGAGAAGAAAAAAGAACTTTGGAGATATTTAAGAAGTGCAGATATTCACATTTACAGAAAGCTTTATATGAGTGTTTTAGGAAGGGGCGTAAACCTTCCGGGAAGAAGCGGAAGACGTCTTTCTGTTACCTTGTATAAAGTAGCACAAAAATTCTATGGATTTAATTAATTTCCTAAAATAACAAAAAAGTGGCTGTCGCTTTAAACATTTAAGATATGTATGAATGCGACAGTCACTTTTTATACTCTTGCCGGCTTTTCTGCATGTACAGCTCTGGGCTTATAGAGAAGCTGATAACATACAAGGTTAAGCGCTGCGGCAGCGATGACATCTACAAGAGTATGTTGTTTTAAGAATACAGTTGCCAGAACAATCAATGTAGTTAAAACAGCAGTGCCGGTAAGCAGCACCTTTCGTTTTTGGAAAGGCTTGTGATGAAAAACTGCAATACAGCATGCGATGGAGTTAAATACATGAATGCTGGGACAAAATATTGGTTGGTGTATCAATCGTATAAAGATACTGTACCAGTTGAATAAAAATACCGTCTCCTGTTAATTCAGGCCTTAAATTTTGTCCGTTGGGATAAAATAAGAGAAACTACAATAAATAGAGTCATTCCTATTCCCAATGTTAAAATAAACTGCCAGTATTCCTGCTTGTTTTTTATTGATAAAAGCAAATAAAATACAGTACGGCAACGTATGCAACCATAGAAGATAGGGAAATAATAAAGTATTCACAAAAGGGAATATAATCATCGATTTTCATGTGAATAATATTAATGGGAACTTTCCGCTGTTCTACGTATCCGAAAGCAAG
>ENA-OQCB01000726-OQCB01000726.1-human-gut-metagenome-genome-assembly--contig:-NODE-726-length-14596-cov-11.708964_pt1 | contig 14596 bp, 9 predicted proteins | sample MGYA00242493_ERZ504568 | MGnify/ENA primary metagenome ERZ504568 (study PRJEB26092, sample SAMD00036229) | human gut metagenome | host: Homo sapiens | study: EMG produced TPA metagenomics assembly of...
CAAGGGCTTCGATCCTCAATTCGGTGCCCGTCCGGTAAAACGTGTCATTCAGAAGTATGTCTTGAACGAGTTGTCAAAGGCTTTGCTGGGTGGAACGGTAGACCGTAACCGTCCGATCGTGATCGATAGGAAAGACGATAGTCTGGTATTTAAGAATTAAAGGAAGCTGTCTGTTTGGTATAAGGCAGCTGTGATGTGAAGGCGGGGTGATCCTAAGAAGGGGCATTCCGCCTTTCCTCATAAGGATAACCAAGCAGATGGAAGCTCAACTTGGTTCACTTGTTTATGTATATGCAGAGAGGGAAAAAGATAGGTTATTGATTACATTATATAGTTATTATTTATCTCTTATGTTATTATTATGGCAAATAAATTTTTAATTTATGCTATAAAATTGTTTTCATATAAATAAATATCAGTATATTTGCGACTACATGCTAATTTGAAAATATGGGGAGTTGTTCTCTTGATATTCTAACTTTAGGGATACTGTGGAATGAAATTGCAAGTTAACTAATTGAATAATAATATTTAAAATCATGAATCAGGGTTCTATTTTTAACTGCGGATTTGCGTTGGTGATGAACAAGAGGTTTATATCCTTGTTTTTGTTAATCTTTACTTTAATGGGTATGATGGCCTGTCAAGAGAAAAAAGCTGTTTCTAAGCAAGTAAAAGTTGAATTACAAAGTCCTTTTTGGAGTTTTAATACTTCAAGGACAGCCAAAAGCAGCTTGTCCGGAACAGTGCCGGAGGCAGGGCTCTTGTTGTCGGATGATCAGTCAAAGGGTTTTACGATCCGGTTTACCGCTGATATAAAATCGGTCGCCCGAGAGCAAACTTTGCTTGAGATACCTCAGGTACTTAAAGTCTATCTTCGTAAGCATGATCCGGATGATCGAAAAATACAAAATTATCCGGCTTATAAAATGTTGGATGGTTCGGTTCCCGTATTAGAAGCGAGTCTTTCCTTGCAGTCTCCTTGGGATCCGAAAAAATTCCAGGATATGACGGTTGGTATACCTTTAGCGATATTAGATAGACCGGAGGGAAAACATGATATTATCCTTCAATTCTCCGGGGTCCAGTGGACTATTTACATAGATGGGCGCTTGTATGATAATGATTTCGCCCTAGGTTATCCGTTGGCGAGTCGGATGAAATTGTGGAGCTTAAACCCCGATTATGTGAGCGAGGCTAATTTGTATGAGCCAGCTATCCAACCGGAACAGATAGCGGCGCCAACACCGCAAATCGCCTCTAATATCCAATATTGGACACCTCCTTACCATAATGCTTGGGTGGGAGATGTGGTTACATTCTTCCATGATGGACGTTATCATGTGTTTTATTTGTTTGATCGCCGTGGCCACGCAAGTAAATTTGGAAGAGGTGGACATTATTTCGAGCATTTGTCTACCACGGATTTTCAAACTTGGGTAGAACATAAGCCAGCGACTCCTCTGGAATACCAATGGGAGACATTCGGAACCGGTACGCCTTTTCTTTTTAATGGCAAACTCTGTATTAGTTATGGGCTGCATACTACTCGTATCTATCCTAAGGAAGAAACTACGCTTCCGATGCAATGGACTTATCTGGAGAAGAATGGTTATACGGGCTCGTTTAATTATGATACGATCCAGGGACTTGTACCGGCTGGCTCTACTTATTCGATAAGCGAGGATGGTGTTACCAACTTCAAAAAGACACATATATTATACCATCCTTGTGAGAATCCGAGTATCTATACTGATCCTGATGGTAATTTGAAAATGTTGGCTAACTATGGTGCTCGTGGAACTTGGAAGGCTGATTCCGTGAATGGTGGATGGAAATGCTTGGATGCTGATTTCCCGCTAGGCGGTGATTGTACCTTCTTTTTCCGTTGGGGCGAATATGATTATATCATTGGTGGTTTTACCCGTCTTTGGTCTAAATTGGCTAAGGATCCGGAGTTTGCCTATAAAGACGTCGTGGTTGAAGGAACGGATTTCTATAACGGGCTGTCTGTTCCCGCGATTACGGAAATACCTGGAGGGCGTTTTTTGATGGCGGGGTGGCTGAAAATGCAGAACTGGGGAGGGCCGTTGGTGATCCACGAATTAATACAATATCCAGATGGACGTATCGGAACGAAATGGATGGATGAGATAATTCCGGCGACGGGAACTCCGAAAAAGCTTTCAGCTAAACTTACCGGGACAGGTGATTTTCCCGTTTCAAGCAAGTCGTTTATGTTGACTTTTAAAGTATATCCAGATCAGCCGAGACAAGGTAATTTGAAGGTTTTGTTCTTGCCAGAAAAGGGAGAGGAATCTGCTTGTGAATGGCAATTGCAGCTAGACAAGGCACGTGCCCAGTACGGAACAAATTTGACCGCTACCTATGCTTCGAGTGAAAAAACGCTGAGGGAAGGTGGTGCCCCGCAGACGGCGAGTAATTATGCCATTGAAAATGGTATAGATACGAGCAAGCCGTTTATGGTTCGTATACTTGTTGATGGTTCTGATAAATTCGGAGGATCGTTGATTGATACGGAAATTGCCGCTCAAAGAACGATGATCTCGTATCGTCCGGAACTTACTGTCGGTAATTTGCGATTTTGTATGGAAGGGATATCCGTACAAGACATTAGTCTTGCGCCATTGAGTGATTAAGAACTATTATTACTAACTTCTTATCCCGTATAGATATTCTTGATGAGTGTTTTATGCGGGATTTTTTGTATAGAAGTATTTTGATGTTCAAATTGTTTATATTATCATATATGTAATAATATTGTTGAGTATGTAATGTGGTATTGCTATTTCTTTATATTTTACCTCTTAAGTCTTATGGTTGTATATGTTATATGTAAATAAAATTACATTCTATTTCCTTGTTTGTAGATAAAATTTATAAAATTCTGCTTTTAAAAATTCATATATTGTCATATATGTAATATATAAATTTTAATTTGCGATTAAATATATAGCTTATTTGTTTGTTTATTGTAAAATATATGATAATTTTGTGGTGCTATATAGTGGGATATCTAAGTTTGGTTATTATATATAAGTTCAACTTGAATCTAATGTTTAATTAATCTTTCAAATCTATGGATTGTATGAATACTAAAAAAACATTGTACCGGTGTGCATTGATTGCTTGCTTGGGTGGTATGCGAGTGCTTGATGCATATGCAGCTATGCCGGATGTAGCATGGCAAATGCCTCAACAACAAGAGCGGCCTGTTAAAGGACGTGTGTTGGATAAAAAAAGGAGAGCCTGTTTTAGGAGCTACAATTGTGGATAAACGTAATACAAACAATGGGACTATAACGGATATGGATGGTAATTTCTCTATAAATGTCAAGGATAACAGTATTTTGGTTTTTAGTTATATAGGATATAAAAGTGCGGAATATCCTGCGAATGAGGTAGAGGGGAAAAATATTGTATTAGAAGAAGATGCCTTGAATCTGGACGAGGTTGTAGTAACAGGTTATACTTCTCAGAGAAAGGCGGACTTAACGGGGTCTGTATCTATTGTTAAGGTAGATCAGTTGAAAACAGGTTCGTATGGTAGCGCAATGAAAGCAGCCCAAGGGAAAGTTGCGGGTATGTCTGTCATGACGGATGGCGCTCCTAATGCGAATGCTACGATCCGGATACGTGGTGAAGGTACGCTGAATAATAATGATCCGTTATATATTATTGATGGTGTACCGACAACACGTTCCATGTCTGAACTGGCATCGTTGGATATTGAGTCCATACAAGTATTAAAAGATGCTTCCTCTGCCTCTATTTATGGGTCTCGTGCCGCTAATGGTGTGATTATCATTACAACCCGTAAGGGAAGAAAGGGGATAACAGTTGATTTTAATGCGTCTTATACGATTGTGAGCAAGAAAAAACCTTATGAGTTAATGAACACGGAACAACGTGGTATCGCTCAATATTGGGCCATCAAAAATGATGATCCGAATGCTGATCCAAATCTCGTAGGAATAGGTGGCTTATATCAATATGAGGATCATGAGGATGCGAATGGCAATTATGTTCTGGATAAAGTAACTTGGAAAGAATGGTTAGATGATGCTCATACGATGCGAGCAGCAGATACTGACTGGCAGAAAGAAATATTGAGAACGGGGCAAATTCAGCAATATAACTTGACATTATCTACAGGAACAGATGCTGGACGCACGGTGTTTGCGGTAGATTATTATGATAATAAAGGAACGATTGATGGAAGTTTTTTTAGAAGGTTTAATGGACGTATCAATTCAGACTATACTTTTCTGAATGGGCATGTGACGGTTGGAGAGAACTTCACGGTCTCCAAATGGCGGGAAAGCGATAATATTGGTACAGGGAATATAGATGCCTGTAAATCCCTGATGTCTATTGTTCCAGTTCATACGGTCGATGGTGAAGGCTGGGGGGGACCTATAGGAGGTATGAGTGATCGACAAAATCCAGTTCGCTTGATAGAAGACAATAAGCAGAATCACCATGACAATCTCCGTCTATTTGGTAATATATATGCGAATATTAATATTATCAAAGGGTTGAGCTTTCGAACATCTTTTGGTGTGGATGGTATTGGTTCTTGGAAGCGTACGATGGATTATACTTATGAGTCTGGATTTTTGAGTGAGACAAGAAACAAGGTGAGGCAAGAATCCTATTTTGATTTGAGTTGTACGAATAGCAATGTTTTACAGTATGTATTCGATATCGACAAAAATAATTTTGATATTATGGTGGGTCAAGAGACGATAACACACACATATCGACAACATTGGGGTAGCCGTCGTGATTATGCTTTGGAAAATGATGACTATATGTGGCTAAGTTCCGGAGAATCAGAAAAAGATAATGCTAGTGAGCAATACAGTAATACTATGATTTCTTGGTTTGGAAAGATTAACTACAATTATGATAATCGCTACTTAGCTTCTGTTACTCTTCGGCGGGATGCCTCTTCTGTGTTTGGTGCGAATAATAGGTGGGCGACATTTCCTGCTTTTTCATTGGGGTGGTCGGTTAATAATGAGAGCTTTTTTGAAAGTCTTAGACCTGTAATTCCCCAATTGAAGCTTCGCTATGGGTGGGGACAGAATGGTAACTCAAGCATTGACGCTTATTCGTCTTATCAGTTCTATGAAACATTATACGACAAGGGGGCTATTGATGACTGGAATTGGGGAACAGCCTATGATTTCACCGGACAGGGTGGAACTTTACCTTCTGGCTATAGGCGTACGCAAATGGCGAATCCGGACTTGAAGTGGGAAACGACATCGCAGCACAACTTTGGCTTGGATTTCGCCGTGCTGGATTCAAAGTTGAGCGGTTCTTTTGATTACTACTTGAAATATACGAGAGATATCTTGATGAAACCTGGTACAGTGGCCACTTTGGGCGAAGGAGCTCAAAGATGGTTGAATGGAGCAGACATAGATAATAAAGGTTTTGAGCTAACGTTGAACTACAACAATCAGTTTGGTGATGTTGGGTTGAATATTAGCGGTGTCTTTTCTCATAATAAACAAACAGTGATAAAAGTACCAGATGACGTAATCAATAATTTTGCGGGAAATGGTGAAGAGGATAACGTGATAGGTCGTTCCTTGAACTCGTTGTATGGTTATGTGGCGGATGGTTTGTTTCAAACGCAAGAGGAGGTGGATAATGCCCCGACACAGACGGGAGCTGCGCCAGGCCGTATTCGTTATAAGGATTTGAACGATGATGGGAAGATAGACGATCAAGATCGTACTTGGATCGGATGTGAGGATCCCGATTTGGAATATGGTATCTCTGTAGGTGTGACATATAAGAACTTTGACTTTAGCGTGTTCTTCAACGGAGTGTTTGGCAAGGATCTGAATGTAAGTGGATGGAAGAGCTGGACCGATATTTATGCGTTAAGTACGGCTGGTGAGAATTATGGTACTCGTTTATTGGATGCGTGGACTCCAACTAATACGAATACATCAATACCTGCCCTGTCTGTCAATAATTATAATGATGAAGGAAGGATGTCTACTTATTATGTGGAAAGTGGCTCGTACTTGAAAATCCGTAATGCGGAAGTAGGATACACTATCCCGAAATCATTTGCGAACAAATTGAAATTACAACGTGCCAGAGTTGCACTAAGAGCGGATAATATTGTGACTTTGATGAAAACATGGGGTGATAATGCGTATACAGGCTTGGATCCGGAAACTCCGGGAAGTGGTTATCCGATGCCATTTTCTATGACAATGTCTTTAAATGTAACATTCTAAATAAGCGAGGAATCTATGAAAACGATAAATATTATAAGTTATAGTCTTTTTTTACTTTTGGGAAGCGCTTCTTGTTCTTCCATATTGGATGAAAACCCACAGGGTATTATTTCGGACGAAGATTTGAACACAGTCGACAAAGTGGAACAAATGATAACTGCCGCATATTCTTTCTGTGGGCAGAACCACTTCAACAAACAGTTTGGGATGCCGTATGAGGAAGGCTCTTTGCGAGGAGGTGAGGCTTATAAAGGTGCGGCGGGAACTAGTGACAACGCAGAAAGACATCTTTGGGAAACCTTTGTGTATATGCAACCTACCACGTCGGATGACTTGGATAATCTGTGGTGGGTACATTATGTTGGTGTCGGTCGTGTTCACGACGCTTTACGAAGAGCACAGGCTTTGACTAAGGAAGAATATCCCTTGCGGGAACAGCGTATCGGGGAGTTGCGTTTTTTGAGATCCCATATTTATATGTATATGAAGCTGTGCTTTAAGTTTTTTCCTTGGATCGATGAGAATACGCTAACTGATGAGTACGATAAGGTAAGTAATAATGAACTTACGGATCAAGAACTTTGGGGTAAGTTGATCGATGATTTTCGTTATGCGGTCGAAGTCCTTCCGGAAACGCAAGAAGAAGTAGGCCGTCCTACTAAGTTTGCGGCAAAAGCCTATTTAGCAAAGGCATTGTTGTTTGCCGCTTATGAGCAGGATGAGAAACATAATGTTATCAATATCAACAAAGAGAAACTGACAGAGGTCGCCAGTTTGTGTAAGGATATTATTGATAATTCAGGAAAAAGCTTAGTGGTTGATTTCGCAGAGAATTTCTTGTGTGAATATGAGAATAATTCAGAGTCTATTTGGGCTATCCAATATTCGGCTAATAATGACGGGTCTACTATAGGGCGTCTTAATTCATGGCTGGTTTATCCGATGAATAGTGACTATGGTTGTTGTGGGGCGTTTCAACCCTCCATACATATGTTGAATCATTTCAAGACGGTAGACGGAGTCCCAGATTTCGATCATTTTGATGAAGGTGAGACGTTGGATAATAAAGATGCTTTCGCCAGAATCCCAATGGATCCTCGTTTGATGCATACGGCTTGTGTGCCGGAGATGCCTTGGAAGTATGATCCGAATTACATTATGGAAAATAGTTGGGCACGTACGCCAGAGGTGTATGGATATACGATGAGTCAGAAACTGATCGTATTGCCGACCTGCGATTGCTTTCGGAAGACCAATCCGTTTATGGGGAGTGGGTTGAACTGGGATGTGCTTCGTTTGGACGAGGTAATGCTTTGGCGTGCGGAAGCTTTGATTCAGTTGAATACGAATTTGAACGAAGCCTTGGATTTAATAAACCAGCTTAGAATGAGGGCGGCTACGAGTATAGGGCGTTTGAAGTTTGCGGATGGAACTCCGACTGGTAATTTTGATGTACAGCCTTATGTCCCTGGAAAGAATTGCCCGGCATGGACACAAGAATTTGCGTTAAAGGCATTACGTTGGGAACGCCATCTGGAATTTGCGACAGAGGGAAAATGGTTTTTTGATTTGGTTCGTTGGGGTATTGCCGATACGTACATGAATAATTATTTTACGATCGAAAAAACGAGACGTTCTTATTTGAAAGACGCTAGATTTACGAAAAACAGGGATGAGTACTTTCCCATACCTCAAAAACAGATTAGTTATGTGAAGGGGTTATATAAACAAAATTACGGGTGGTAAAAGCTGTAATCGTGATTAGGCATACAAATATGTATCGATTAAATGATATGCAATGAGTAAAAGGATTTTATCTGGTATTGTAGGATTGGTGTGCTTATTAAGTGGTTGTCGAAAAGCGGTTAACGTAGAGACAAATCATATCCCTCTGTTTCATTTTACGACAGTTATGAATTGGACGGGAGAACCGGCGGGTTTGGTATATGATGATGAATTGTATCATCTTTTCTATCAATATAATCCTTCTGGAAATGTATTTGGGAATATACATTGGGGACATGCTGTAAGCCGGGATTTGTTTCGATGGCAGCGAGATTCCATCGCATTGTTTCCTGATAGTTTGGGGTATCTTAAATCCGGAAGTGTTGTTGTAGACAAGGAGAATACCTCCGGCTTTGGATCCGAGATGGAGCGTCCTTTTCTGGCATTCTATACCTATGCTAATCCAGATTTATCTAAAACTTTATTCAGTGCGTATAGTTTGGACAAGGGCCGGACTTGGATAAAACAGGGGGAAATAGATCTGCCTAATCCTGTTGAATGTGATCTCCGAAATCCTCATGTCTCTTGGTACGAAGAATACGGGCGATGGATCATGACCGTTTCCTCGGGTTCTTCTGTCTTATTCTATGCGTCTTCGGATTGTAAAGAATGGCATTTTTTAAGTGAGTTTAAAGATGCGACAAGCCAAGGTGCTAATTGGGAAGGGACAGATTTCTTCCCGATGAAGGTACAAGGTAAAGAGATAAAGAAATGGGTACTATTGGTAAATATGGAGAACGGGTTGGGAAATGGTACACCGTCAACCTGTTATTATATAGGTGATTTTGATGGGACTTCATTTCAAATAACACAAACGAAGGAATTGTGGTTGGATTATGGAAAAGATAATTATGCGGGATCTACATTTAGCGGGCTTAATGGGGATGATCGTATATTTCTAGGTTGGATGAGTTGCTGGGAATATGCTAATTTATTACCAACCTCGGTTGGCCGTGGAAATATGATAATTCCTCGTCGGTTAGGTTTGGTAGAGGAAGGGCGACATTATATGTTGGCCTCTGTTATTCCTTCCGGATTATCTGCTTTTTATGCGGATTCTTGTTTGGTCGGGCCTGTGAAACTTTCGGATGAAAACGGTTTGAGAAAAGAGTTCCCTTATCCGGGAGAATCTTTTGTTATGCGGTTGAATTTTGATAATAGCGATAATAGGGCTATCTGGAAAGCTGATAATTATGGAATCCGCTTAAAAACGAGATCTGGAAAAGTTCTGACCATCGGTTACCAAAATGAGTTGAGCTATTATTATATAGACCGCAGTGGATTAGAGATTGAACCGTCAGTCGAAGGTTTCGAACAATTAATGGGCGCAGGTTACCGCTCGGAGACGCCGGTATCGGATTGGCTTATTTTATTCGATCAAAATTCGATAGAATTATTTGCCTCGGGTGGACGTGTGGCCATGACCTCTCTATGTTATCCGGATGATGAATTCACAACATTTGAATTGTATGCCGAATCAGGAGCTGTGAACTTATTGAAGGCATCGATTATACAGTTAAAAAACGAATTAATTAAATAATACAAATTTAATGGCATGAAAAAGATTTTTATTTCAATAGCATTGATGATAGCTGGTTGTGCGATAGGACAGGCCCAGTTTTCGGTAAAATATGATTCGGAAGTTCAACCTAAAGATAATATCCAATATTTTACACCAGCGGGAAATAATCTGTTTGTTGGTGATTGTATCCCTTTTTATAAGGATGGGGTTTTTTATTTGTATTGGTTGCTTGATGAAGGACATCATTCGGCCTTGAATGGCTTAGGTGGTCACCAATGGTGCGTGAGTACTAGTTCGGATTTAAAGAGTTGGAGGCATCATCCGATTGCTATAGGGATAGACGAGAACTGGGAAAAGTCTATATGTACCGGTTCGGTTACTTTTGATGGTAAGCAATATTATGCATTTTATGCGACTCGCTTGATTACCCAAGATGATCAGATTAATGAGCAGTTGAGTTATGCTGTCAGTAAGGATGGTTTAACTTTCAAGAAGCAGAAACCGAATCCTTTTTATACTTCTGCTCCCGGATATAGTAAGCGGCATTTTCGTGATCCGAAAGTGATAATTGATAAAGAGGGTGTATTTCATTTGTTTGTTTCCAGCGAGACTGATAATTATGTCATCAGTGAGGGGCGTGGATGTTTGGTGCATTTGACTTCGAAAGATTTAAAAAACTGGCAAGTGCAGGAACCCCTTATTTCCGGAATGCGAGATGTTCCCGAATGCCCTGATTATTTTCAATGGAACGGTTGGTATTATCTGGTTTATGGACAGGGAGGAGATACATATTATGTGAAATCCCGGAATCCGTATGGTCCGTGGGAATATCCGGAATCACAGGCATTACTGGAACAATGGGTTAATGTTGCTAAAACAGCGGAATTCAAAGATAATCGGCGGATTGTTGCGGGATGGGTTCCGAGTAAGAGAGAAAATAAAGATTATGGTCCGGAACGTTTTGGTGGTAGTATTATTTTGCGTGAAGCCTATCAGTTGCCGAATGGCGATTTGGCAACTAAGTTCCCGACAGAAGCTATTTGGGCTACTCGATCTCCTTTGCATGTGAATTTGACGGAGGCTGAAAACGCCAAGAAGGTATCAGACCGGGAAGTATTGCTTGATGCCCAGGGAGCTATTGGTGGTGCTTATATTAAAGATATACCTTATAATTGTCGGGTTACTTTGGAGATTGAGCCGGTAAGTAATAGTGATGAGTATGGTTTGTTTTTACGAGCGAAAGATAAAGCAAATGATGGTTATAAGCTTAGTTTAAATCCTAATAAACGTACGGTTCGTTTGGGTGAGGATGCTTTTATCGAGGTTGTGCCTGGGTTGGACGAACCGGTTAAAGTAGATATAATTATGAAAAATGACATTATTGATGTTTGTATAGGCGATCGCCGTTGTATCGTAAATCGGTTACCGGAAAAGAAAGGAAACTATTTATGGTTTTATGCAAAACAAGGAACTGTTAAGTTTAGAAATATAAAAGTGTCTCCGCTTTTGTGATTGTTTTAAATTTAAAATTGTGATTATGGGTAGTGAAAATAGGATAAGTCATATTATCCCGGTAATGTTAACTTTTTTTACGATGGGATTTGTAGATTTGGTTGGCATTGCGACTAATTATGTAAAACAAGATTTTGGATTGTCTGATACGGCTGCCAATTCTTTTTCCGTAATGGTATTTTTCTGGTTTCTGGTTTTCTCGGTTCCGACCGGGATGTTAATGAACAAGATCGGACGGAAAAAAACTGTATTATTAAGTATGGTCATTACGTTTATTGGATTGTTGATTCCTATCTTTGTTTATAATGATGTGGCTATGTTTTTTGTCTTCTCGTGTTTGGGAATCGGAAATACACTTATGCAGGTTTCTTTGAATCCTCTGTTGGCTAATATGGTGTGCAAAGACCGACTACCGAGTTATTTAACATTGGGACAATTTATAAAGGCTATCGCTTCGTTTATCGCTCCGTTGATTGCCGTACATGCTGCGTTGTGTTATGGTGATTGGAAGTTGCTATTTTATATTTTTGCGGCGATAGATATCATAGCTATCGTTTATTTGTTTATGATCGATATTGTGGAAGCGGAAGAGAAAAATGAATCGTCATCTTTTAAAGAGTGTATTAAGCTATTGGGAAACACGACCATTCTTCTGTTTTTCGTTGGAATCTTGGTGCATGTTGGTATTGATGTTGGTGTGAATATAACTGCGCCAAAGCTATTGCAGGAGAAAGTAGGAATGTCATTGGCTGAGGCAGGATATGCGACTAGCCTTTATTTCTTGTTTCGAACTTTCGGTTGTTTATCCGGGACATTTATTATGGCGAAGTTTTCTCCCTTAAAGTTTTTTGTCGTGAGTGTTGTTATGATATTTATTGGTATCTCGTGCCTCTATATAAGTATGGATAGCATGAGTATCTATATTTGTGTAGCTTTGATTGGAGTTGGAAATTCAAATATATTCTCTATTATTTTTTCTAAAGCATTGTTATACATGCCGTCACGGAATAATGAAATTTCAGGTTTGATGATCATGGGGATTTTTGGTGGTGCTATTTTCCCTGTATTTATGGGACTCATGTCTGATATTTTTGGAGGGCAGATTGGGGCTGTAGTTGTTTTGACAGTCTGTGTCATTTATCTACTATTCCTAATGATTAGAATAAAAAATATAGAATTGGAATAATCTCTTTGGTATAAAACTATTGATATAAATTATGAATTTTTTAGGAATTGATATAGGAACAAGTTCGATATGTGGAATAGTTTATAATACTGTTTCTAAAGATATCGTATCGATAGCAAAAATTAACAATACAGATATGCTATCTTGTAATGTATGGGAGAAGGTTCAGGATGCGAATGCTATAGTTGATATTGTGTTAGATCTGATCCAAGAACTTCGAATCCAATATCCGGATATAAAAGGAATTGGATTATCTGGGCAAATGCATGGTATATTGTATGTTAATGCTGAGGGTGAGGCTGTTAGTCCGTTATATACATGGCAAGATATGCGTGGAAGTCTTCTTTATAAAGATGGTATGAGTTATGCGGCCTATCTTTCTAAGCAGACCGGATTTCCATTATCAACAGGTTTTGGTTTAGTCACGCATTATTACAATAAAGTAAATAGTTTGGTTCCACAAAATGCGGTGAAATTATGTACTATTATGGACTATACCGCAATGCGATTAACAGGTAAATGTGAACCTTTGGTTGATTGTTCTAACGCTGCTAGTCTCGGTTTTTTTGATAAAGAAAAATTGGCTTTTGATAAAGAAGCTCTGTGGAATGTGGGAATTGATAGCTCTATTTTGCCAGAAATTGGTAAAGCTTTTTCCCGAGTTGGACATTATGAAAATATCTCGGTTTACACTGCTATCGGAGACAATCAAGCCAGTTTCCTTGGATCTATCCGTGATATAAGGCACTCTATCCATATAACTGTTGGAACTAGTAGCCAAATTTCTGTTTATTCGGAAGATTACGTAAATGTCCCACTTTTGGATACGCGTCCTTTACCAGGTGGAGGATATATTTTGGTTGGTGCTGCGTTATGTGGTGGTTGTTCATTCTCATTATTAAAGAAATTTTTTTCAGAGACGATCAAGCTTTATACTGGTGAAGAAATGGATGATACAGATTTGTATAAGATTATGGTTTCAGTTCCATATAAAGAAGTTCAGGAGGATGATATACGGGTGGAGACATTGTTTGGTGGTACGAGATCGCATCCCGAAAAACGAGGAAAAATAATGAATATATCTTGTCTGAACTGGCATCCTGAAAATTTAATTCGAGGTTTTTTAGAAGGTATGAGCCAAGAACTATATGATTTCTACCAGTTATTGCCGAACTCTGTTAGAGAGCGAAAAACTATATTGGTTGGTTCGGGAAATGGAATTAAGAGAAATCCTCTGCTATGCCAAATTTTGGAGGAACGTTTCAAGTGTCATTTGCAGGTTTCTGCTTGCCGAGAAGAGGCTGCTTTGGGTGCTTGTATTTGTGGTATGGTAGGGAATGGTTATATCAATAATTTTACAGATTTTTTTAATGAGAATTTGTTGATAAACTGAATTAATATAATCTTTGAATACAATATAAGAGTTTATGAGTTTGATAAATAGTTTTTTTCTTGTAGATTGATTGGGGGGGATGTAGAAAAAGCACATAACGGTTATCATATTACCGTGCATGTGCTTTTGTTGTTAAAAAGAACTGCATCTTTTTAAATGAAACGGGTAGAATCTCTTTTGATAATTTGGCCATTTAGATAGACGTTCATAGGTAATCTATCATTACACTTGATTCTTCTTATCATTAAATCGATGCTGGTGTTGGCTATTTCTTTACATGGTTGTATAAACGATGTAAGTGAACATTTCAAGTGACGTGAATATTTCATGTCATCGAATCCGCAAATTAGAAGGTCGGAGGCTATTTTATGTCCGATAGCTTCTAATGACGACATAAGGACAGCCGCTGTTGAGTCGTTGGCGCAGATAATACCGGTTTCTCCTTTTATTATAGGAATTGTTTTAACAAAATCTAAGTCTTCAGGATTACCACAAAAGTCATTTTGTACGTTGAATGTCAGTCCTTGTTCCTGTATCGTATCTTTAACTGCGAGAAAACGAATACGGACGGAATAGGCTGAATCTGGGCGATGAAAGAAATAAATATGCTTACAACCTGCTTGAATTAAGTGCTGGGCCATTATGGCACCTGCGCTGTAATTATCAAGACATACGACATCGAAAGGACTTTTCTGTGGTATGGGTACAATATCCCGATCGATAAGAATAAGGGGGATTCCTTCTTGTTGTATTTTATTGCATATAGTTTCATTAATGCGATCAGTGCAATATATCCGCTACACATAATATAGCATAGTGATAGCCACTTGTCAAGCGGATATATTCGTGCGTGGATTTCGCCAGAAATACAGTGGAGCTTACTTCCTCTTGGGCGACTTTGGAAGTGTAGG
>ENA-OQCB01000733-OQCB01000733.1-human-gut-metagenome-genome-assembly--contig:-NODE-733-length-14557-cov-3.160360_pt1 | contig 14557 bp, 14 predicted proteins | sample MGYA00242493_ERZ504568 | MGnify/ENA primary metagenome ERZ504568 (study PRJEB26092, sample SAMD00036229) | human gut metagenome | host: Homo sapiens | study: EMG produced TPA metagenomics assembly of...
AGCCAGCAGACATATCAACGGCTCCATTCGATAGTCCTTTTGGGGAACACCGGGGATTCATGAGGATCTGATTCCAAAACCGCTGAGGGGGAGTCTTGCCCCTATGGATACGGGAGGAGATAAAGGGAAATTGTCTGGCTATTGTCCAGCGGCTGATTGAAGCCTGAGCTGTTTCCGCCTCATCCGGCCCTATAATCGTATTTAGACGATATACACAAATGAGAATAACCCTTTGGAGTGCAAGATGCACAAATCCAAAGGGTTATTTGTCGTTTAAATCTGTAAAAAATACGAATAAATAAATTGATATTTATATATCATTGACAAATGTATCACATTGTGATAAAAATAAATCAAACGACCGACCTAGATTAGCATAATCTTAACAAATATATCCCATTAACTTAATCCAGATAAGGAGGCAAGGAAACGTTATGAAGAAACAATATGTTACTCTGACGGTAAACGGGAGGGAATATCGTTTCTCAATCGGGGACGGATTCGGACAGGTTCCCCCCTCAGAGACACTATCCCAGACCCTGCGAAAGAGGCTCCAGCTCACAGGCTCCAAGGAGTCATGCAGTGAAGGAGCCTGCGGGTGCTGCACCGTGCTCATGGACGGAAAAGGGGTCACGTCCTGTATGCTGCTGACCGTGGATTGCGATGGAAAGGACATTGTTACCATAGAAGGGCTGGAGGACCCTGAGAAGGGGTTAGATCCCCTTCAGCAGGCTTTTATTGACGAGTATGCATTTCAGTGCGGTTACTGTACCCCGGGAATCATCATGGCGGCCAAGGCGCTTCTGCTGGAAAATCCCCATCCCACGGGAGATGAGATTAAGGAAGCCATGTCGGGCAATTACTGCCGCTGCATCAGCCATTATACGGTGCTGCGGGCCATTAACAGGGTGGCGGGGAATGAGGAGGACCATCTGGCTGTGATGCACCGGGCCAATGATGATGTGGAAAATCCCATCCCGGTACGCCAGGAACTGTTCTTAAGTCCCTATGCAAATGGTACAAACAGCGACCATTCATTGGATTAGAAGGAGGGTTTGAAGAATGAGCAAGCTTGAATACCGCGATATCAAACAGCCCAATTACCGTCATGTGGGCAAGTACACACCCAGAAAAGACGCAAAGGACATTGTAACAGGAAAGGCAATTTTCCTGGACGATTTTCAGTGCCCCACATGCTGTACGGAAAGACCAAAAGAAGCCCTTATCCTCATGCCAGAATCCTTTCCATAGACACATCCAGGGCAGAAGCCCTGCCGGGCGTACGGGCTGTCATCACCCACAAGAACATGCCGGAGCAGTGGGGACTGGGCCTTCCTGTACACAGGCTTTTGATGGAAGACAAGGTTTACTATGTAGGGGATCTGGTGGCTCTGATTGCAGCCGATACAGTGGAGACTGCAGAGGAGGCCATAGACCTGATTGATGTGGAATATGAACAGCTGGAAGCCGTGTATACGGCTGAGGACGCCCTGAAGGAAGGGGCAGTGGAGATATATTCCAGGTTTAAGGGCAATCACGTTGACAACGGAATCAAGTATTTCCAGCCGGACGGTCCCTGGTGGCAGATTATCCGCGGGGATGTGGAGAAGGGATTTGAGGAAGCAGCCTATGTGGCGGAGGACAAGGTGGCCTTTGACAAGATGCCCTCTCCTCTGGCCCCGGAAACCCCGTCCTGCATCGCCAAATATGAGGGCGGCAATGAGTATACCATATGGGCATCGTCCCAGAGCTCCCATATTCTTAAGCTCATGGGCGAGGGAAGGATTCCCAATTCCAACCTGAGCGTAAAGACCTTTAACGTGGGAGGAAGCTACGGCAACAAGCAGTCCCTTATGACAACGGTGCTCTCCGCCGCCATGCTGTCCCTTGTCACCAAGCAGCCGGTAAAGATTGTGCTCACAAAGGCAGAGCAGCTTATGGCCTACGAGGTACGTCTGGGCAGCACCATCACCGCAAAGGTGGGAATGGACAAGGAAGGCTATGTAAAGGCTGTGGAAGGCGACTGGCTGGTGGACACGGGAGCCATTGCGGACTCCATACAGGGCCAGGTGGGCGTGGGACTGGGAGAGGCACAGCTGGTATGCGCCAAATGTCCCAACTGGTATATGGACAGCCACATCGCAGTGACCAACAAACGGCAGCAGGTATTGTCCGCGGCTACGGCGGGCAGGAGCTTAACAGCTGTCTGGAGCGACTGATGTGCGCCGTGATGAAGAAGGGCAATTTCGATCCTCTGGACGTGTTTAAGAAAAATTATATTGCTCCCGGCGACCGGTTTATCTGGCGCGACGGGCGGTGGTGGCAGAGCCGCTCTTCCCTGTTCTTCCCGGAAGCCATGCAGAACGCGGCGGACCGCTTTGGATGGGCCGGTAAATGGAAGGGCTGGAACGTGCCCACATGTGTAAACGGAACCAAGGCAAGGGGCGTGGGCATGGGCGTCATCGGAAATGCTGATATCAGCGAGGACAACACAGAGGCCATTGTAAGGATTGTTCCGGACTTGGTGGGCAGCCGCAGGGCGTCCACGGCCATCATTGAGTGTGACATCACGGAATCCGGCATGGGTACCAGAAGCAACGCGTGCAAGATTGTGGCCGAGGTCCTCAATGTGCCGGTGGAAAAGGTATCCATCACGGAGCCGGGCTCCAAGTTCAACCCGTCCAACTACGGTCTCTGCGGTTCCAGAGGCACCATTACCACAGGCAAGGCAGTATCCCTGGCAGCCATGGAGGCAAAGAAAAAAGCCCTGGAGCTGGGCGCCCTTTACTTTAAGCGCTCCGTTGACCAGCTGGACACAAAGGACTTTATGGTCTATGTGCGGGATAACCCGCAGCTGGTAGTGCCCATGTTCAAGCTGGCCCCCAAGGAACTGAGCATTGTGGGATATGGAAAGCACATGGAGATGTTTAATATCCCCAGCTGTATGGCCATATTCGTGGAGGCGGAGGTGGACCTGGAAACCGGCAATACCAAGCTGGTGAAGGTGGCCGGAGGCACGGACATCGGACAGATTATTGATTCCAAGGCAGTGGAGATGCAGCTGCACGGAGGATTTGGATCAGCCTGTATTGATACAGCCATATTTGAGGAGTGTATCCTGGATCCGTCCACAGGAAGGCTTTTAACCTCCAGCCTGATAGATTATAAGTGGAGAACGTTCAATGAATTCCCGCCATATGACGCCTATATCATGGAATCCCAGATAGATTCCTTCATGTTTAAGGCCTTGGGAATTGGCGAGATTTCCGGCGCGGCAGGAGCCAGCGCGGTGCTGATGGCCATTTCCAACGCAATCGGCGTGGACATCAAGGATTACCCGGCAACTCCGGCAGTTATACTTAAGGCGTTAGGCAAAGCATAAGAGGGGAGGATTCACTGTGAAATATTTCGAGCATGAGAGCGCTGCCACCTTTGATGAGGCAGTCTCCTTATTAAAAGAGTCCCCAAAAGGGAAAACAGTCGTAATGGCAGGGGGCTCCGACCTGATTGGAGTGTTAAAGGAACAGATTCTGGAGGATTATCCGGAAAAAGTGGTTGACCTTAAGACCGTCCGGGGCGGGGAATACATAAAGCAGGACGGGGACACCATAGAAATAGGCGCCCTGACAAAACTCTGCGACATCGTAAAGTCGGACCTGCTCAATGAAAAGGCTCCGGTCCTCTCTCAGGCGGCCCGCTCCGTGGCAACACCGTTAATCCGCAATGTGGCCACCATGGGAGGCAACATATGCCAGGATGTGCGCTGCTGGTTTTACCGCTATCCCCACGGCATCGGCGGCAGGATGGACTGTATGAGAAAGGGCGGAAAAGAGTTGCTATGCCGTTCATGGGAGACAACCGTTACCATTCCATATTCGGGGGCATGAAGGTCCACACCACACCGTGTTCTGTCCAGTGTCCGGCCAATACGGACATACCGGCCTATATGGAGCGGCTTCGGCAAGGGGATGTGGAGGGAGCGGCCCATATACTGATGGAAGCCAACCCCCATTCCCATGATTACATCCAGGGTCTGCGCACATACATGCCAGGAGCAGTGCAACCGCTGCGGTTCCGATGAGAGCGTGTCCATCCACGGCGTGGAGCGGTATGTGGGGGATTACATGACTGGAGCACCCGGACACATTTTACAGGGCGCCGGAAACAGAGACAGGCCATAAGGTGGCTTTAGTGGGAGCCGGTCCGGCCGGCCTAAGCGCTGCCTATTATCTGAGGAAGGCGGGCCATGATGTGACGGTCTTTGACAAGATGGAGGAGCCGGGCGGCATGCTGACCTATGCCATTCCCAACTACAGGCTGCCCAAGTCCTATGTGAAGCAGGTGGCTGCCGCCTATGAAAAAATGGGAATCCGCTTCCGCCTGGGCTGCTGTCTGGGAGAGGATATACAGGCAGAGGATCTGGAGAAGGAGTATGACAATGTGTTCTATGCCACCGGCGCCTGGAAACGTCCTGTGCTGGGATTTGACGGCGAGGAGTTCACGGAGTTCGGCCTCCAGTTCCTGATGGAAGTCAACCAGTGGATGAACAAAAAGGGACCGCCGCCATGTACTGGTGGTGGGAGGCGGAAATGTGGCAATGGACGTGGCCATAACCGCCAGGCGTCTGGGCGCAGAGAGCGTCACCCTGGCCTGCCTGGAGTCCGAGCCGGAGATGCCGGCCAGCAGGGAAGAGATTGCAAGGGCCAGGGAGGAGGGCATTGAAATCATGCCGTCCTACGGCGTATCAAAGGCAATCTATGAGGGCAGCCAGGTCACGGAATGGAGCTTATGCGCTGTACCTCCGTCAAGGATGAGAACGGGCGTTTCAATCCCCGGTACGACCGGGAGGAGACTCTCAGGGTATCGGCGGACTCCATTCTGATGGCAGCGGGGCAGAAGGTGGATTTAAGTTTCCTGGGCGACAAATACGGCCTTGCCCTGGAACGGGGACTGATTCAGGTGGACAAGGACACACAGGCCACCAGCAAGTCCGGGATTTATGCCGGAGGCGACGCCACCACAGGACCGGCCACCGTGATCCAGGGCGTGCGCTCCGGGCGCAACGCGGCGGAGGCCATTAACAGGGGCTATGCAGTCATGCCTGAGCGGCGCAGGGAAGATAAATTTATCCATTTTGACACCGCAGGCGTCAAGGAGGAGCACGCGGTAAAGGACAAAGAGCTGTCTGCCGCAGAGCGGGCCCTGGATAAGGAGGACAGCTTCACCCTGACCGGGGAGGAAGCGGCCAGGGAGGCCGGACGGTGTATGAACTGCGGCTGCTACTCCGTCAACGCCTCGGACATTTCACCGGTGCTCATCCTGTTAGATGCCCGGATTGTGACCACAAAGAAAACCGTAAGGGCGGCGGACTTCTTTACCACCCGCCTGAAAGCAGCTGACATGCTGGATACAGACGAGCTGGTGACGGCTGTCCGGTTCAGGGTACCGGAAGGATATACCACGGCCTATGATAAATTCAGGGTCCGTGAGGCAGTGGATTTTGCCATTGTCAGCCTGGCTTACGCATACAGGATGAAGGACGGCCTCATAGAGGATGCGCGGATCGTTTTGGGCGGCGTGGCCCCGGTGCCCATGGAGCGGAAAAAGGTGGAGGCGTTTTTAGCCGGCAGGAAGCCGGATGAGGCGCTGGCAGAGGCCGCTGCTGAACTGGCAGTGGAGGGGACCGCGGCCATGGCCAATAATTCATATAAGATACAGGAGGTAAGGGCTCTTATAAAGAAGATGATTCTGGATATGGGGGCAGTCCAGGCATAAAAGTACATGGATGACTGGGAGTTTATGGTTTCACCTTCCCGGAGCGGGTGTCAGATGTGCTCCGGAGGAGGTGGAACCGTAACTATATTTTTCAAATTAATGTTAAAAAAATAACAATTAACGGCAGGTCTTTAGGCGAACAAGGAAGAAGGTTATTTATGGATCTGATGAAAAAAAGGTGGGCGGTACTGGTTGCCAGTGTTATTGTTAATATATGTATCGGTACGGGGTTTGCATGGAGTGTTTACCAGACAGGACTTTTCAACGAAGGGGCAGTGATATTCGGCACAGAGGTGCAGAAGTCGCAGCTGGCCCTGGCATTTACAATCTGCAGCGGTGTGGCGCCCATTCCCATGATTGCGGGCAACGGACTTCAAAAGAAGCTTAAGGGGCCCAGAAATGTGGTGTGGCTGGGAGGAATCCTGTTCAGCGCGGGACTCATATGCACCAGCTTTATCCACAGCCTGACCATGCTCTATGTGACATACGGACTTCTCTGCGGTTTTGGAATTGCCTTTGCCTATGGCATTACCATCGGCAATACGGTACGGTTTTTCCCGGACAAGCGGGGATTGATTGCAGGCATATCCACGGCTGCCTACGGGGCAGGCAGCATCATTTTTCCGCCTATTATGCAGTCCCTGATTGGTTCCGGCGGCGTCATGTTTACCTTCCGGGTGCTGGGAATTTTGTTTGGTGTTATGATAATCATAGCTGCCTGTTTCATAACCGAACCTCCTGAGGGATGGATGCCCACTGGCTGGACGCCTCCGGCAGTGAAGAACAGTTCGGGTGCTTCGGCAGAAGGAAAGAACTGGAAGCTGATGCTGGCCGACACAAGATTTTATCTGATGATCATTGCATTTACCATATTTGCCACAGGCGGCCTTATGGTGGTGAGCCAGGGATCTCCCATGGCCCAGGCCATAGGCGGGGTGGACGCGGCAGTGGCGGCAACCGCGGTCAGTATCATTGGTCTGGCCAATACGGGAGGCAGGGTGCTCTGGGGATGGGTTTCCGATAAAGTGGGGCGGTATCCGGCACTGGGCATTATGGCGGTGATTGTAGCGGTAAGCGGCTTTGCCCTGTCCGCGTTTACGGAAAGCGGATCACTGGCCCTGTTCCTGGTATTTGCCATGCTGATCGCCATGTGTTACGGCGGAAGCATGGGTGTTTATCCGGCTCTGACGGCAGATGCCTTTGGAATCAAATATAACGGGGTTAATTACGGCATTATGTTTATCGGATTTGCCCTTGGCGGTTACATAGGGCCGATTCTGGCCAACAGTCTCTACGACAACACAGGGTCATACAGCGTGCCGCTGATGGCAGTGGGTGCCATGGGCGTGGTGGCATTGATTATATTGTTTGTTCTGACAGCTATGAAAAAACAGGCTCAGAGATAGGGGAAGGTTGGATGGAAGACCTGATTGACGGAAAGAGAAGAATAGAAGCAGTGGTTTGCAGGGATGAGAACGGTCCCGGGGAAGCCTCCTTTCTCTTTGACAGGAACGGCTGCCTGCTGGATTTCAGGGGCGCTGTGCCCTGTTCAGAGGCCTTCGCGGATATGCTTTCAGGGATATGCAGGAACAAACCCCTGGTATCCGGCCGGGAGTACGTGGAGGCCATATGGGAGGGCAGGCCTTACCATGTCTGTCTCAACCGGTACATCCATCTGACCCTGGGTGAGCTGGCGGATATACAGGCACGGCGCTTTCCCGACAGGGAGGCTGTGGTTGACAGCCTGGCAGGTGTGCGCCTTACATACAGGGAGGTTAAGAGGCGCAGCGACGGTCTGGCAAAAGGGCTGATGCACATAGGTATCTTAAAAGGGGACCATGTGGCGGTTATCATGGATAATTGCTGGGAAAATGTGGTGACTAAAATAGCTATCGAGAAGACCGGGGCAGTGATAGTGAACCTGAACATCCACGAAAAGAAGGATATGCTGGAGTGCCTGCTCCACAGGGCGGATGTGAAGGCGGTCATCCTTAAGCAGGGAATCAAGAACAGGGAGCACATGGACATGTTTTACCAGATCAGCCCGGAACTTAAGGAGGCTGTTCCCGGAAGGATTTATGCGCCCCGTCTGCCTTTGCTGCGCCATGTGATTGTCACGGACCAGGAACGGCCCAGGAGCTGCGCCTGGCAGTTTGAGAAGCTGATGGAACTGGGAATGTCAATGGATGACAGTCTGCTGAAGGAGAGGATGAAGGCGGTCCGTCCTTTTGACGATGCCACCATTATCCATACCTCCGGTACCAGCGGCGTGCCAAAGGGCGTGATGCTGAATCACTGCCAGATTCTGGAAAATGCTTGGATTCATGTACAGTACCTGGGGCTGGAGAAGGAGGACCGGCTGTGTATGACGCCGCCCATGTTCCACTCCTTTGGCTGTGTGGGATCCGTGCTGAGTTCCATGATGGCCGGCGCAGCCCTGGTCTGTTACGAGAAAACGGACAGAATCTGCCTTTTGGAAATGCTGAGGAAGGAGCGGTGCACGGTGCTGTGCAGCGTACCTACTGTCTATATCCGCCTTATCCGGGAGATGAGGGAAGGAAAGGCCGGCGGGGAGGATTTATGCCTGCGCCTGTGCGTTACCGCCGGGGCGCCCTGTCCGGAACATACCCTAAGGGACATGAAACGGGTTATGGGGGCAGAGGCGGCAGTTGTCATGTACGGCATGACAGAGGCGGGACCGGGAATCAGCAGCACCTCCATGGACGACAGTCTGGAAACAGCGGTCTCCACCGTAGGAAGGCTGTGGCCGGGGGTTACGGGCCGGATACAGGATTTAACCACAGGCCGGGTGCTGGGGCCGGGCCAGGCCGGTGAACTGTGCATCAAAAGCTACGGAGTGATGAAGGGGTATTACAACAATCCGGAGGAGACGGAAAAGGCAGTGGACCGGGAGGGCTGGCTTCACACCGGGGATATTGCCTCTCTGTCAGAGGACGGGCTTCTGACCCTGAAGGGAAGATGCAAGGATTTAATCATACGGGGCGGAGAGAATATAAGCCCCAGGGAAATAGAAGATTTTATACGCAATTATGAGCCGGTGGAGGATGTGGCCGTGGTGGGCGCGCCAGATGAACAGTACGGCGAGCTGGTATATGCCTTCATCCGTCCAAAGGAAGGTGCGGTGGTTACAAAGGAGGGCCTGAGGAACTGGTGCCGGGGAAAAATCGCCACCATCAAGATTCCCCAGGAGATAGAGCTGACAGACCATTTCCCCATATCAGCTACCGGGAAGATATCCAAAGGCCAGCTGCGAAGCCTTGCCAGGGAGCATCTGGAAGGAAGGGTGCCGCGGCAGACGGAGCCGGAAACGGGAGAGGGAGGACTGCGGCAGACGGAAACGGAAGAACTGCGGCAGGCGGAAACGGAATCAGGAGGACTGCGGCGGTCAGATAGGGAGACAGCTGTCTCTGGTCAGAGGGCCGGAGAGACAGGAAAGGACGGTATGGATACATGGCAAAAATCATAACAGTAAAAGAGGCGGCAGAGCTGGTGCAGGACGGAGCGGTCATCGGTTCGGCAGTTCAGGGAATGACAGGCTGGCCTGAGGAAATCGGGCTTGCAATTGAGAACAGATTTATGGAAACAGGACACCCATCGGGCATTACCCATATCCACGGCGCGGGCCAGGGGGATTTCGGCCGGATGTCTGAGGACGGAAAAACCTGCAGGGGGGAGTGTGCCCTGGCTCACGACGGACTGCTTTCATGCAGCATACACGGCCATGTGGGGATGTTCCTTTAAGGTGACAAAACAAATCGTGGACAACAAGATTCTGGCATACAACATTCCCCTGGGAGTGGTGGGGCAGATTTGGCCGGGAGATGGGACGGGCTTCCGGGGCTTCTGACAAAGGTGGGACTGGGCACGTTTATGGACCCGAGATACGACGGGGCCATGATCAATGAAAAGACAAAAAAGGAAGGGAAACAGATTGTCACCTACATTCCCGACTTCCTTGGAGAAGAGTATCTGTTTTATACACTGCCCAAGCTGACAGTGGCCCTTTTGCGGGCCACCACCGCGGATGAGGATGGAAATCTGACATACGAGAAGGAATGCATGCCCTGCGAGCCGCTGGACCTGGCCATGGCTGCAAAGGCAGCGGGTGCTGTTGTCATTGCCCAGGTGGAGCGGGTGGCCGCCACAGGGACCCTGGACCCCAGGAATGTGAAGGTGCCGGGAATTCTGGTGGATTATATATGTGTTGCAGAGCATCCGGATCGCATGATGCAGACCCATATCACCCACTTTAATCCTGCCTTTACCGGAGAAATCCGCATCCCCATGAAGAACAGCGCAGCGCCCCTTCCGTTAGATGATAAGAAAGTATTCACAAGGCGCACTGCCATGGAAATACATGGGGGAGACAAGTGCAATCTGGGCATCGGGATGCCCGGACTGGTTCCCAATGTGCTCATGGAGGAAGGGGTTGACTCACAGGTGACCCTTATATCAGAGTCCGGCCTCATCGGGGGAATTCCTGCGCCAGGAGGAGACTTTGGCGCCCATTATAACCCGGTGGCCATGTATCCCCAGACAGACCACTTCAGCTTCTTTGACCAGGGAGGACTGGATGTGGCTGTATTCGGACTCAGCGAGGTGGACAGGGACGGCAATGTAAATACCACATTCCTCAACGGCAAGATAGCCGGGGTGGGCGGCTTCCCCAATATATCGGCCAACGCCAGACACTCCATTTTTGTGGGCTCATTTACGGCAGGAGGGCTGAAATGCCACATTGAAGACGGTAAGATGTGCATTGACCAGGAGGGACGTTTTGACAAGTTCGTGGAATCCTGCGCACAGCTTTCCTTTAACGCGCAGCAGTGCCTGGCAAAGGGAAACCGGGTTACATTCATCACGGAGCGGTGCGTGATTAAGAGGACAGCCCAGGGCATGGTGCTGGCCGAGGTGGCTCCGGGCATTGATATACAGACACAGATATTGGACCACATGGGCTTTAAGCCAATCATACCTGAGGGGGGACCGGCCCTCATGGACGCCGGCCTGTTCTCAGAGACCTGGGGACGCCTGGGAGACCATTTTTAGGGAAATGAGGAAACGTGTATGAGAAGGATGGAATCAGATAACTGCTTTGTCTGCGGAAGCCTGAACCCCATAGGGCTGCACCTGGACATTACAGAGGGAGAAGGCTGGGCCAGGGCTTTGTGGACCGTGGAAAAGCCGTATGTGGGTATATGAGCATGCTCCATGGGGCATCATGGCTTCCATTATGGATGACCTTATGGCACACGCCCTCTACTATACGGACCTGGATGTGGTGACAGCCCATCTGGAACTGGATTACAAGGCTCCGGTTCATGTGGGGGAACGGATTGAGTGTGAGGCGCAGGTGACGGAGTTTGGAACGGGACGTTCCATCCGGGCCCAGGGCACCATTAAGCGGGAAGGCGCTGTGGCTGCCCGGGCAAAGGGCGTCATGGTCATAGTGAAGGCGCCGGGACAGGAGGTTTAGCCAAAGTCCCGGGAAACACCGCCGTGACAAAAGCAGGAGGTATCTTCAGGAGGTATATTATGGAAAGGACCGGAGCAGTGATACTGGCGGCAGGTTTGTCCTCCAGGATGCATGAATTCAAACCCCTTCTGGAGCTGGGAGACAGCACCATTATTGTAAGGGCCATTGAAAATCTTAAGACAGCAGGGGCATCTCCGGTCATCATCGTGGCGGGATATAAAGCGGACCAGCTGATGGATTATCTGTGGCCTCTGGATATCATGTTTGTCCGCAATGAAAATTATGCCTCCAGCCAGATGTTTGACTCGGTGAAACTGGGGATATCCAGGGCCGCCGGCCTGTGCAGCCGGATTCTCATTACGCCTGCGGACGTCCCGCTGATAGAGCAGGACACCTTTAAGCAGGTGATGGAATGTCCGGGCGCTCTGGTGCGCCCGGTCTGCGGCGGCCGTCCGGGCCATCCTGTCCGGATGGATTCCCGGCTGGTACCGGATATCTGCGCCTATAAGGGCGCAGGAGGGCTTAAGGGGGCCATGGAGCACCTGGGAGTGCCGATTACAGAACTGGAGGTGGAGGATCCGGGAATATACCTGGACGCGGATACACCTCAGGATTACATGAATCTCAGATACTGGAATGATTACAGCCAGATACAGAAACAAGGTCCTAAAATGATACATTTCCGTATCTCAATAGGAATGACCTCATAGGGGTGTGGAAATGGTCAGGTGTGCCGCGCAGATGGAACACCCGGCCATTTTCTCTTATAAACTGATAAAAACATATATTAATTTCCATTTGTAGTGTATGTATCTTTACAAAATCGAACGCTGGTGCTATTCTATATGTAATGCGTTATTTGTAAAAATAAATAACGGGCGGAGGTTAAATAGAATGAAACTGATTCAGACAGTGGATGCGGAGGGCACCGTACTGTGCCATGATATCACACAGATTATTAAGGGCGTGACAAAGGATGCGGTATTCCGTAAGGGCCATGTGGTCACCAGGGAAGACATACCGGTCCTCTTAAGTGTGGGAAAGGACCAGCTCTATGTATGGGAGAAGGAGGATGGAATGCTTCATGAGAATGATGCGGCGGAGATTCTCTGTGACATGTGCAAAGGGCAGAATATGGAGCGTTCCCAGGCAAAGGAAGGAAAGATTGAGCTGACGGCAGCATGTGACGGGCCTTCTGAAGGTGGATAACCGGGGGCTTAAGGCGGTAAACGGATTCGGACAGATGATGATAGCCACCCGTCACGGCAATTTTGCAGTGAAGAAGGGGGACAAGCTGGCAGGGACCAGGATTATCCCTCTTGTGATTGAGGAAGAAAAGATGGAGGCGGCAAAAAGGGCGGCCGCAGAGGCAACAGGGGGATGTCCCATCCTGGAGCTGAAACCATTTTTACATAAAAAGGCAGGTATCGTTACAACGGGCAACGAGGTGTTTTACGGCCGTATCCAGGATACCTTCACCCCTGTGATCCGGGGAAAGCTTTCGGAGTTTGACACAGAGGTCATTGACCATGTGACGTGGAACGATGACGATACCAAGGTGACGGCCAGCATCCTGGACATGATACAAAAGGGCGCGGACGTGGTTGTCTGTACGGGCGGCATGAGCGTGGACCCGGACGACAAGACGCCGCTTGCCATCCGCAACACCGGGGCAGACATCGTATCCTACGGCGCGCCGGTGCTGCCGGGAGCCATGTTCCTGCTGGCCTATTACCAGGTTAAAGATGGGGAAAATCCCCGTACGGTTGCCATCATGGGACTTCCGGGCTGCGTCATGTATGCCAGGCGTACTATATTTGACCTGGTTCTGCCCAGAATCATGGCGGATGACCAGGTGACGGCAGATGATCTGGCCGCATTGGGCCAGGGCGGGCTTTGCCTTAACTGTCCGGAATGTACCTTCCCCAACTGCGGGTTCGGCAAAGGGATGTAACAAACCGTTGAAAAGGAAACCGTTGGAAAGGAAACAGACATGGAATTTACACATTTTGACGACCAGGGCAATGCCCTGATGGTAGATGTAGGGGATAAGGCTGAGACAAAGCGGGAGGCAGTGGCCAGAGGTAGTATTTTTATGAGCCCTGAGTGCCTGGAGAAGGTGGCCCGGGGAACCATGGCAAAGGGAGATGTGCTGGGGGTTGCCAGAGTGGCAGGCATTATGGGGGCCAAAAGGACCTCGGACCTGATTCCTCTGTGCCATATACTGAATCTTACGAAGCTCACCGTGGATTTCACCATAAAAAAAGAGAGCAATGAGATTGAGGCGGTCTGCACGGCCAGGACCACGGGAAAAACCGGGGTGGAGATGGAGGCGCTGACCGGGGTGTCCGTGGCGCTGCTGACAGTTTACGACATGTGCAAGGCCGTGGATAAGTCCATGGAGATCGGAGACATTTACCTGGAACATAAAAGCGGAGGCAAGAGCGGGGAATTCCATAACCCCAGATGTGCCCGGAACAGGGGATGAGCAATATGAAGGATGCATTGGGAAGAACCATTGACTATATGAGGATATCCATTACGGACAGGTGCAACCTGCGCTGTAAGTACTGCATGCCCTATGGGGTGGAGTGCGTGCCCAGATGGGATATCCTGTCTCTGGAGGAGATCCAGGCCGTGGGAATCTGTGCTGCCGGCCTGGGCATACGCCATATCAAGGTGACGGGGGGCGAACCACTGGTGCGCAGGGACTGCTGCCAGCTGGTGAAGCAGCTTAAGAGCACGCCGGGCATTGAGAAGGTAACCATAACCACCAACGGCGTGCTGCTGGAGCGGTATCTGGATGATTTGGCGGAGGCCGGGATAGACGGCATCAATATAAGCCTTGACACCCTGGACAGGGACCTGTACCAGAGGATAACGGGAACCGACGCCCTGGGCACTGTGATGGAAGCCGTCAGGCGGGCCTGCGCCATGCCTGTATCCGTAAAAATCAATGCGGTGTCCATTGATTTCAGCCAGATGGACGAGGAACAGCGGGAAGCCGGACAGGATGGCTGGCGGCAGATGGTGGAGCTGGCAAGGGAATACCCGGTGGATGTGCGGTTTATTGAGATGATGCCCATTGGCTACGGAAAGAATTTTAAGACCATCAACCACCAGGAGCTGCTGGAGGAGATGATGAGGGCATACCCCGATATGGAGGAGGATGACCGGGTTCATGGCTTCGGACCGGCTGTCTACTACAGGATACCGGGATTTAAGGGCAGTATCGGACTGATCAGCGCTATCCACGGAAAATTCTGCAGCGGCTGCAACCGGGTG
>ENA-OQCB01000737-OQCB01000737.1-human-gut-metagenome-genome-assembly--contig:-NODE-737-length-14538-cov-5.318507_pt1 | contig 14538 bp, 16 predicted proteins | sample MGYA00242493_ERZ504568 | MGnify/ENA primary metagenome ERZ504568 (study PRJEB26092, sample SAMD00036229) | human gut metagenome | host: Homo sapiens | study: EMG produced TPA metagenomics assembly of...
AAGGATTCTGAAAAAAACATGAAATACGCCAGGAAACAAAGATACAGTATGAACAATACCCATCCCAGCTTTTGACGCTTTGTTGTATTTCTTATCATTGTCAGCCCCGCTTACTAAAATTCAATTTCGGATTTTCGTTTCAGCAGCAGCGCTCCATTTACAATAGAAATGATTCCAACCGTAAGGCCGGTCACGGCTATGATGACTCCTAACGCTATGCAGCCAGCCCCTGTGTTACGCATGGTTTTATACACTCTCTCCATATTCATCGCCTTTCTTCCTGGAAACATCATTATGCCTGGGCTCCATACTGCTCATAGTATGCGTCGATGGCGGCCTTTATCTGATCGTCGATGACTACCTTGCCAATTATTTCTTTATTATAGAGGTGCTCCACCACATCTGCCATGGATACGATAGCTGCTGTGGGGAAACCATATAAATCCTTAATTTCATCCAGGGCGCTCTTGGCGCCTTTGCCGCGCTCCATACGGTTTAAGGATACCATGAGTCCCTTGATTTCCACATCTCCCTGGGCCTTGATGATGGGGAATGTCTCCTCGATGGACTTGCCGGATGTGGTCACATCCTCGATGATAACTACCTTGTCCCCGTCTTTGATAGGGCTTCCCAAAAGGATGCCTGTATCTCCGTGGTCCTTGACCTCCTTGCGGTTGGAGCAGTAACGGATATCTTTTCCGTACAGCTCGCTGATCGCCATGGTGGTCGCAACGCTTAAGGGAATTCCCTTATAAGCCGGCCCAAAGAGCACGTCGAAATCCAGTCCGAAATTGTCGTGGATAGCCTTTGCGTAGTACTCTCCTAATTTCCTCAGCTGGGTTCCTGTGACATAGCTTCCCGCATTCATGAAAAACGGGGACTTGCGTCCGCTTTTTAATGTGAAGCAGCCAAATTTAAGCACACTGCTTTCCACCATAAAATCTATAAATTCCTGCTTGTAGTTTTCCATCTTCCTTAAACCTCCTGTATTTACGGGTCATTTAACCTCTTACGTGCTTTTTTGTTCCTGTCTTACCTGGCCGGTCCTACCTCACAGCCCCTATAAGTTCCCGGATATCCCCGATTCCGTACTTCTCCATATACGCCCGGATTCCATCCACGGTTTCCACCGTAGCATAGGGATTATGGAAATTGGCCGTGCCAATGGCAACAGCCGTGGCGCCCGCCAGTATGAACTCCAGGGCGTCATCTGCATTCCTGATTCCTCCCATGCCGATGATGGGAACCTTCACGGCCCGGGCAGCCTGGTATACCATGCGCACAGCCACCGGCTTTACAGCAGGACCGGACAGTCCGCCTGTCCTGTTGGCCAGTGCAAAGGCTTTTTTGTGAATATCAATCTTCATGCCTGTAAGGGTATTAATCAAGGAAATGGCATCTGCCCCGCCAGCCTCTGCCGCTCTGGCCATGACAGTGATATCCGTCACGTTGGGGCTCAGCTTCATGATGATAGGCTGCTTTGCATGTGCCTTTACCTCCCTGGTAATGGCCTCAACCGCCTTGGGGTCCTGGCCGAAAGCGATTCCGCCTTCTTTTACATTGGGGCAGGATATATTGATCTCCAGCATATCTGCCGGCTGGTCCCCCAAACGCTCTACCACATCAATATATTCTTCCGTGGTCTTTCCGCAGACATTGACAACGATTTTCGTGTCATACTGTTTTAAGAAGGGAATATCCCTCTTTGTAAACACTTCAATGCCCGGGTTCTGGAGGCCGATGGCATTGAGCATGCCGCCGTATACTTCCGCTATCCTGGGAGTGGGATTGCCCGGCCACGGCGCACTTGCCACACCCTTGGTAACCACTGCGCCCAGACGGTTTAAATCCACAAATTCACTGTATTCCATGCCGGAACCAAATGTGCCCGACGCTTCCATTACCGGATTCTTAAATTCCACACCGGCAATATTTACACTCATATTCATCTAAACGGTACCTCGCTATCTTTCACCTATACATGCCTACAGCTCAATCTCATCTGACCGGAACACAGGACCGTCCTTGCATATGCGCTTATTGTGCACCTGTGAGTGGCCGTCCACCTCTTTGGATCGGCACACGCAGGCCAGACAGGCGCCTACTCCGCAGGCCATCTTCTCTTCCAGGGAAAGCCAGCACTCCAGCCCCTTTTCGGCCGCATATGCCTTCAGCGCGCGGAGCATGGGAGTGGGACCGCAGGCGTAAATGACATCCGCCGTAAGGCCCTGCTCACGGATGGCATCCAGCACATTGCCGCTGGTGCCAAAGCTGCCGTCCTCTGTTGCAGCGTATACCGGACCGTATGCCTCAAATTCATCCTTTAAGAACATCTGGCTGTCCCTGTATCCCAGTACGGACCGGACCAGGCTGTCCTCCCCGGACCTGTTAAGTCCATGAAGGGCTTTGGCCAATTCCAGCATGGGAGGAACACCGATGCCCCCGCCTATCAGAAACGCCCTTTTTCCGGCCTGCAGGGGAAATCCATTGCCCAGAGGCCCCAGGACATCAATGGTATCGCCTGCCGCGAGTCCGGAGAACTCCTTTGTGCCTTCCCCCGCGATGCGGTACACCAGCCTGAGTTCTCCCTTTTCCTTATCAATGCCGCACAAACTGATGGGACGCGGAAGAATCCTGGCCCCGTCCTTTGAATAAAGGGATACGAATTGGCCCGGAACCGCTGACTCCGCTATCTCAGGCGCTTTTATCCTCATATCGTATATATCGGCAGCCAGCTGCTCCTGAAGCGTGACGGCTGCTGTCATTTTCACTTTTGCCATAACATGCATCTCCTGTCTCTTACAGTACGCTGCTGATATCAGCAGCCATGTCAATCACTGCCTGTCTGGATGCCTCACCGAAGTGCTCCGGCCCGAAGTTCTTGTACTTCTCCTGTTTGTAGGCCGCGATGATTCCTCTGGAGGAATTGACCACAGCGCCAAGCCCGTCCTGGTTAAAACAATGCTTCAGGTCAGCGGCTGTTCCTCCCTGCGCCCCGTATCCGGGTACCAGGAAATAGGTGTGGGGCATGAGCTTTCTCAGAATCCCGCTCATCTCAGGATAGGTGGCGCCTACCACCGCGCCCACATTGCTGTACTCACCGTCCATGCAGTCGGAGCCCCACTCCTCCACCTTGGCGGCCACCCACTCATAGAGGGGCTTTCCGTCAATCAGGCGGTCCTGGAATTCTCCGCTGGACGGATTGGAGGTCTTGACCAGGACGAAAAGGCCCTTGTCCTCACTCTTACATACATCCACAAAGGGCTTCACGCCGTCTGTTCCCAGATATGGGTTTACGGTAAGCATATCCACATTAAATCCGCTTAAGGATTTGCTTCCCACCTGCACCCTGCCAAGATGGCCTGCTGCATAGGCAGCGGATGTGGAGCCGATATCGCCCCTCTTGGCGTCTCCAATGACAATCAGCCCCTTTTCATGGCAGTAGTCCACGGTCCTCTTATATACGGTCAGTCCTTCAATGCCGAACTGTTCATACATGGCAATCTGCGGCTTTACAGCCGGAATCAGGTCAAATGTGTGGTCGATGATTTCCTTATTAAACTGCCAGATGGCATCAGCAGCCCCTTCCAGTGTCTCCCCGCAGGTATCCAGGGATTTCTTTACCACATGCTCCGGTACATAGGACAGCATGGGATCCAGTCCTACGCAGATTGGGGCATTGGTTTTCTTTATTTTTTCAATTAACTGGCTTATCATAATGTTCTCCTTTGTTGAGAGTTTTTTCACTTTTCATGAATTCTTTCCCCATTTTATCATATAAAGTACCTTGTTTCAAGGAATGATATTCCAGTATTGCAATTATTTTAACGGACCCGTGAAAGGCAAAAACAGCCGAGCAGGAGAACCTGATATGATATCAGTTCCTGTCCGGCGGTAATTCGGTGCTGCCTCAACGCTGCCTTACTGCTGCTTCACTGCCAATCCAGCGCTGGCAAATCCGTTTTCTATCTCCATGGTATTATCTATTATATCGTCAATCCGGTCAAAGGATTCCCTCCACGCCTCCACCCCTCCCAGGCGGACGATGTCCGTCCGCCATAAATCCGGGGCGTTGTGTGGGTGGAATCCGCAATGGGTCTGTTACATTCTTTTCACCTGCAGCCATTCTCTCACCATCCAAAATATTCTTTTACATTCCTGTAGCAAATTCCTTCTATTATATCCTTCAGATATTTCTCATCGGAGAAATATTCGCCCCGCTCCACCAGTTCTCCCAGCTGGTCGTTAAACCACCAGGGAGCGCCTAACTGTACCTTTCCCCTTACCATGCCGTCGCAGAAGCCTGCCGCCAGAACAGCAAAAGGTTCCATCTGCGCAGGGTTCAGGGGATACAGAATCGTCTTTGGAAGATGATCAAGCTCCGTCAGCCGGTCCAGAATCTGTCCCACGGATTTCACAGCCGTGGAGTCATCCACACAGTCAAAGCCTGTGGACTGTCCGATTTCCCTCACCTTCCTGTGATTGGCGTCCAGATAGGTGCCGATATGAAGCTGCATCACAAAATTGTATTTTTTATAGAGCTTTGCCATTTCAATCAGGAACGCGGATTTATATCTGTTTATAGCCTCCCGGGATAAACGCTCTCCCGCCGCGGCCTTTCGGAAGATATCCTCCACCTGGGCCGCGGTGTAATCCTCCCACGCAATGTGGGCAATGCCGTTGTCGCTGACCGTTGTTCCAAATTCCGCAAAAAGAGCCAGGCGTTTTTCCAGCGCGCCCATCAAGGAGGAAAAATCCGAAATTTCCTGTCCTGCCGCCTTGGAAAGGATTTTCATATAATCCGGAAATGTCTTCCACTCGCAGTAAAATGCCCTGTCAGGGCGGAAGGCCGTGAGAATACGCGTCTTTACGGCAGTATTCTCCTTCATTTTCATGTGATATTCCAGGCTGTCTGCCGGGTCCTCCGTGGTGCTGAGAAGTAGGGGATTGCCCACAAGATAAGGCATGATCCACGCAAATTTTAAATATTTTTCATGATAGCTCTTTTTGCCGGTGATATACTCCTCGCTGATTCCAAATGTGCGCATGGCCCTCCATTTATAATGGTCATGAGCCAGCCACATTTCCCCCAAATCCTTGAACTCCCTGTTTTCATAGATTTCCCTGGCCTCCAGATGACAGTGGTAATCCACTATGGGAAGTCCCTCCGCATAGCTGTGGTACAGCCGGCTTCCTGTGGGGTTTGTCAGGAGAAGCTCCCCGGAAAAACATTTAGAACCCAATCAGAGCACCTCCATCCACCGGCAGGCAGGTGCCTGATATGTATCCGGCCGCGTCACTGCTTAAAAATACGGCTGCCATACCTATATCCGTCACGCTTCCCACCTTCTGCATGGGAATACGTCCCAGGATTTTCCCCAAACGTACCGCGTCCCCGTCCGTAGCCTTATGGAACATAGGGGTGTCAATCCATCCCGGCGCAATGGCGTTGACGCGCACTCCCCAGGGACCGCCTTCTGCTGCCAGGGTATGCACCAGTCCCAGATAGCCTGCCTTGGCCGTGGCATAGCCTGCCACCTGCGGCTGTCCGATGTAGCTGGTCATGCTGGCCTGGAACAGGATGCTTCCCTTTCCCTGCTCCTTCATATGGGGAAACAGTGCCTTTGTCAGCACAAAGGCGCCTACCAGGTGAACATTCAGCACATTTACGTAATCCTCCACCGTCATGTCCTCGATATATTTCTTACAATGGTTTCCCGCATTGTTCACCAGGATGGTCACAGGTCCCTGTTCCGCAATGACCCGGTCCGCCATTGCCTGGGTATGGTCTGTGTCCGTGATGTCAAACTGATAAAACACAGCCTTTTCCCCAAACTCCTTTAAGGCTTCCCGCCCCTGCTCCCGGCTTTCATAGCTCAGAACTGCCACCTTTGCTCCTGCCCCCACCATACACCTGGTGATTGCAAGCCCCAGTCCGGTGGAGCCTCCTGTTACGATTGCGGTCTGCCCCTCTAACGAAAAATAACTTCCTGTATCAAACATTGCCCATGCCTCCCTGCATTTTTCTATTACGTCCCTGTCCTGATATTTGTACGGTATAAAATACTCCTTATGGCCCAGCGCCTCGCTTTTGCTCTTTGTGCCGGAGGCCACCTCTTCCACCATTTTGAGAAGCTTTTGTGCCATCTCATCCTGGGAGCAGCGCCCCTCCAGCACCGGCCCGGCGTCAAAGTCCATATCCTCCTCCATGGCCTTGTAGGTGGCTGAGTTTCCCGTTATTTTATACAGGGGGGCCACGGCTGAGCCCACCACATTTCTCCTGCCTGTTACCAGAAATACAATATGGCTGTGGCATGCGACCAGGTCCATCAGCCCCTCGTTGTCATTGGGATTGGTGATTCCAAACTGCATCCAGTATGGATCCGGCGTGGAATCTAACAGCCACAGACCGCGATGAGGCGGCTTCACCCCCACCTTAAGAACTCCCTCAATGGGCCGGCTTCCGCTTTTTATAAGTGCCCCCATGCTTTTTCTTCAATGGTGGACAGTCCTCCTGCAAAATTGCCGGGGCTGACCGAATACTGGCGCACGGATTTGCAGTATTCCAGGGCCTTATCGTATTGCCACGGTCCCCAAATGGCCGCACCGGTCCTGGTCTTCTGTCACAAAAACCACGGGCATTCCTTTGTCTGTAAAGTATCTGACTGCACAGATACCCTTTTCGTCTCCCGGCGGAACAGTCAGAAGTCCGTCCAACCCCTCCCCTGCCCTCACCTTTTCACATAACTCTTCCAGTGTCCGGGAAAGCTCTCCCTTTTCATAGGCAAGCTCCTGAATCTCCAGGTTATACTCGCTCTGTTCCGCCAGATACATTCTGTAGCCTTGAGAAAACCCTCATTTATGGTCAGGCTGTCACTGTCCCTAAACCATATGGAATTTGCTATATTGACCTTATAGGAGACAATGGAAAAAGGTGAAATCAGACAATTGTATGGGACAGGCTCCCCCGCAGTAGTTCCAGCGAGAATTCCGTAAGGGCTTTCCCGGGATTGACAGATTCATAGGATGATTCCATAATGTCCACTGTCTCCATAACTTTACCATATCCTTCCACGTTTTACTTTAATCCCTGCTTACGGTTCTATGTTTTTTCTCTGAAGGTCTCAGGGAATGCTGTATACCTGTTGTAAATACCTTCTCAAATGCCCCATACTTTTTACCATACATCGTCCTGTGGTGTCTTTTGATGCGGAATTAGTAGCAAAATGGGTGACAGAAAACGACATATTAATGATGAATATAACATAGAGGATTTTTCAATCCAATATTTTTTGAATATAGATAATATATGGGTAAAACATATATCTTAGCTTAAAAAATGTTACTTTGTGGAATTATTCAAATAATAACTGGATATTTTATCGGAATTAGAATATAATATATTGTAAATAAATATAAAGTTTTAGTCAAGGAGTGTGAATGATGAAAGAAAAATCACTTGTACGAATCATAGAGACTACATTAGAAAATTTCAAAAATATTTCCTACGGAAATATCCGTTATTTCAACCGTTCGAGCGTTGGAAAGAAATGCAGAGATTATTAGCGGTGACATTAATGGAATTTATGGAGCAAATGGTTCAGGTAAGACAGCAGTTATTGAATCGCTTGATATGCTGCAGCATATACTGTGTGGAGAAAGTGTTCCGTTCAGTGAATATGAGGGTATGTTTTCTGATAGCGAAGACATGCGTCTTGGAACCGTTTTTTTTTGTAGAAAATAAAGACGAACAGTTTAAGGTTGCATATGATTTAAAATTAAGAAAAAATGAGGAAGACAGACGTATACAAATACAATCAGAACAAATTCAATATTGGATTAAAGGAACAACTTGGAAAGAGAAACATGAGTTTTTCTTTGTTAATCCTTTCTATGATTTGGATAATGTAATTAGTAATGAACCGGCAAACGTAATATCTTCTAATATAAAACCCGCATCACAGATTAGATATTTTGGAGTGCTTCAGAATTTAGCGGTATTTTGTGCACAGAAAAATTGTTCCCTGTTCTTTAATAAACAATTTATTAAGGCTGTCTATCCCAAAAATGGAAATGAAGAAGAACGTAAATTTTCAGTAATCGTGAAGGCCTTATTTGATTTTGCACAAATGAGCTTTCAAGTGGTAAAAGTCAATCAATTAGGTGATAATTACGCCAATCGAATTATTCCCGTAAATGTTCATACAGAAACTGAGAATGAAATTTTGAAGGGTTGTATTCCGCTTTTGGTAAGTGGTAGTGGTGAATTCCCAGAGACGATTTATCTCCGCTTGGTTAAAATTATAGATGCAATTAATATTGCATTAAAGGCAATCATTCCGAATTTAAAACTAGAGCTCCATAAAATTAGCGAAGAAATCAACAAAGATGGTATAAAAGTTGTTCAGGCAAAGGTTTTTTCAATCAGAGACGGAAAAATATTCTCTACAAAGTATGAGTCCGCAGGGATTAAGCGAATAATTTCATTATTGAATTATCTGATTTCTGTATATAATGATTCTGCCATTTGTTTGGTTGTTGATGAACTTGATGCCGGAATTTTTGAATATCTTTTAGGTGAATTAATTGGTGAACTTTCAGAGGGGGCAAAGGGACAGCTGATTTTCACTTCTCACAATCTTCGTATTATGGAGAAACTGGACAAGAAAAATATTATTTGTTCTACGATTAATCCTAATAATCGATATATATCCCTTAAAGGTATCGAAAAAACTCATAATCGAAGAGATTTCTATATTCGCACACTGATACTGGGTGGGCAAAATGAAAGAATATACGATGATACAGATCTTCAAGATATAGGTTATGCATTTTCAAAAGCAGGTAATCCAGAATCTGAACAGACCAATACTGGTTTCTCTGCGGAGTTCCTGGAACTGCTTAAAGAAAGTTCCTCAAAGTGAGAAAGGAGATGATGCATATTGGATAAGGTTGTATTATTTATCGTAGAGGGTGCTACAGACAAGCGGGCTTTAGCGAGTATATTTCGAAAAATATATAGAAATAGAACAGTGCGTTTTGAGTTTACTCATGGTGATATCACTTCTGATGAAACTATAAGTATAAAGAATGTGGAAGATGAAATATATAAGTACGTAAAGTCATATATAGATATTAGCAAGATTAAAAAAATGTGATATCTGGCAAATTGTTCAAATATTTGACATGGACGGAGCCTATGCAGACGATTCTAGGATTGTAGAGGGAGAAACAAGGGAATTTTTCTATACAGAAAAAGAAATTTCTTGCAAAAACCATGAAAAGATTTCATTGCGGAATAAGCATAAGAAGGAACTTATGGAATATCTACTTAGTCTGCAGGAAATAAAAGGGATATCTTATGAAGGGTATTATATGTCTTGTAATTTAGATCATGCATTATATGGTTTGATGAATTTGTCTGATGAGGAGAAGAAAAAACAAGCAGATAGTTTCTATTTGGCATTTTGGGAGCATCCAGAATTATTTCTTCCATTTTTAGAAAAATATGTTGTCAATGGTGTTCCGAACAGTTTTCCGGCTTCATGGATTTACATAAAAGAAGATAATCATTCTCTTGAACGTCATACAAATTTACATATTTATTTTTCAAAACATCCTGCACTGTAAATGCCCTTCAGAATCATGCGCATCTTTAACCAACTCAACGTCCTTTAAACTTTACCAATTTTTAATAAATTAAATTAGCACTCACCTCTTGACAGTGCTAACAATCGTGTTATAATACAAACATAAAGTAAATAAAAACAAACAGTTCTATGAGCGAGGAGGATATAGCGATGATGTTAATACCAAGAAGAAACTACGGACTTAATTTATTTGATGACTTTTTCAATGACCCATTCTTTACCAGCGCCTCCGAAAAGGGCGAGGACGCCAAGAAACTTCCGGTGATGCGCACCGACATCATGGAGAAGGATGGAAACTATATTTTAGAGATTGAACTTCCAGGATTTAAGAAGGAAGATATCCGGGCAGAGCTTAAGGACGGATATCTGACCGTCAGCGCGGATATAACCAAATCCAGCGAGGACAAGGATGACAAGGGTACCCTGATTCACAAGGAGCGCTATACCAGTTCATGTAAGAGAACCTTCTTTGTAGGCGAGCAGATTCGCCAGGAAGATATCAAGGCTGGTTTTGAAAATGGCATACTGAGGCTTCAGGTGCCAAAGGATGCGCCGAAGGTGGAGGAGACACCGAAGTATATTGATATTCTGTAATCATCATTGAGTGCCCACACTCCTTTTATATATATTAACCCCGATAAAGGACACAGCCGGGAATCACCCCCACCCCATCCCGGCTGTGTCCTTTTCGGTTTTTTTATATTCTTTATTTCATCCTATGCCTTCCACAAAAGCCGGTCCTCCTTGATGGTGGCCAGTACCCTGATATTCCGTATCTCATCTGCCCCTGTTTCCAGAGGATTCTGTTCCAGCACCACAAAATCCGCCTTTTTTCCAGGTGTGACAGTTCCCTTCTCATTCTCTTCAAAATACTGGTATGCCCCGTTGACCGTCACTGCCTTAAGTGCATCCCAGACCGGAATGCGTTCCTCCGGTCCCAGCACCTTTCCCTCCCTGGTACGCCGGTTTACGGCGCACCACAGGGTCTCCATCATGTCCGGCATGATAACCGGGCTGTCCTGGTGCAGGGTAAAACAAATGCCTTCCTTTAGGGCCGAAGCAGCCGGACTGATGCGTCCTGCCCGCTCCAAACCAAAATTGCGCATGTGGATATCTCCCCAGTGGTATACATGGGCCAAGAAAAAGGAGGGAATGACACCCAGTTTTTTTACCCGCTCCAGCTGATCAAGCCCCAAAAGCTGGGCATGGATCATGACCGGCCGGATATCGCCCCTGTAAAAACCGGGCTTTCTGCTGTGCCCGCTCTCCAGCTCCCTGTAGACTGTTTCCAGCTGGTCCATATACTGCTCTGCCGCCATATCACCGTTGCAATGGGCCAGAAGCTGCATGTCTTCCAGCTCTGCCTTTAAAATATTTTCCTTTACCTGGCTGTCCTCCAGAGTATTATAGCCGCAGTAATCCTCTTTTGTTTCATGGGTCCGCGGGGACGCATCTCCCTGTCTCTTTTCCTGCTTGTCCGGCGTTTCCGGCAGATAGGGAGTACGCACTCCATGCCGTCCTTCCCTGGGTGAGCCGTCCAGGAACATTTTATACCCGCCTATCTTCATATGCCCCTTATAGTTCTTTATATGGCTTTCAAATGTATTCCGGGCAGCATCACTGTCCCGGATATCCATATAGGAGATTAAATCCAGCTTTAAAAGTCCTGATTTCAGCAGCATCTGGTACAGCGGAACCAGCCGGCCTGCCATCAATCCCTCCTGGACCGTGGTGATTCCATAGGAAGCATAGAGCTCCTGGGCGCGGCCATAGGCAGTCAGAAAGTCCTCTGCCGACGGCATGGGGACGCGTCCCTGGAAGCCTAAGAATGCATTTTCCTCCATATATCCGGTCGGCAGCCCGCCTTCCATTTCTATGACGCCGCCCTGAGGTGCCTGTGTCTGTCCGGTTACACCCAGCAGGTTGAGGGCCATGGTGTTAAACACCCCCATATGACCTGACTGGTGTTTCAGTATTAATGGATTCTGAGGCGATGCCTGGTCCAGGACCTTCCTGCGGGGATGGCTGTGCTCCTTCAGACGGTTATGGTCATAGCCGGATGCCATGACCCATTTTCCTTCCGGAATCTTCTTGTCCGCAATGTATTGCCGGATGCATGTAATGATGTCCTCAAAGCTGCATGCCCCGCCCAGGTCTACCTCCATGGTATGGCTGGCGCAGGCCGTAAAATGGCTGTGAGCGTCTATGAAGCCCGGCAGCATCACCCTGCCCTGTAAATCCAGCCTGCGGGTCTTATCCCCTGCCCGTTCCTTTACCTTGTCCCATGTCCCTGTGTCCAGGATTCTTCCGTCCTCCGTCAGCACGGCTTCCACCTGGGGGCGCCTGTCCTCCATGGTAAGAATGGTACCGTTATAGTAAAGCGTCTGCGCCATGTCCTGTCCTCCTGTTCTATGAATTGACTTTCCCTGTTTTTCTTAGTATAGTACCTATATCATGATTCATAATACCTATATTATCACTAAAAGTATGCGCATAAAAGGAGTTTCTTATGATATGCAGGTGTATTACATGGATTAAAAAGCACCCTGTCCTCTCACTCGTTTTCCTGATACTTATGTATCTGGTGATTGGGGCCACGGCGCCTTTCTATCACTATAAGTCTATCTCCCAGGAAACAAAAGAAACGGTATCGGCTGAGAGCTTCTATCAGGAGGGAGACAGTTCGGACCGCGCCATGATACTGGAAACCAATCAGAGCGCCTGGGATGAACGGATGCGCCTCATGAACCTGGCCAGGGAACGGATTATACTGTCCACCTTTGATTTCAGGGACGGCGAGAGCCCCAGGGACCTGATGGCAGTCATGCTTCACAAGGCCGACCAGGGAGTCAGCATAAAGATACTGGTGGACGGGTTCTCCGGCCTGGTGCGCATGGAACCCTGCAAGCTTTTCTATGCCCTGTCCAGCCATCCAAACATTGAAATCAAGATTTACAACAAAATGAATCCCCTGCTTCCGTGGAAGACCCAGGGAAGGATGCATGACAAGTACGTGATTGTGGATGACTACGGATATATACTTGGAGGCCGGAATACCTTTGATTATTTCATCGGTTCCTATCCCACGGATTCCAGAAGCCATGATCGGGAGGTCCTGGTCTACAATACAGCCCACAGCACAGACAAGGGGAGGGACAGCTCCCTGTATCAGGCGGAAAATTATTTTGAGCAGGTATGGAATCTGGATGTGTCCTCCCTGTTCCATGACAGCCAAACGACAGCAGACAGGACCTCTGTCCGGAATGCCGCGGCCATGCTGAGGGAGCGCTATAAGGTTCTGGCCATGAAATATCCGGAGCTGCTGGACAGTGAGGAGGATTCCGCCGGCTGCGGGACCCTTCCCGGCCAGCCCGGCTGTCCGGCTCCGCCCATGGATTCCAGTATCAACGATGACGTTTCCCCGGCCTTCCCTCTGACCCCCATTCAGTCAAAGGGACCCTGGAGTATTACGGTTCCAACACGGTTCCCACGGGGAAAATCACCCTGGTGTCCAATCCCATCGGTATCTACGGAAAGGAGCCGGTGGTCTTTCACACCATGTCCGTTCTTATGAAGAACGCTAAAAAGAGTGTGCTGATTCACACTCCCTATGCGGTGTTCAATGACTATATGTACGATACCATGAAGGAAATCACGTCCCGGGTGCCGGTGACCATGATGGTTAACTCCGTTGAAAACGGCGACAATTTCTTTGCCTCCAGCGATTATCCCATGCACAGGGACGCATTTTGTGATACCGGCATGGGGATTCTGGAATATGACGGCGGCCTCTCCTACCATGGCAAATCCCTTGTCATAGATAGTGAGCTGTGCGCCGTGGGGTCCTACAACTTCGATTTGCGCAGCACCTATCTGGACACAGAGCTTATGCTGGTCATCCAGAGCCGGGAGCTGACAGCCCGGCTGGAAGAATACATGGTCTCCTATCAGAAGGACTGCCGCCGTCTGCTGCCGGGCGGAGCATATGAAATACCGGAACATCTGACCATTGCAGATGTTCCGGCGTATAAAAGGGCGGCCTGGAAGGTGGTGGGCTTTGTGATGCAGCCCTTCCGTTTCCTTATATAACTTTTTTGTCCCTCCATTTTCCTGTGAGGTAACGGCTGAAGGATATGGCATAATTGGCAATCCAGCCCATGGGCACCGCGTACCACACGGCTGCCACGCCCCATATGGGTGCGAAATGGAAGGCCGCATACACACGTATGGTCAGATTCACCAGATTGGCGATGGTAAATACCAGCACATCCCCGGAGCCCCGCAGAACTCCGTCCGTACACGCCTTCATACCGATGAATACAAAGAAGTAGGCGATAAAGGACAGGTATCCCGTGCCCGCCCCATAGGCTTCCCGGCTCATGCCGTCTCCCAGGAAGGAGGTTATGATAGGGCCGTTAAGCAGCGCCACTATCACGGCTATGATGACGGAGAAACCGGCCACAATGCCGAAGCTGGCCCTGTATCCCTCCTTCACCCGTTCCATCTTTCCGGCGCCGATGTTCTGGGCCGTGAAGGTGGCCACGGCGTTGCCCGTTGCAATCATGGGCACCACGCAGATGGACTCAATCCTGCTTCCCGCTGAGTAACCCGCCAAGGCAGCGGAACCAAACCCATTAACCACGGACTGGACCAGCAGCATTCCGATGGATACAATGGACTGCTGGAGAATGGACGGCACCGCGATTCTGGTCCCTGCTTTTAACATGCTGCTGTCATAGAGCCGGAAACCATCCCCGTCCTCCTGTTCATATCCCTTACATTTTTTCATCAGGATACCGAAGGATATCAGGGCGGATATTCCCTGGGCCATGACAGTCGCTATGGCAACACCGTCCACTCCCATCCCCAGCCATGTGACAGATATAAT
>ENA-OQCB01000739-OQCB01000739.1-human-gut-metagenome-genome-assembly--contig:-NODE-739-length-14527-cov-25.601181_pt1 | contig 14527 bp, 6 predicted proteins | sample MGYA00242493_ERZ504568 | MGnify/ENA primary metagenome ERZ504568 (study PRJEB26092, sample SAMD00036229) | human gut metagenome | host: Homo sapiens | study: EMG produced TPA metagenomics assembly of...
TTCTGGAACAGGACCGCAGGCAAGTTCAATAATACGTGCTTCTGCACGTCCATCAAGGACACGCCTTGCATTGTCGGAATTGATATTTCTTTTGAACTCGGTAACCGCTTCAATGCCACCGGAAAAAATATTTGGTCACTGTATTCGTTACAGTTGTCAGGCAAACACCATTTGATCTTGCGGATTGCTCATGGGTTAATACTTTCCCATGAGCCTCATCCAAATCAATAATAATCTGGCATCTGCTTCGAATAGTTTTAGATGTATTACTTTTGCGAATTATAGATTTTAATGTCTTCAATTCATCATCTGTAAGTTTAATGACATATTTTCTTGGTCTTGCCATATAAATCACCGCCGTTTTCTTTTATTTTAACATGAAGCGGCTATAATAGCTATAAATATTTAGTTAAATGTCAACAATACAGTATACTAGATATCATCCAGCAGAATTTCACAGCACTGCTCAATGCTCCTCAAATATCAAACAACGATATCAATCGTACCATTGCACCACCACTTCAACATTAATATTAGAAACGTTTTAAACTATATAACACAAGAAAACTGATTCCACCGCAATGGATCAGTTTTCTTTAAATAATAGCTACTTCATTTTTCTTTTTTTACAGAATCCTATAATCAAACCAAGACTAACAATCGCTATTAAAAACCATGCAACTATATTTGTTGTATCTCCGGTTTTTACCGTATTTATTATTTTCTGAATAGGATTTGGCTTATCCGGTTTTGAAGGTGTCGGATCCTTAGGCTTATCTGGATTGTTCGGTGGTGTTTCTGGTGAAACCCATTCAGCTTTTGGCTCTATCGTTACATTATATTCTACATTCCCATTAATTTCAGATGGTATATTAACAAGGAATGGAGCAGATTCAAATTTATCTGTACCACTTTCCACATTTCCAATCTGTGCAATCAGATAAATTCCTTCATCCAATTCTCCAAAACTCGTGCGTCCCGAACTATCTGTTTCTTGCATTAAGCCTGAAATATCATTTTCCTTCGCAAATGCATACAATTGTTTTGCTTGTTTTTCTCTTGCTTCTGCACTGGTATCTTGCAATGATATCCCTGAATCTTTAAAACCATTTTCCCAGACCAGCTCATCATTTTTCATATATTGAATTGGAAATATCGAGAACTTTGCTCCGGAAAGAGCTACTTCTTTATCCGAACTATTTCTCCCTTTGTAGATAATTTGAATGCTTCCTGTTCTGCTTCCTGCTTCAGCATGAATTGTTGAAATATTTATAAAACTACCGACAAGAAAAAGCATAACGAATAAAATAATGTGAATACTTCTTATCTTCTTTCGCACCTTACTTTCCTCCTTTTTCTATCTCGTATACTATAAATTACAGCAATCAGCAACCCTATAAAAATTACTATAATTGTTACAATCAGCACTTTAGCAGTAAAAGATAACTCCGGTTTTATATTTGTATCCGGCTCTTGCTTCGTTGCCTCTTCATAAGGTATTCTCTCTCCACGTACTAAAAGTCTGTGTGTATTGATTGCAAATGGTGTACAAGTAACAAGTGTTGCATAATCCTTGCCTGGTTCAATAGATAACCCATCTGTCTCTTCCGGTAAAACTGTTAATATCTGATCAATCTGATATGCCAGTGTTTCATCTAAAACCTTAATGTAAAAAATATCCCCTACTTCCAGTTTATCCATATTGGTAAATAGCGTTTTTGTCGGAAGACCTCTATGTCCAGTCAGAACTGTATGTGTACTTTCTCCACCAACCGGAAGAGATGTACCCCAGAAATGTCCGACACCTGCCTGCAGAACTGCTTCACTTGTTCCATGATAAATTGGAAGTTCTATATTAATCTTAGGAATACGTATGTATCCCATCATTCCGGAACCGTCTACATTTAACAAACTCTCATAACGAGCATCTATTTCCGTATCTTCCTGTGAAAATGGGTCGATCAGATCGATATTCCCCAGCATTTCCTGATTATATGCTCTCGCATCTTCCAACATCTGCTCTTTTTCTGCCTTACTCAACTTTACGCTTTCCTCATCATAATAGGATACCACTTTGGAGCCATTCTTTTCATTCAGATAACTACTGAACGTTGGATATAACAATACGGAGAATGCAACCAAAAGCACGATCAGACGAATAATATCTTTTATTGTTATCTTCCTTTTTTTCTTCTTACTCTTCATTTCATTCTCCCTGTTGTTATACTTGGAATTGCGGTTACCTTCCGTGGAAGATAACCGCCCATTCTTTAAATCTTATCTTATATCTCTGGTAAAACTATTATGCTTCTTTTCTTTTATCACGGATGAAGCTTACTGCTACACCGAATACAAGAAGAGCTGCGATCACAGCAAATGCGATTGCTCCACGTCCACCAGTGGATGGAAGGAGGGAACCTGTGCTGTTTTCGATGTCGATGATTTTGTCAGTTTCAACTGTTCCAGCTTTGGAAATAGTCCAATTATTTACATCTGTATCTGTGCTTTTTGTGATTTTAATTTCGACTGGTGCTGTCAACTTATTGAATCCGTCTGGTGCCTTTGTCTCTACTAAATAGTATGTTCCTTCTGCAAGACCATTGACACGAAGGTTGTAATCTTTTCTTTCAATATTTTCAACTGATTCAAATTCTGTAGTAGAAGATGTTGGATCTACTACATAATTTCCAGCAACTCCAGTAGTTACTGGAGAAACTTTAATGGCTTTGGTGTCATCATTTTTATCCGCATCTGTTTTGTTAGAATATAACTTAAATTTTGCACCTGCTAACTTTTCAGTTGTAGCTCCAGCAATACCTGCTTTTTTCTTTAAGATATCTAACGGATAGGTCGGTGTTTTTGCTTCACTTGGTGTTGTAGTTGTTGTATCGTTTGGATTGTTTCCGTACTCTAATGAAGCCTTGTTATTATTTGTTACTTCCGCATCTTTATTTACTTTTGCATAATATATAACTGTGAATTCTTTTCCTTTATTTTCCTGGTTAGCTCTTATCCATGCAGACAAGTCAAGAGACATTTTTCTATTGTTTTCTGCATCAAGTGTTGCTTCTGTTGGTGCTTTACCTGCATCTGTTGCATTTGTAAATGCCACTTTAACAGCTACTTTATTATCTGTACAAGCTGTTCCTGTTGCATTATTTACAAAATCAAGACCTTTAGTTAATTCATCATGGATTTTATATGCATATTCTGCATATCCTGTTGTATCCGGAATAGAACCTTTTACGGTATATGTTACGACATCACCGATATTTACTGTTGTTTTATCAGCTGTTTTATTAATGCTTGGTGTTTCTGATTTTAAGTTTACTTGAGTTGTATCAGCGTCTACTGTAACTAAGGAAGACTGAATCTCTTTTCCACCAGTTACATATACTAAGTAGTAACCTGCATCTAAGCCTGTAAATTTATAAGATGTTACATCTTCAAGTTTTCCAGAGTTTGCTGTAGCATCTAATTTAGGGTTCTTAGTTAATGCCTGTGTTGTAAAAGCATTCGCAAAATTCTGTACCTCTGTAGAATTATTTTCACCAAGATTTTTTACAGCTTTTGCAATGTCCTCATCTGTAGAAGATGTTGTAATTGTTGCAGTATTTAATGCAGCTACCAATACATCTTTATAACCAGCTGCAGTATTCACTGTATATGCATAGTTCTTTGCTCCTGTTGTACCAGACTCTGTCACATCAAATAATTTGTACAGATAAATGGTCTGATCTTTGAGTGTCTGTGTCGGAACGCCCGCTCCTGATTTCACAGTAACTGTAAGTGAGTTTCCTCCAGCAGCTGCTGGTGTTCCTCCTGCGGCAAATGCAGTGACAGACATAGCCATCATCATAATCGCTGCCAGCATTAATGCCATGATTTTTTTCATTCTCTTCATGTCCTTTATCTCCTTTTCTTGAGATTTTTTTTATAGTTTTTCTGCTTTTTTATTTTCCTTGCATTTTTTATATCTCATTATGAAATATACCAGGAAAAGCAGAACAGCTATCAGGTAAATCAAATAGCTTCCGTATCCTCCGGTATCCGGAAGACCTGGGAAATGTTTGTTGGTTATCGTAAACGTAAATCCATCATCTGATTTTTTTATCGTTGTCGTATAACCATCTATTTTTGTTTCTGTAACGGAATATGTGTAATAGTGAATGGTTTTATTTTCATCCGTCGTATATGCTGGAAGCCCTTTGATTACTTCCTGCCAGGTAGATTTATCACTAGAACCACTTATAATATAGTCCCCATATCCTGGAACAGTTTCTGTCTGTTCTTTTCCTGCTGCATCTGTCCAGGTACGAGATATCGTTACCGTAATGTTATCCGGACGTTTTTTATCCAGATTGTTTAGATCCTTCCAAACTTTATTGATTGTCAGCTTGATATGTTCATCACATGGATCCTGTGACTCGGATGGCTCCGGAGTACCACTTTCTCCTGTGTTCAATGTTGTTTTAGTATCTGACATCAATACTGCTTTTGCTGGCGATTCATAGGCATTAAGATCTGCTTTCACTGAATCACTCTTGCTTGCCAGAACAGCATTCTTTAAAGTCTCAAAGGTCTTTACCGGATTCATATGTCCTATTGTATAAATATCCCATCCACTTGCATCATCCTTTTCATGACTGCTGTTCAAGATACTGTTATTCTTTTTAATTTCATCTAAAGATTGATCTAATTTTCTGTAAATACGGTAATTATTGTTCTCGCCTTCCACCTTATCTAATGTATTGAATTGATATTGCGAATCCAGTTCACTTTTTCCGCTAAATGGTCCAACAAGATCTTTTGTTCCACGAACCACATCACAGTAATACATGTTGTTGTTCTTCAAAAGTCCTTCATCGTTGAATCCAACAAAGCCACCACTTCGTCCGTCTTTAGCATCACCATCATTGTTATTTCCGGCTCCACCGGCATAGACATCATACCCATGACTGACACCGTAGACATTACTATCAGTAATTCTTGTTCGATTCGCCTTGATCAGACTCACACTGATATTGGATTTGGCATCATTATCATTCAGCAATCCATTTTCGTCGCATGGAAGTTTGATGGATGAATCTCCAATCGTAATAATTGCAAGGTCTGTCCGTTGGTCGTTATCCGTTGACTTCTTTGAAAGTCCTACAGATATATCCAGTCCGAGCAGATTTACATGAAGCAGTTTGCCATCATACAGTGCATCCACTTTGATAATTCCAAGATTGATCTTCAGAAGATTGGAATCCTGGATTTTATCCAGATATAATGCTTTTATAAGTTCATTAACAAGCGAGAATATTACATTCACTGCTCCAGAATCCAACTTCAAATCTGCAAGATAAGCGAAACTTGTTCGTCCTGCAAATCCGCCGGCTGTTCCACCTGACGCTACCTGTTTCAGTCCAATTTTCTGGTTCGTCTTGTCACCTGCTGTACAATTCGACATTCTTGCAAGATTGGCATATCCGATAAATCCTCCGGCAATCTGCTCATCTCCATTTGTACTCTGCACAGTGTAACCCTCATCAGTTCCTGTAACTGCACAGTCATCAATGTGAGAACCAAAAATGTCCATAACTCCAAGAGCACCACCAAGCAACTGTCCTGTATTGTCTCCAATAACGTCTATCTTGTCTGCCTTAACTACTCCGCTCTTTCCAGAATAGCCGACAAATCCTCCGACACTATTCAAACCTCTTACATTGCTTAATTCTGTTACTTTACTGTTTTTCACAGAACCATTTAGCAATGAGCCGCCAAAACCTCCGGCTGTTCCGCTATATGTAACCTGGTTGTTCTGTCCGGATTTTATCGCTGTGTTTGCGCTGACACTTAAGCCAGCATCCTTACTTCCGCTTACAGTTCCGTAATATACATAACTTCTAAATGCATCCAGCACATCAGTTCTTCCAAGCTTTAATAATTTATCAAGAAGCGAGGTCTCATTTCCTGCACTGATATTGGCAACTCCGGCCACGTCAGCAACACCAAAGCATCCTCCGGCATATTCGCCTGCGACTACGGAACGGATATTCTGTACAGAAACTCCTGCCTCTTCCGTATCCTTCTTACCGAGTACAGTTCCTTCCAGATTTCCGGCAAATCCTCCGGCTGCTTTTGCATAAGAAGTGTTATTACTTTCACTTGCATAAGCACCATTTACGATGATTCCCCAGTCATCCCAGGCTTCCACATCTGCATAACGGATTGTTGCGACTGTGGCATTTAATACTTTTATCAAATCTGCCGGTGTACTTAACAGTTTATTCAGAAGCTGGCTAAGTAATCCTTCTCCTGCAGTAGGATCGAGTGTTGATACACTTCCAGGTCTTGAGCTTCCGACAAATCCTCCGACATAGCTTCTTCCGTCAACTCGTCTCAGCTTTGTGACCTTACAGCGTGCATCATTTTCGCCCCAGATCTGCCCACCGATCAGTTTTCCTACATAACCTCCGGCATAACCACAGGTATCTTTGTCATCTACACCTTCTGACTGGACAATCAGTCCACTCTGATAACCCTCTACCGAAGATTTCTTGATTACTGGCACAAAGACATTAAGTACCTGCAGCATTTGTCCTAATTGCAGATTAAGACCGAGGATATCAACTCCTCCAAGCTTTGCTGCTCCGCCGTTTATCATTTCCCCTGCAAAACCGCCGGCACATCGAAGCCCTTTAATTGTCTTCGCCTGATAAGCCTGTCCATTTGTAATAGTTCCGGTCTGCATTGATCCGACATAGCCACCGGCTGCTCCGCCATTTGCCAGTTTTGTCTCATCTCGGTAATTGACTCTTCCTGCTACAACATTGTATCCGTAAGCATACTTTCCTATGATTGCATCCAGTTCAGCCTGATTACTTACTGTTCCATGCTCCGCAAGATCACTTCCGTAACCACCCTTTTTTCCGACAAACTCCACCCATTTATTCCAGGTTTCATAATCCATCAAGGCAAGTGGTCCGTAAACTGCCGTATTTTCTTCCGTCGGATAGACAACACTAAGAGCTCCCAGGATGTTATCTACTTTTACCAGTCCCCACAACAAGGACAGGTTTCCGGTACTTGCCGTATCTGCTGACTCCATAAGTCCTGTGAAGCCACCAGCAATTTCTTTTCCGTATACTGACCGGATCCGGACTGCTTTGCAGACACTTGTTGGTCCGGTATAAGCTTTACCTTTCCAATTCTTTGTATTGTTTCCCCAGATATGACCGCCTTCATTATGCCCTGCATAACCTCCGGCCATACCTCGTTGTACCTGTGTTGTGGAAGCCGCATCTGCACGAACTGCACCACCGCAAGGAACACAAGTCGTAGAGCTGTTTCTGATCGTCGGTACAAAGTCCTCCGCTAATGATGCCAATGTATCTGACACATCAACAAGACCACCTAAGATACCAGTATCGCCAAGTACATTTGCCACATTTCCGGGTTCAAGATCTCCCACGTAACCACCGGCTGTAATCTGTCCAATGATATAGGAGAAGTTATTTGCATTAGAGTCCTGAATATGTCCGCCAGATATCTTTCCGGCAAAACCTCCTGCATCTCCAAGAACGTCATTTGCTGAGGCATCGGATGCTGTATTTTTCCAGGTCGCTTTTACTGCAAAACCTCCAACATCTCCTGTAACATTCGAATGTTCTATTGTAGAAACAACGACATTCAATGCATCCAGCACATGATTGATTCCTATTGAGTGACCAAGTACGCTCAATCCTTTTCCAACAGAAGCTGCGGAACCAATATTCATATAACCAATATATCCACCGGCATATCTTGCACCCGTTACTGCATATGTACTATCCTGTCCAAAATAATTTGAACTATCTTCACCCTCTAAATCTTTAGGAGGTGTTACCTTTGTATGTTTTAAATTTGTTACATCACAATGACTAACTTGAACTCCACTGCCATAACCAATAAAGCCACCAGCACTACCAGAATTCGTATCATCCGATTTGATTTTATTAGCCGTAACCGTAAATCCATTATCGGATTTAACTCCTGCATACTGTACATATGGAATGTAAGCATTAATCAGGTTCAGTAAATCTCCGACATTAATATTCAGACCTGTGATTCCTCCAAGAATGCTGATTCCACCTCCAGCATCTGCCAATGCTCCGGAGTAAACATTTCCGCCAAAGCCTCCGGCATAAGACTGCCCGTTTACATGATCCAGATTATAGACAGAATAATAGCTACCTTCTCCTGCGCCTTGGTTGTTAACCGTTCCACTCTGGAAGTTTCCGACAAAACCGCCAGCTGTATCTGCAACAACTCCGCCTTTATCAACATAAGTAACCGTGCACTCTGTATAAGAAGGAAGCAAGTACTTGACAGCACCTAACAACTTATTTGCATTTAGCAAAGCCTTGACATCCGCTTCACCAGCTACATCTGCAAGACCTCCGGTCTGTGAAGAACCTACAAATCCTCCTGCAAAACCATCTGTATCATTTGCTGTTACTTCTCTTAAATTTTTCACATCGGACTTAATGATCTCACAGCTGCTACTCTTTCCGATGAAACCACCGGCTGTGTAATCCATTACTTCGCCGTTGGAATTTGTACCTGTTGCTTGTACAGTCATGCCTCCTGCGATGCCATTTACATGAGCTTCGTTGATTTTGACTCTGACACCTTCTGCCACAGAAAGCAGATTTTCTACTTTCAGCAAGTTGTTCAGTCCTAACAGATTCAAAGTCAGTCCGTTTCCACCTGCCAGATCTCCCGGACCTGCACAACCAGCAAAACCACCGACTCTGTTTTTTGCTATAACAGATTTTACCTGATTTAATGTTACAGTATCCACATCTCCGCCAACAGCCTCGCCAAGCGCTCCGCCGGCATAATTTCCTTTTGCTTCTACTGTATATCCATCATTTACTCCCGTCACCGTTACATGATGCACAGTAAATCCAAGAAAGTTTCCGATTCCAAGCGTATTATTTAAAAGTCCTGTGACATTTGCTGTTGTTACACTTCCTGCAATACCTCCGGCACGATTTTCACCTGCCGTAACTGTTTTTAATCCTGTAAGCACATTATCTCTTTGTGCTACGCTACTTGCATCTGCTCCACCATGTTTCCAATAAGGAAGTTTATTTAGATACTCTGTACTGGATTCCGCAATATAGACGCCATCACCGCCACCAAGAATACCACCGGAATAACTCTTACCAACCTCAACTGAAACTGATGAACAATCCATGTTACATCCCAGGATTGCTGATGGTGCAATTCCTACAAGTGACAAGAGCATACCTGCTTTTTCCGGATCACTCGACAAAAGACCCGTCAACAAGTCTTTCACTGTTGTTAAAAGGCTTTCATTCTTTACTTCTTTACTTCCAAGGTTTGTAATCCATCCAACTGTTGAAATACCGCTCACACCGCCGGCATAACTTTCGCTTGCTTTAACTGCAATGCTTCCGCTCGCTCCGCAGTTGACCGCATAGCTGTTTGTCTGTGCTCCTACGATACCACCTTGATAATTTTCACCAGATACTGAGACATTACATCCTGTCAGATTGCAATTTAACAAGATACTCTGTGGCTGCATTACTCGAATAAGTTCAACACCTACATCACTTAACAAACCGCGGATTTCCGCATCTCTGCTGATTCCTGCAAATCCTCCGCCGTATTCTTTTACCGTTACAGAATAACTGCTGTTTTTCACGGAACAGTCGAAGATTCTTGTTCCTACCTGCTGTCCTACGAAACCACCAGCATAATCTTTATCCGCAGCTCCGACAGTTCCTTCCAGATTCTCCACATGACAATTTTTGATATTTACATTTTTGTATCCAGTAGGAATTAAACTACCAACTGGCAATGCATTGTCCAGAAGAATTGTAATCAAATCTCCAAGTCCAAGTCCCGGAATTGCATTTAACAATGATGATAATGCATTCACCGTTACTCCAAGAGCTTTTGACAATCCATCATACTGTGTTACACCTTCTGTATAACCGACAAATCCACCAGTACGATCATTAATATTCGAAACACTGACTTTTCCTGTCACATCACAGTTTTCAATGGAAACATCTCCCACTAGCCTTCCGGCGAATGCACCTGTTGCATAAATCGTCGGATCCTTTGCTCTTGCATTTAAAAGTGCTGATAATGTATCTTGCAAATTCAGTTTTACGCTTCCAAATGATAAAACTCCTACTAATAAATCAACTACACCACCTACAAGCCATCCAAGTCCCGATGTAAGTCCACTTATTATGGTCTGTGTATTTTTATGCTTATTCGTATTATTTTGTACATTTACATTTCGTAATTCCAGGTTTGATACAGAGACCGTTCCGGCACTGACACCAATGTTGTTTACATTAACCTCATTCGTAATTGTTCCAAAAAAACCAATTCCTATATACTTAGAACCATCCATTTCTTCTGTCTGGTTCACATTCACATTAGAAATTACAGGTCTTCCAGTTGCCAAAATAGAATTTCCGTCCGTAAGTGTCGCCTGTCCATCTGCTAACTTTGCACCTTTGATATCCCCCGATACCATAAGTGGCGTCCAAAGATCATCTTCTTGATTTGAATTCACACCATCCTTTGATAAGTCAATATCTCGGAAAATGATGTAATTTGCATTGGATGAATATTTAAGATTGCCGTATTCACTCCTTAATTTATATTTATCTATATTTTTGTCAGGAAGACCATTTTCATTGACTCCACAAAATTCACCGGTTCCAACAGTAAGTCCGCCCAGTAACGTCCCTAAAAGACCACCTACGCCTTTAAGCAAACCTGCAAGAATGTTATCGTCGGAAAGGTTTACATTCGCCAGCTTGTATTTACCGTTCTCTACACCGTTTGTTTTATCTTTATAATATAGATATGAGTTTTCTCCTTTGACATTGTCCGGCTTTGGGTTTATAAGACCGTGCGTAGTTGCACCTTCTTTTGCTACAGCATCCAGGCCAAGGTCCGCATCTCCCGGATAATAAGGACTGTAAAAAGGATTGCCACCAAACAGACCAGTTACCAAACCCGGTTTGTAATAAACATACAGTCTAGGAGTTACGCTCTTATTGCTTCCAATCGCCCGCAACTGTGACTCATTTCCGATCAGAATATATTTCTTCCCGGAAACTTCTACATATAACTGCCCTGGTTTTGTTCTTCCATCTGCATGCTCACCATCTAGCCACTGAACTCCATTCGCCGCTTTTTCTGTCAATTGATCCGCAACCAATTCCGGCTTATCCGAATTAAACTTCTGCGATAACACGTAATTATGAGACTTACTATAAGTCAGATACTCCTGATCTTCTCCATCCGGATAAATCATCTGTCCCATACCAAACTGTGGTGCATCATAATCCATCGACATAACTGGTTCCGTTTCAGATTCTTCCTGTGCAAGCACCATCAACTGATATGGATTGTATATGTAGATTGTATCCGTTTCCTTATCATACAGCGTTGGTGTTTCGTTTTCTTCTAGTTTCGTGCCTGTGATAGTTCCGGTAAATGAATCCGGTACTGACCAAATCTGTTCCGAGTTCATCTGGATGTCATTCATCAAAATGTACTGAGCATCTGCACCGTATTTCAGCTCTGTGCCTTCACTCTTTACCACTTCTCCAGAACCAATCTGTCCATCCTTATCACCTGTGTAAATATAAGCATCTGAACCAATCTGTTTTAATTGTTCATAATTATAAATGCATATTTTACTATCCTTATAATAAGCATCTATATTATCTGTTGATTCCGCTTTAACATTTCCACCGGACGATTCCGATTCGTCATTTTTCGAGTTTTCACTTGTTTCCTCCGATATCTTAGATTCGGATTCCGTGGTGCCATTTATTTCATCTGAAACTGTGGACTCGGTTGATACTTCACCATTACTCTTATTGGCATCATCAGAAAGTGCCACTTGACTAGTGTTGGTACCCGATGGATTTACATCTGCTGCATCCGCAATATTCACTTGAGAAAATAAGATAGCCATACATAGTATTACTGCGATAATTCTGTTCTCTATTCTTCCTTTTTTCTTCATATCTGGACCTCTAATCGGAATAAAAATTCCTACCATTTACTCAATATTGCATTCTAATATCTAGAATGATTTTTTAGCATAAAATAACTAATTTTATTATAATATCCGTTAAAATTTCTTTCATTTTCATCAAATACCTACTGGACTTTTTCCTTACTCTTCTCTGTTTGATTCTACTTTCTGCACCCACTCTTTTTGCATAGCCGCAGTAAAAAAACATTGAAGCAATTTCATGGAAAACGCTCCACATTCAGCATTTACAATCATCCTTACCGCCTCGGCATGTTTCAGTTTTCGTTTATATGGTCGCTCACTGACCAAAGCATCATAGGCATCCACCAAACCGACCACCTGAGCACAAAGCGGAATCTGATCTCCCTTTAAACCGTCCGGATATCCAGAGCCATCAAATCTCTCATGGTGATGTCGGCAGATTTCATAGCTGTACTTATTCAATTTCTCTGTTGTCATACCATTCGGAAATCTCAATGTCATCTCTGCACCGGTAATTGGATGCTGCTTCACGACTTCCATCTCGTCTATCGTTAATTTCCCATTTTTATTCAATATTTCTATCGGTACCCGGATTTTACCAATATCATGGATTGGTGCCAGGTGTGATACATTTTCAATCTCTTCTTCGGTAATTCCATATTCCGGATAATTTTTCTGCAGTTGGCGATAAACCTGCTCCGTATAAAAACTAATATCATCCTGATGTTCCTTTTCCACCAGATTATTGTGATTCAATACCGCAACAAGCAAAGAAACCATATCCCAATACTGTTTCGTGATATTCTTTTCTTTCTTCCGCAATTCCTGTTCCATATTAACAATCGTATCTGGAATGACCTTCGCATTATGTAATGTGAGAATGGCAATATTCTCCGTCTCATCTACATATCTTTTTGCTTCCATCCAAATATAAGAATCTGCTTCATTATCACATATTCTGCGGTAGGACATATCATCTTCCATACAGCCGTCTACTAAGTGTTCCGTAAGCTTTTCGCTTGTCAAAAATCGTCTTAACTTCTGGCGATCCTGTTCATATACATATTGTTCTGTGTACTTCCTTATAAACTCATCATAGGTAGCTGAATCACTTACTTTATCATAGACTTCATGTACGTGGGAATAAATACATTCATATGTTTGATCCTTTAAATTCAATTTTATAACTACATAAAAACGTCCAAAATATTCATCTTTGCCCGGTTGAATAATATCTGATATTTTCACATTTTCCAGCCTGTTATTATAAGTGTTCTGCAGATCCAGTAACACCTTATGTACCTTGCAGCAATCTGAATAATTTCTGGAACAGTATCCGTCCTTCTCCAGACATCTGCTAATTGCCATTGTTGACTCTGTACAGTTAATAACGTCCATAAGAGAAATTTCTTCCGGTCGTTTTTCCAGCATATAGCCTCCATTCGATCCCTCTGCCGCTTTAACAATTTCTTTTTCTTTTAATTGCTTTGTTATTTTAGGAATGTAACTTGCCGGAATATTTAATTCACGAGATAGTTCTGCTGTAGTTATTACCTTATTTTCTGATGCTAGATAACATACGATTCTAATGGCATAATCCGTTGTATTTGTAAGCTGCATAATGTCACCCTCTCTATCCGTCCCCAATAATGATTTTTATCCTGAACATTTTTCTTGTTTCTTTCATTGTAAAAAGGAAGAATCATACTTTCAGGTTCTTCACTTCACAAGCACAATTCTTCCTTTTTGCCTTAATGATATTTTCTTTTTACTTTTCTGAAAAATACCATGCTTCCAATGCCAATCAGTAAAACCACAATCAGCATCATAATCCAGCTATTATTCTGAATATTTCTTCCGGTTACGGGCGGTGCCACGGTTGATGTATTTGTAAATTGGATATCTTCCGTTCCTGTTGCTGCCATTGTAAATGATGCTGCTTCTCCAACGGTTTTCGATCCACCATTTATCGAGTATGACACCTCGAAGTTTGTTCCCGGTGCTGTCTCCGTAACGGTATATGTCCATCCTGTCGGTAAGCAACTGATATCTACAGATTCATCTTTTTTCAATGTAAAGGCTGCCTGATTATTTGTGAAAGTCAGTTTTTCTGCTGTTCCATTTCCTTTTTCAATAACAGCTGAAAGATATCTTCTCCCAGTGTCGTTTCCTGTCTGGGAAGCTGTTTCTCATTATTCTGTTCTTTCTCAACCTGTTTCTTTTTCATGATTCATTCCTGCTTCATATCAACTTAGATAATCAAGGTATTCTTTTATGTACTGGTTAAAGTATAGCACTTGTTTTTTGCAAAAATAATACAGAAAATAGGAAGATATTTTCACGTTTTACTACAAAAAGTTTGTAGTTATCGATTCTTTGCACAAAAAAAGAAACCATACCGTGAAGATATAGTTTCTCCTGAAATTACAGTGTTTCTGCCATTTTAAAAAGAACAATTCCATTTCTGACAGCTAG
>ENA-OQCB01000741-OQCB01000741.1-human-gut-metagenome-genome-assembly--contig:-NODE-741-length-14497-cov-3.069450_pt1 | contig 14497 bp, 19 predicted proteins | sample MGYA00242493_ERZ504568 | MGnify/ENA primary metagenome ERZ504568 (study PRJEB26092, sample SAMD00036229) | human gut metagenome | host: Homo sapiens | study: EMG produced TPA metagenomics assembly of...
ATCCGCCAGTACGCGGATGGGAGGAAGCTTTTCTGTCCACCGCACCTCTCCGGTAAAAATGCTCCATCTGATATTCCTGACCAGCTGGTCCGTGTATGGGATTTTAGAGTCCTTATTGATTTTCCACACTTCGGCGTAATGAATCATAGATATTCCAATTGTCCTTTCCTTCTGTTGGGCAACATTTATAATGTTTTATTGTTTGTTTCTATTGTTACCATTGTTTCTATCATAGTGTCAATATAACACACTTTGTATGTTTTGTAAATATGTACATATTTTAAAATATATTAATCAATTTTTGTGCACATTCTATATCTATTAGATTTTGTAGTTTTGTTTGATTGGTATTAATATGGTACTGCAATTATAATTTTGAAATAAAGGCTTTAACAGAATTTTTTCATATATCCTGCTCCTATCTTCTTAAGACAGCTCCAACCAGTGAGCATATATATACAGAAGGGTATCTAAAGACATATGGGTTCTCTTGCCCTTAATGGACAGATTCATCATTATGCGATATAATAATGCCGCTAAGCAGCAACAGGCTGCCGCAGCAGCAGCTTCATATATCAATACACAGCAGGTGGATAAATGATTTATACAATTACGGAAATGACAGAAAAACATTATTATGGCAAAGCATATGTCCAGTATGCCGCCTGGTTTGAAACATACAGGGGATTAATGCCGGATGAATTTCTTGATAACAGAAAACTTGAGTCTTGTTATGAGTCCACGCTGAAGCATCCTCAGGACACCTATGTGGCACTTGTGGACGAAACAGTGGCGGGCTTCATATGGTATTCACCGGATGCAAGGGAATATACACGAAAAACAGGCATGTCTGAAATAAATGCCCTTTATGTACTAAAAAAGTATCAAGGCCACGGCATAGGCAGAGCTCTTATGGAAAAATCCCTGAGTATGATGCCCCATAAAGAAGCCGTATTATATGTCCTCCGGGGCAATAACCCCGCAATTGGTTTTTATGAGCATATGGGTTTTATGCTTACCGGTAATACATTTACGCAGGATACCGGATTTGGGAATATTGTTGAACTTGAGATGATGCGGACCGGCAGATAAACCGGCCCATAAGCCTGTGCCTGCGGTTTTGGCAGAACAGGCAAAATACAAACAAACACCGGGAAATAACGGCTCCAAGTCCGTACCTACCGGTGTTTGTTCTCATAATTTACTTCTTATGCAGGATTTTTATACCCTGCTTTTCTATTTTATTTCATTGACTTTAATTGCTTTCTGTATCCCCATCCTCTGGCACTATAAGCTTTCCCTTGAGGCTGGAAGCCATTTTAAGGGTTGGAAATTTTGCGTGATAAAGAGCTATGGCCTCGTCCGCGTCTTTCCGGTTCATCGTAAATTCGTATTCCTTTCCATCCGCCATCACGCACACCAGCTCCGTACTGGTGCCGCGCCCAACCTTCTTTACCTGGAACCGAACCTTTTTAAGTTCCTGGTTCACCAGAATCACTGGCTTACCCACGATTCCATATGTTAGATCCTCACCAATCCAGAATGTGCCGCTTATCTTCCGGGCATTCCGGAAATCTTCATCCAGCCTTTCCCTGTTTATGGTTTTATGGCTGTCCAGAAACGTCCGTACTGCTGCGACATGATGTTTTTTCAGCATGGAGGACAGGATAAATAGCCCAAGGAGCGCGATAACGGCCCCGAGGCCGGTGGTGCCCATGGCACTGGAGGGTGTCTGGTTATCCAGCATGCCTGCCCAAAAATAATAACTCTCCGTTTCCGTCTCCAGGTCAAAACTCCGGACCGCCCTGTCATAGTATTTTTTGCCATCACCCTTCAGTTTCTTCAGGGTGCCTTCCACATGCAACCCCTGAGGCGGATCGGAACGCACACCCTTTAAATAATCCCAGGTTTCGTCCATAATCCGGTCCATTTCCGCCTCCATTTTACCGGAAATACGCACAGGAACAGCTCCCGCCTCCTCATCCAGCACCAGATAATATATACTGCTCTTGGTGCGCACCCCGCTGCGGGTACTGTAGCTTTCCATGAAGGCATCCAGCACATAGTTTATATCAAAGCTTACATATTCATCCCCGGCCTGTTCTGTCCCGTATACTTCACGGAGCGGAACTGCACCCCGAAAATACTTTATCAGATAGCTGCCTACCAGTACCATCAGGCCAATCCCAAAGGCAGTTACCAACAGACCTACAGGCACATTGACGCGCACCATGGCCTTTTTGAATTCTGTTTCCACCGTTCTCCTGTTTGTATTATCGCTTCCCATACCATATATCCCCCTCATTGTTATCCCGGCAGTACCGATCCTCCGGCAGTGTCAATTCCGGGACACCGGCTCTCCAATTCCTCCTGAAGCGCCCTGGCAGCTTCCCGTGATGTCTCGGCCCATGCGGTTTTTTTATCCTCAGTCATCAGATGGATGGTCAGGTAATGAGCCTGCTTTCTGGTTTTTCCGACTTTCACATAGTATGTATTATCCTTGATGTACGCTTGTGTAAGCCGGCTGAGTTTCAATACGCATGGCATGTTGCCGCCGTAAAGACAGATATAATCCCTGGTCAGAATTCCCCTCTTCTGTCCGGTGGTAAAGGATTTCAGCTGTCCAAGGTGATTCAGGATCAGGCTGTCCGAACCCATGGCCTGTTTGTCAAATTCCCGTATCTCCTGTTCCTCTAATCCGCCGGCCTTGGCAGCAACGCGAATCCAATCATCCACAGTCTTTCTAATATCTTTGGTTATAAAAAAAAACAGCTACTCCGAATACCGCCACCAGCAAAAGAAAGAAAACCGAAATCCCGATTCCCACTCCCAGCATATTTTCCTCTTTATCCCGGATGATTTCCAGGGTTCTGTTTATGGACCAGACCAGGCCGGCTATGCTGCCCGCCAGAAAGGCTCCCATAAAAAACAGGCCCAGGCCCGCATTGACTCCCTTCATGGCCTTTTTATGAGCCTTAAACACAGATCCTTCCGGATAATGCTTTTGCTTGTACTCCTCGTTCATACTCTCTAAGTATGTTTCTTTGTTCTGGGCTGTCATATACTGTTTCCTCCTCTTTTGTAACAATGGCATTTCCGTGATAGAATGCAGAAATGTTTCAGTCATTCTATCCAGTTTTATTATACGTATGAATCGTAAAAAAAACAATTGGTACAGCATAAGCCGTACTATTTCGGCACAAAAAGCAAGACGGTATCATTCAGCCATCTCGCAAATCAATTTCCTGAATGAACCGTCCTGATTCTTCCCTGTAACTGTAATGTCCTTGATATTTTCCAATAATCCCCCGTATGCTCTCCATTCCAAACCCATGATACCTCTTATCCTGTTTTCTGCTTTCAAGATTGGGATTGTTCTTCAGCACAGACCCTGATATGGTATTTTCCATGAAAATCTCGGTTGTTCCGTCCTCTTCCCTCACCACCAGCTCCAGTTCACGTTCTGTCTCAACCGCCATGCAGGCTTCGATTCCATTAGAAAGCAGATTATACAAAAGGGTGCCCATGTCCATGCTGTCAATCCTGTCCGGCCTTCCCATAACCACATACCGGAACCGGATTCCCTTTTCCCTGCACTCCTGAACCGCTTTAATCAGGGCTGCATTTAATCCCTCATTGCCTGTATCCTGGGGCAGTTCAGGATAGTTTCCCAGGTCTGCTCCCATGCGTTCAATATATTCGGCCGCCTCTGCGTACCGTTCCTTCGCCACCAGGCGGTACAACACATTAAGGCGCCCCTTCATATCATGGCGCAGACGGTTTACCTCCCGGCCCATTCTGTATAAATCCCGAATCTGTTCCTCCTGCTGGCACTTGGTTTCTCTTCTGAATTCCGCCTCGCGTTCTTCCCTCCGGTACCGCTCCAGCCTGTGGTAAAAGCCTCCTATAAAAACAATCACCCCAAAAATTCCCATTAACATACAAAGAGCCAGAACATATCTCCCTCTCTGGTCCAGTCTGCCTTCCTCCATAAGAAACATTCCCATAATCAGAATAAACATGCAGAAAAATGTTCCTGCCAGCATTCCATCCTCAGCCTGGACCGGTCCCTTTTTCCGTCCGTACAGTGCCAGAGCTGCCCGGCCCATGGAAAATTTAAGAGCACATCCTGCCAGTAAGGGAAATACCACCGCGTCCCGGTCCATGATCATCAGTGTATTAAGACTTCTGCCTGTAATAATCCCCAATGTCCCATAGATCATATAAGAACTGCTGATGGCTATCAGAATCCACAAAAGACTGTGTACAATGACCTTTTGCGCCTTCCCATTCAGGGCAATCAAGCCATATGCTGTCAATACCACGCCATAGCTGATTCCCAGGAATCCTTCAAAGACAATATAACGGTTGAGCAGGACCATGATTCCATAATAGGCAAGGCATCCGCCTGTAAACAGCATGATTCGGGCAGCACCGGAATATTTCTTATCAAAACCATGGTCCATATATTCCATTGCCACGAGGGTGGACAATACATCAATCACATAAGCGGCTGCCGTGCTTTCTCCCATACTCCATCATCATCTCCCTTACGCCTTTTTTTCTGTCCCTTCCCATAGGAATAACTGCCCCGGTTTTAAGAACAGCATCCTGTTTTTCTATCTGGGAAATATACGCCTGATTCACCAGATAATTCCGGTGAATACGTAAAAAACCATAATCCCTCAGTTCCTCCGCCACAGGCTTTAAGCTCCCGTAAACAGAGTACTCCGCTCCGCCGGACATTTTGTAGGTCAGTGTATGGCCATTGCACTCTATGTACATGATATCCCGCAGAAGCACCTCGCCTGCGCCAAAGCCCCCCTGAATTTTATAACTGATTTTCCTGCGGGCCGTCACCTGAAAATACTTCTGCAGCGCCCGGCCCATATCCCGTTTTAAAAGTCCCTTCCTCACAAACCACAGGGGCATATATTCGTGGGCATCAAACACCCAGCTCTCATGACTGGAAACAAATATAAGCCGGGTCTCCGGACAGCTAATGCCCAGCTGCTCTGCCAGCCAGAACCCATCCCTCTCCGGCATCTCAATATCCAGAAACACCAGGTCAAAGGGCTGCTGCTGCCCTGCTTCATATAACCTGCGTCCATCGGTAAAAAGGCTTACCTGCATGTCTGCGATTCCCGGCATACTGCCGATATACTCTTTTATTTCCTCTTTAATCTGCTCCAGGTATACCCTGTCATCATCGCAGACTGCTACGCGGAGTGTTTCCATGGGATTGACCCCCTTTTTATTCTTATGATTGTGGGCAGGTGGTGCTTGTGGTTGGGTTGGGATTAGTTGGGTTGAGTTGGCTTGGGTTGAGTTTGGTTTGGTTGAGTTGGGCTTGGTTGAGTTGAGCTTGGTTGAGTTGGGCTTGGTTGAGTTGAGCTTGGTTGAGTTGAGCTTGGTTGGGGTAAATTTAGCAGCATTGGGGTAAATTGTATTGAGTACGTTGCATTGGGTAAGTTGCATTGAGTAAGTTGCAATAGGATAAGTTAAGTCGAGTTAGACCCATATAATTTAATCCGGTTTAATCCCATGTCTTCCATACTTCGGGCTGATAACCAATTGTAGCCTTCTTACCATTTCTGACAATGGGCGACTTCAGGACTTTCTGGTTTTCCAGGACTTTCTCATCCCGGTCTTCAGCAGCAATGTACTTGATTAATGCCAGTGCGTCCTTATCTTTGCAATCATCATTCAACATAACATCCAGACCGCCCACGGCCTGCTTCACACTTGTGTATTCCCCCTTACTCATGCCCTTTTCTTTTAAGTCGATTAATTGGTACTTGATGTTCCGCTCTTTGAAGTAGCGTTCGGCTTTCTTTGTGTCAAAACATTTTTTGGTTCCGAAGATTTGTATATTCATTGGGTAGTCCTCCATTCCATACTATAACAATGCTTCCAGGCCGGGTACCTGGAAATTTGCGGTATGGTTTATTGTCTCGCCAGCCGCGGCCTGCCGATGAAATTTCTCTGAGCCTTGCAAAATCTAAAAATATAATGTATAATAAGCATATAAAAGAGCAACCGCCCACAAGGTGGAAGCCTACGAGTCAATTTACGTCCTACATGAGGACGCGCCTATCCTGTTGGCTGACAGGGTAGGCATTTTTTTATTTCTTGTTATGCCTGTCTATGTAGGTCAGTAATGCGATAAGGAACGAGCCGCCCAAAAAGAGCAGACTTAAAATTTCATATGTTCCCATAACACACCACCTCCCCTCTCTTGTAAGATGGGAGGCTGCCACCCTGTACACGGTGCTCATGAAAGCATTATAGCAGGAAATTTCCAGATAATCAACCGGCGGTTCCCAGGCTGGTTCTACAATGGCTCTACACGTTATAATGTCACAGCAATGTCACGGAGGCATAAAAAAGCCCGGGAACACGCATAAATACGTGGTTCCCGGAACTTAGGACGTTACTCGAATTCCCTAGGCCGTTAACTTATTTGTTAATTACATGGTGTTTCTTCAAGGCTTTTCGTACCTGTTTTATTCAAATTATACCGCTTATATATCGTTTCGGAAGAAACAGGTATCATACGGGTATCACGGGGTATCAATTTTTTGATTTTCCATAGCCATTATGCATATATTGCTATTGGGATTACAATTGCGGATGGACCAATTATTTCTGTTTTCATTTGAGGTAAATTAAATTGTGCAAAATCATCGCTTTTAAATGCATCAAGGAATCCTTTCATATTTTCATTATCTAAAATACTTAAGGTCGTTTTCCTTAATAAGTTAATACTTTCATTTTCATCTTTGCATATTTTAATTATTTTTCCTAATATCTTAAATTTCCCACCTAAAATTTCAGAAATATTATCATTCGCTAAATATTGCTCTTGCGCTGATAAAACTAATGTACTATTATCTCCTTCGAGTATAAAATCAATTGTACCAGTATGCTTTAATTCCTCCAGAAACAATTTAATTTGTTTCAAAAGAATATTCTCATTATCCTTCTTCAAAGATGCAGCTTTTTTATTACCTAGTTCCGGTTTGTCTGAAAAAATATCAGCAATACGAAATACATCTGTAAATCGTTCAAGTACATCAATTAGTGGATTCTTCTGAAGTTCACCTTGAATTTCTACAAAATCTCCGGTTTTAATATTGGATATATCTAGCTTATCCCCTGCTTTATAAGCTAAAATATCATTCTCTATTAATTCAGAGCGAAATTTTGATAATAAGGACACATTTGTATGTACTTTTTCATATTTAGCCTGCGAAGTATCACTGGTGCTCTTTTCTCTCTCTCTACCTCCATCTAATTGAATTTTTAACAATTTATCTAAAATTGCACTGGTAGATAACCCACCATTTATTTTAACATCAGTCCTTCCTGTAGCTTGATTTGAAGAACTTATCTCACTTACCATCGAAAATCCATCCTCTATGATTGCGAGCATATCTAAAACGGTTTTTTCATTTAGATAAATAGGAATAATTAACTGTTCTTTATCAATTTTCTTCTTCATTTCAATATTCCCTCCATGTTATCATAATATTTTTATTCCTGACATTTAACTACTATCTTTTACATGGTGCTAGCACCACGTAATTCCCATCACCAATGTAGAAATGACTGCAAGCATTTTCTCAATCCTTAAAAAAATTCGCTATACTCCACGTCAAACAATACTTGTAATGCTTTCAAATCACTGGCCTTGATATTCCTTCTTCCAGCTTCAATATTTGCCAATGTGCTTCGTGACATCATGCTGCCCATTAGTTGTAATTGCTCCACCACTTCTATTTGTGTCATATTCTTTGACATTCGCACAGTCTGAATGTTTCTACCTAGTGGAATGTCCTGCAATATCCACTGCATACTATACCTCCAACCTTGTGACTAATTAGTAACTTGGTTTGAGTATAGTCAATAAATTTCATAATCATGCCACTAGATAGAAACAATCATATATCACTTAAATTTCTGATAATCAATCTTTGAAAAATTCCTCATAATCCACATCAAATAATATCTTCAACGCCTTTAAATCACTTGCTTTGATGTTCCTCCGGCCTGCTTCTATATTCGCCAGTGTACTTCTTGACATAAGCCCTCCCATTAATTCCAGCTTTTCAATTACCTCTTTTTGCGTCATATCCTTTTCCATTCGCACCGTCTGAATATTTCTCCCCAGCGGAATATCCCGTAAAATCCACTGCATAACTATACCCTCCAAAACTTTTGTGACTAATTAGAAACTTTTATATTGAGTATAGTCAAAAACTGTGCTAAACTTGTCACTAGATAGAAACAATCGTACAAGGAGGTTCCGAAATGGAAAAAATGTTAGAGCAACTTTATAAGGGTGAATTATATCCCTATTCAAAATTTCAGACCACAATCGAAGATTTTAAGATAAATCGGGATAAAGCCTTTAAATCCTATTCCGTATTTATCGAAAAACTGCCAGATGAATTAAAGGACGAATTTGACGAATTAATAGATTCCCACCTTGACCTGTTACCGCTTGAATTAGAACAAAATTTCATTGACGGCTTTCGTATTGGCGTCCGAATGATGACAGAAGTCTACTCCGCTCCTTTGGATGAAGAAGAACACTCATAAGTTGTTATAAGGGCAGCCGCCAACGCTCCGGGGCTGCCCTTATTTCCTATCGGCTCAATTCTTGTTCCAGTTTGTATACTGTTCCCTTTAAATCGTTCTGCTGATGATATAATTCGTCTCTGCGTCTGCAAATTTCTTGATTACGTTTTAACGCTTCCTTCACGCCTTCTCTAGCTGGAAGTTCCGTTTCCTTATAGTTTTTCATCAGTTCCCGGATTTCGGCATTATTTTCTTTTATCCGGTTGCTTAGCAGAAACCACTGCACCAGATTTTCAGCTTCTTTGTCCTGTTCAATAATTCCATATTCCACTAACTTAACCGCCATTCGGAACATGACTTGTTTTTCCATTTCTGTCATAGTCACCTTGCTCCCTTCTCTTTTTAAATGTAGTTTTTCTGCTAATCTCATTTCTTTTTGCTTCCTCTGCCAATCGCCTTAACTGTTCCCGAATACTTTCTTCCTCCGGCGGTTTCTGGCCGCCACGGGTGCGGTACTGCTCCATAGCTTTTTGATAGGCTAATACTTCTTCCTCTGCCTTTTTATATACCCGCATGAATCCCTGTACGGACTTATATCCGCTGTTGTTTACGATAGTATTCAGATATGTTTTCATAGAAGATAATCGTTCCTGTGCATTAGCAATTCTACTCTCTAAAGATTTCCGTTCCTTTCCTTTGAACAAACCTTTGACTTCTTCCAGTTCTTCTTTTAACTGTGGGATTTCATATTGTTCCAGATTACGGATTGCAGCAATTTGTTTTTCCAGCTTTTCCTTTGTGTCCTGCATTTTACGAAATTCAATCATATCAACTTTTAAAACCGGCTTTAGCGGCAATCTCCATTTTTCTATAACTGTTTTTAAATGCTTTGTTGCCTTTTCTACGAAAATATGGAACATTCCCGGCTTTCTGCCTTTATCAACGATAGATTTAGAAACCTGTGTAGTAATTTCCTGCTTCTTGACCTTCCGTATTTCTTTTTCCTCCACTCCCGCTATAAGTGCTTCATCCACAACATAATTCCATTCCTGCCTTGTCTGATTATCCTTCTCAATTTCTGCCGCTTTGGGATTATGTTTACCAATCTTTTTGGTGGGAAGATAAACACTGTTCCGGTCAAATACCTGTAAACGCTCCTTCGGATTATCTATGTATTGGTTTATCAATTCCGTAAAGTTTTTCTTTTCTTCTGCCAGAAATTCATCACTTTTGAAATACTGATTTTTATTGGTGAACATCCGGCTATCATAAACAGAACCCTTCGGGATAATTTTACAACCCTCCCGTTCTTTTCCTTCTGTGTCTAAAATCTCTTTTTTTGTTCTTACGTGCTTGCCCTGTTCATCATAAAACATATTTCGTGAAGCAATTTTAATTTCCGGTTCCGGCAATAGCTGCCGCTCACTGAAAATTAAATGAATGTGATAATTGGTCTTTCGCTTATTGTGATGTAAGGCAGATACACATTCAATATGGTATCTGTTTTTAAATGCTTCCGTAAATGTTTCAAGTACCTGCTGCGGATTATATTTTGTATAATTTTCGGGTAAGGCAATAATCAATTCTCTTGCTTCAATACATTTCCCATCTGTTCCGCTTTTTATAAACTCCTGCTGATTTTCTTTTGCAAGATTCTTCCAAAATTCCATGTCTGCTGTCTGATAGGTAGCGTACAAATTTTCCTGTCTGGCATGGCTGGATATATAATCTATCCTTCCCCGTACATCATGCAGCTTGGATATTTGAATAAATGAATTTCTTGCGATAGATGACGCTCCTTTCCGTGAGTGGACACCATAAGGTGTCCGTTTACGAACCCAGCCCGTACCCGGGCAAAAGCCCCCTGCAAAGGGCGAAATATACCCAGAGCATAAACCGAAGGTTTGTGCGACGGGTGTATTTCGCTCTCAAACGCCGAGAGCTTCTAAAATGACTATCGTTTTGCTTTCTCGAATGCTGATATGATATGTCTAACCGTGCTATCCTCCCACCCGGCAAGCCATATTAACGTATTTTCTTCCTGTGCGGTTAGTTCCGTTTCCCCTAACACTTGGTTAAGCAAATCTATTTTTCTTTTCTCCGCCGCATAAAATATATCGTTTACGTTTCTGCTTCCTTTTTCCGGCTGTCTAATCATCTCGTTACTCTCCTTCCGAAAGTAAGAACGCAACATTGTATTTCTTTATAAATTGCACTGTTATTTTTGCAGACTTAACCTTGCAATTCCGAAAGACTTACATTGTTGCGTTCTTGGATATTATGAATTATCTAAATCCCAGTACCAGCTACTTCCCTGTCGTTTTGATTTAATATTCAGTTCCTTCTTAGCCATGTCCAGTGTTCTTTTAGAAACGCCAATTGCTTCCGCTTTCTGCTCCATATCCGCACTGGAAATCAACACATTTTTTCCATACAAACCCTTAATAAGCTGCTTCGCCTGTTGTATTTTATTTGTCTTACAATAGCCACCCAATAATTCATCTATTGTAATATCATAGGCTCCCATATAACGAAATTCATCTTTACGCCGTTCAAATGCTATGGGCTGTCCTTCTTCGGCCAGATTACTTTTTATCTGCGCCAATACCCGGATATTTTCCTGCTCCGCCACTCGCGCCACCAGTAACACGCTCCTTGCCACCGCAAAAAAATCTATGGAGCCGATTCCACGGTAAGCGGCTTTGACACCGCTTGCCTTATTCATGTGACCGATAAGAAGTACGGCGCACCCTGTACGCTCTGCAAGCTGGCTTAATTTCTTTGTCATATCTCTTGCTTCATTGGCCCGGTTCATATCTACACCGCCGCCTAAATAGGCTTGAATAGGGTCTAAGATAAGCAACCTCGCCCCAGTAGCATTAATAGCTTTTTCCAGACGGTCATCATCCATAGTTAAAGACTTTTCCCGGTCATCAATGACAAGAATCCGGCTGCAATCTGCCTTTGCTTCTTCAAGCCGGGGCTTAACCGTATCAGCTAAGCCGTCCTCTGCGGTCTGATAAATGACAGATAAGGGAACGCCTGTTGTGTTCTCCTGCCCGAACCGTCCTCCTTTAGAAATACGTGCCGCCAGATTCAAAGCGAATGTCGTTTTCCCTTCACCCGGATCACCCTGTACGATTGTTATTTTTCCAAAAGGAATGTACGGATACCAGAGCCACTCTACCTGTTGGCTCTGAATCATATCCATACTGATAAGTTTTACTTCTTGCTGCTCCTGCAACTGTTCCATTTCCTGCTCCTTCCTGTGCGATTTTCGTTGAAATTCGCCGGAGCCTTTGGTACACTATATTTGCGAGATATGGTACAAAGGCTTCGGCTTTTGTTATCACGAAAATGCTCCGGTCTAATCCTCCGGGGTATTTTCTTTGCCCTGCCAGAGATATTTCGCCCCGTCTAACATCCATAAAACTGCTTTTATCAAATCCAGATAACTTTCTTTCGTTTCCTCTAATTCCTGCGCCGTAAATTCTGCCTTATTCTCTGTAAAATCTTTTGCTAATTCAGTCAAATGTTTTTCCATATCCTGTAACTTCTCAACTATCTGATAGACTGTTTCTTTTTTTACCTACCACACAAACCCTGTTGTAAATGCAGGAGCGGATAAAATAATCCTTCTTTTTCATACCGCTGGCAAATATCTTGGCTTCTATTTCCTGTCGCTCTCTGGGCGAAATACGGAAGCTGATAGTAGGATATTTATGTGTTCCGCTCATTTTACTGTACCCTCCCTAAATTCTTCGTTAAGTTTCATAGCCATTTGGCTTTGCTCGGTCGGAAACATATGTGCATATCGGTAAGTTATATCCACGCTTTCATGGCCTACCCGATTCCCGATTGATACCGCCGAAAAGCCCATGCTGATAAGTAGCGATACGTGGGAATGACGTAAATCATGCACTCTTATCCGCTTTATTCCTGCTAGACTGGATCCTCTGCTCATTTCGTGGTGCAGGAAACTTTTTGTCATATGAAAGATTCTGTCTGTGGGGAGGACACCGTATAATCTGCTGATATAATCCTGTAATTCCTCACATAAGAAATCCGGCATACTGATCACCCGCTTACTTTTTGGTGTTTTGGGGTCTGTTATGATGTCCTCGCCCTGTAAACGCTGATAAGATTTTGTGATTCTGATAACCTTGTTTTCAAAATCAATATCTTGCGGCGTTAAGGCCAGCAATTCTCCTAATCTCAAACCGCACCAGTACAATATCTGGAACGCATAATAAGAATAAGGTTTCTCTTTGACAGCTTCAGCAAATTTTAAGTATTCTTCTTTTGTCCAGAATAACATTTCTTCCGCTCTACCTTTCCCCAGCGGGCCGGCCTTTGTCACCGGATTACTTTTTAGTTCATAAAACCGTACCGCATGGTTGAATAGGGCGCTTAACTCTGATTGCAGCGTTTTTAAATATGTAGGTGCATAGGGCTTCCCTTTTTCATCACGATAAGAAATCTGCTTATTCTGCCACTGGATAATATCTTTAGGCTTAATATCCCGCATTTTCTTATCCTTAAAATAGGGAAGTAATTTGGTACGAACAATATGTTCTTTCGTGAGCCATGTATTGTGTTTTAATCGTCGGCTCATCTCCTGGTGTAAGCGGCCACAAATTCAGAAAATGTCATATCTAAATCGGAACCTTCTTTCATCAGAAAATGCTGCTCCCACTCCACCGCCTCACGCCTTGTTTTAAAGCCTCTCTTGACCTTCCTGCAATTTTTTCCAGTCCAGTCATTATAATGAAACGACACGAACCACGTTCCCCGCTTCTCGTCTTTATAGGCTGCCATGTTGCCACTTCCTTTCTTAATCCGCTTTTGTTATTCCATAAAACTTTTCTTCGTAATACTTCCGGCTTACCCTTCCAGCGATAGTAAGAAAACCTTTTGCTTCTAATTCTTCATTCATCTGTCGTACCAGTTTGTAGGCAAATGGTTTTGAAATGCCTAATTCTTCTGCAATTTCCCCGGCTGTTACAAATAAAGTGTTGTTCAATAATAAATCTCCTTCCTTTTGATTTGCGGCTTCCGTTTGTATCGTCTATTGCCAGTGTTTCAACTGACCTCAACCGCTCATGCGGCTATGGGATTGCTCCTTTTCGAGATTCCCACCATTTACAGGAGTGTCTTTCTTCGCTCGCCCTTACGGGGTCTTGGCGGAAGTCTGTTGGCAGATGATACAGCTCATTTATTTTCATTAACATTGTTGTTAATGTTATATCCATATTATACATTCGCTTATATGTTAATGTCAAGTATTTATTTCGCAAAAATGTTAATATTTCTATTTACTATTTTCAGATTATCCATTATAATAAGAGAAAAGGCGGTGAATAGAAGATGACAGTAGGCGAAAAAATCAAGTTTATCCGTAACTTCCGAGGCATGACACAAAAAGAGTTAGGGGTTGGAATAGGCTTTGACGAAAAAGGAGCCGATAACCGGATAGCCCAATATGAAACGAATTATCGAGTGCCTAAGAAAGATACATTGTTGCAGATAGCGAAAGTTTTAGACGTGAATCCGTTGAATTTCATTAGTGAGGTTTCCGGTTCAGCGGAAGATATTATGCAGACCTTCTTCTGGCTGGATGAAGATAATCCGGGCGCAATCAACCCTTTTTCCAGCTTGTAAGGAATCCGGGGAAGTGTAACGCTTCGGATGATACTGCTGTGCGTTATAATGATAGTGATGACTGGCCTGCTCACCCGCCTGTGGGTTTGTGGTTTAAATATGGTGTTGTGGATGATTTTATGCGGGAATGGCTAGTTAGGAAAAATGAGTTGAAAGCTGGGGAGATTACCAGAGAGGAATATTTGGAATGGAAATTGAACTGGCCAGAAACCTGTGATGATTGTGGAAAATATACTGCAAAGACACAATGGCG
>ENA-OQCB01000742-OQCB01000742.1-human-gut-metagenome-genome-assembly--contig:-NODE-742-length-14478-cov-2.452721_pt1 | contig 14478 bp, 17 predicted proteins | sample MGYA00242493_ERZ504568 | MGnify/ENA primary metagenome ERZ504568 (study PRJEB26092, sample SAMD00036229) | human gut metagenome | host: Homo sapiens | study: EMG produced TPA metagenomics assembly of...
CGCCCCGACACTCCTTTTTCGCGTTCGTTGTTGCCAGGTCTGCCCCGCTGCGGATCGTCAATCCCGCCAGACGAAAATCAATATCGCCGAAAAGACGGCGATCATAATAATACGCGCCCATTTTTTGGCCCAAAGGCTTTGAATCGCCCGTTTCATATAGTTCATAGTGGTTCCCCCTTCATTTGTCTGTCTGTAGAATAAGCAAGCTGGCTTAACCGAAGCTTAAGCCGGATGTAAAAAGTTTTAGGTTGATTTAGGAAAGCATGGTACACTGAGGAAGTAATAAATGAAGAGGGAGAAAATTCGATGATTAATCTATTAATAGTAGAAGATGATACGACACTTTCAGAGAATATAAAAGAAATTTTAGCCGATTTAGGTGACATTACCCAAGTTTACGATGGCGAAGAAGGTTTGTTCGAGGCCGAAAGCGGGATGTACGATTTGATTTTGCTAGATTTGATGCTGCCAGAGAAGAACGGTTATGAGGTGTTAGCAGAAATGCGGGGAAAAAAAATATCCAGACACCTGTATTGATCTTAACTGCCAAGGACAGCTTAGAGGATAAGGTGACTGGCTTTCAAAAAGGGGCAGACGATTATTTAACCAAGCCCTTTTACCGAGAAGAGCTGATCATGCGAGTCAAAGCATTACTAAAACGCTCGCTGGGAATATTTGCTGAAAATCAGTTAGCCTATAAAAATATCACCTGCAATCTCTCAACTAAAGAAGTGACCGTCGATGATGAGGTCTTGCCGATTCAAGGAAAAGAATTCGATCTTTTAGTCTACTTTATCCAAAACAAAGGTGTGATTTTGACCAAAGAGCAGATTTTTGATCGTATCTGGGGCTTTGATTCCGATACCACGCTAACTGTCGTAGAGTCTACATGAGCCACTTGCGCAAACATTTGAAGCCGTCAGGTACCGATCATCTGTTTAAAACCCTGCGGAATGTCGGCTACATCTTACAAAAGGAATGATTCAATGAATACAGAAATTTCGAGAAAACAACGGTTAAAATTTTTCTCATTAATGTCGCGGCATTTGCGGGAATCTTTCTATTATTAGGCTTTATTACTCTGCAGCTTCTGCAAAGCTCAGCCTATCGTCAAACCGATCTTTCTCTAACTCAAATGGCGGAAAATAGCCACCTGATCCAGATGGAGATCAACCGCTATCAGCAGGGCAATCCCTTTTTGGCGCAAATGCCTGACGATCAGCGCATGGATAAAGGTCCTGATGGCAACAATCGCTTCAATACCCAGATCATCCTTTGGTCTAAGGACGGCGAAATTCTCAACAAGGATGTATTAGGTGGACGCTTTACCGAGCTAGAGAATTTAACCTTAGATAAGAAAAATTTGGATTCCGTTCAATCATTAAGCTTAAAAAATACTGGAGAAGCTAGTCAAAAGCTCTCCTTCCATTCCTATACAATTAAAGCAGAGAATGCGGAAAATATCGCTTATATCCAATTTTTATCAAATACCAATCAAATCGCGGACTCCATGAAGACCTTCGAGACCACCTTGATTATTTGTATGATCATCTTCTGGCTAATCTCGATTGGTATCAGTTTTTATATTTCAAAAATGAACATGCAGCCGATCATGCATTCGTGGCGCAAACAGCAGGAATTTGTCGAAAATGCCTCTCACGAGCTGCGCACGCCGCTGACGTCCATCATCACGTTCGCGCAGATATCGCGCGAGGCGTGCGACCCGGCCAACGAGCACGACCGTCGCTCGTGGGAGGAGATCGAGAAGAACAGTCGCATCCTGCTCAACATGATCAACAACATGCTGGACATCGCGCGTTCGGATGCGGGCGGCATGCGCGCCACCTGCGAGCCGATGGATTTGGGCGACGTGGCGCATCGGTGAAGGGCACCATGGCTCCGCTGGCGCGCAAGTACGAGGTGTCGTTCAGCACGAAGGTGGCGTCGGACGTGCCCTTGGTCAACGGCGACTACGAGAAGACGACGCGCATGCTGGAGAACCTTGGCCCAGCAACGCCATCAAGTTCACGCCCGACGGCGGCTCCATCGAGCTGCGCGTGGCGTACGACGCCGAGGCGCGCGTGGTGACGTTGTCGATGGTGGACGACGGCATCGGCATCGCGCCCGAGGACCAGGCGCGCATCTTCGAGCGGTTCGTGCAGGTGGACAGCACGCCACGCGTAAGTACAACGGCAGCGGCCTCGGTTTGGCACTGGTGCGCGAATACGGCGACATGCAAGGGTTCGCCGTGTCGGTGGAAAGCGAGCTCGGTCGCGGCAGCAGGTTCGTCATCACGATTCCCACGAGCGCGATCGTGGGCGAGATAGAGGGGGAGGACGATGTATAAGGTCATGGTCATCGACGACGAGGACAACCTGCGGCAAGCGCTCGAGCAGCTGCTGGTGTCGAACGGCTACGCGTTCTGCGGCGCTAGGGATGCGGAAAGCGGGCTGGAGCTGCTGGCCAGCGAGCATCCCGATTTGCTGCTGCTGGACGTGATGCTGCCGGGCACGAACGGCTTCGATCTCTGCTCGCGCATCCGCGAGCAGGGCCGCCGCATCCCGGTGATCTTCCTGTCTGCGAAGTGCGACATCGTGGACAAGAGCATCGGCTTCCGCGCCGGCGGCGACGACTACGTGACGAAGCCGTTCGATTCCACCGAGCTGCTGCTGCGCATCGAGGCGAACATCCGTCGCCACAAGGACACCATCGATTTCGCCCGCTGCCGCAACCGCGAGGGCGTGGCGCGCATCGGCGAGCTGGAGGTGCGGTTCGGCGAATACGAGGTGCGCGTGAAGGGGCGCCCGGTGGCGCTGACCACGAAGGAGTTCGAGATCGTGGCGTTTCTGGCCGCGCATCCGGGCAAGGTGTTCACGCGCAGCCAGATCCAGGAGTACATCTGGGGCGAGTCGGATGCCGACTGCAAGCCCACGAACAACATCACCGTGTTCGTCCGCAAGATTCGCGAGAAGATCGAGGAGAACCCCTCGGAGCCCAAGTACCTGCTCACCGTCCAGCGGGTAGGCTACAAGATGGCCGACACCTTGGAGTAGGCGGCATGCGCTGTCCGCAGAGCGGTGCTTCCTCGGACACGTTTGTCTGGCGAGTGTGCGAACGACCGGCCGTGTCGGCAGATCGCCGCATTCTGGCAGGAATCGACGGGATTCCGTTCTGCGAGGGTGCAAAATGCGACTCCCGACTGCCGCTGGACGAGCTGCCTTTGCATTGCGCCAGTTCAGCTCGTTGCCATCGAATCGGGTTCGGATGATCGGAGGAGATGGCGACAGAATCCCGTCGATTTCTGCCAGAATGCGGCGTAGCGACGCGGGAGCATAGGCGCGTGAACTGGATGGCATTCGGTAGCCGCGATAAGCATAATTGCCTATTGACCAGCGGCGTTAATACGCGGTTAAGAACTTTTTAACGCAAAACTTATGTCCGATTTATCGCAATATCCTTCGGCGCTCCGTAAAGTGAGACTCATGAAAGGCCAGGGGGAACGAGGCTTTTCACCCCGCCCTTCGCAGAACGCGATCCCCTCCCCGCCATCTGCGAAGGGCGAGCATCGGAAGGCCTTGCGGCCGAGGAGTGAAAAAGAGAGGAGCACACATGGCTGAACAAGCAACGCATGGGTTCACCCGCAGGAGCTTCATCAAGGGCGCGGCAGTGCTGACAGCGACGGGCGCGCTGGTAGGCTGCAGCCCCCAAACCCAAAACCTGGAAAAAGCCGAACCGCAGAAGGAAGCCCCCCGAGACGCAAATCTTCTCCGGCGTCTGCCGTGGCAACTGCGCCGGCGGCTGCTTCCTTAACGTGCACGTGCGCGACGGCCAGGTGGTTCGTACGTCCATGCGCGAGATGCCCGATCCGCAGTACAACCGTATCTGCATGAAGGGTCTGAGCCATCCGTATCGTATTTATAGCGACGAGCGTTTGAAGTATCCGCTGCGTCGCGCTGGCGAGCGCGGGTCTGACGAGTGGGAGCGCATCAGCTGGGATGAGGCTCTCGATGAGATTGCCGAGAAATGGAACGGCTACGTGAAGGAGTTTGGTCCTACGTCGGTAGGTCTGTTCACGGGTTCTGGAAACTATGGATTGGTAAACGGCATGTCTGTCGGTGGGGTGACCAGCCGCTTCTTGGCGGCGTCGGGCATCGCATACCTCAATCAGACGGTGGATGCGGCTGCGAACTTCGCTACGAGCCGCCTGCTGGGCATGGGCTACTACTCTACCGGAAATGAGCCAGCAGACATGATGAATGCCAAAACCATCCTTATATGGGGTGCGAATCCGGCCATCAGCCAGATCCAGAACATGCACTTCCTTATGGAGGCGCGCGACAACGGCACGAAGCTTATTGCCATCGATCCGATGTTCAGCCAGAACGGCTGCTCGCTCTGACGAGTGGGTACCGGTGAAGCCGGGCACCGATGGAGCATTGGCGTTTGGCATGATGAACTACATCGTCGAGCAGGGCTGGCATGATCTCGACTTCCTGCGCGAACACAGCGTTGCGGCCTGTCTGGTGAAGGAAGCCGATGGTAAGTTTTTGCGCCAAGCGGATCTCGATGGATCTCAGCCATCTGCCGATGATGCGAAGAACGCTGCAACGTCCTTGGTGATGGGGAAGGATGGTACGCCTGGCATCGTAGGAGAGGTGGCCGATCCTGAGCTGGAGGGTTCGTACGAAGTCGAGGGCATCAAGGTGTCCACTGCATACCAGCTGTTGCTTGATCGCATCGCGGAGTATCCGGTTAGCAAGGCTGCTGAAATCACCGGCGTATCCGAGGACCTCATCAAGGATGTTGCCGAACAATACGCTCGCAATACGCCATCGAGCATCTACACGTTCTTCGGCATCGATCACTATTGGAACGGTCATTGGAGCCAGGGCTGTTTAGCCACCTTGGCTGTGATCACGGGTAACGTTGGCAAGGCGGGTGCGTTCTGCGGCTTCCAGGAGTGTCTTGGATCGGGTTTGGGCAACGCTGTTCTCGCGTCGCCGGAAGGTGCTCCTGGCCAGGCGGCAAAATACAACGCGCCATTCCTGACCAAAGCGTTCGACGAGGGTGAATATGCCGGTCAGCCGTTTAATCTCAAGATGGCCATGTTCAGTCATACGAACGCTGTCACCAATATGGCCGACCGTAACGATACGTTGAGCTGGATGAACCGGTGCGAGTTCCTCGTTGGTGCCGATATGCTCATGACGGACACGATGCGTTATTGCGATATCGTGCTTCCTGTGGCGCACTGGTTCGAAAAAGAAGACGTGTTCATGTCGTACGCGACGCATCCCTTTGCGCTGCTGCAGGAAAAAGCAATAGAACCCGCTTTCGAAAGCCGGGCGGACATCGACATTTTCAATGATTTGGCAGATCGGATCGGTTGCGGCGATTTGTTCAAAATCACCACGGAAGAGTACCTTGAGCAGGTGTTCCAAACGAAGCAGGCGCAGGCAATGGGCGCCGACTTGGCAACATTGAGGGAGAAGAAGGCTGTACGTCAGGCCGGTAAAGAAGGCGAGGCGTACGTTTATGGCGAAGGTGGAGTGTTTGCCACCACGAGCAAGTTGGCCGAACTGTATGTAGAGAACCCTGTGGGAAGCAACCCTTACACCGAAGGTTGGGATCTGGCTAAAGAGCATCTAGCCTATTGGGAACCCGCATTGCAGGTTGGTGACGAGTCGCGTCGCGAGAAGTACCCTATCCAGCTTCTCTCGGAGCATAGTCGATTCCGCACGCATACTCAGTGGTTCGAAGCGGATATGCTCAAAGAGATCGACACCGAACCTTTCATCAAGCTAAGTCCTGCCGATGCGGCAGCGTATGGCATTGCCGAAGGTGACCGGGTCAAGGCTTACAACGAACTGGGTTCTGTGGTGCTGACGGCTCAAATCAATTCTGGCCTGCCAGAAGGCATGGCAACGTGCCCGAAAGGCTGGGAAGCTGGCGAATTCATCGAAGGTAGCTTCACTGAGTTGTTCACCAAGGAAGGCAATCCTTTCTGCTCGAATCAGGCGTATTTCGACTGCACTGTCGCCATCGAGAAGCTGTAGGGGGAAACTATGACACATTACGGAATGGCCATCGATCTGTCGCGCTGCATCGGGTGCCACACGTGTGCAATCGCTTGCAAGATGGCGAATAACCTGCCCAAAAACGTGCTTTTCAATCGCGCGCGAACCGTCGGTGGAGACGGAATGGATACTGCGTCGGGTGAATACGGCGCTAACACCATGAGCTTCCTTCCGATGCAGTGCCAGCATTGCGAGAACCCGGCGTGCCTCGATGTGTGTCCGACGGGCGCTACCGCCAAGGACGAGGAGACGGGCATCGTTTCGGTGGACAGCGAGCTGTGCATCGGGTGCGAGTCGTGCATCAAGGCGTGCCCGTACGAGGGCGTGCGCACGCTGATCAAGAGCCCCGAGTACTACCTCGACGTCGTGGTGGGCGAGTACGATGCCCCGCCGCATAAGGGCGGCACGGTGGAGAAGTGCACGTTCTGCAAGAACCTCATCGACCGCGGCGACGTGCCCGCCTGCATGCAGCTGTGCCCGGGCCGCGCGCGCTACTGGGGCGACCTAGACGATCCCGAGTCGGACGTGTCGAAGGCCATCGAGGGACGCGAGACGATGTTCCTCAACGAGGAAGCCGGCACGAAACCGAGCGTATACTACTTGCAGTAAATAAGGCGCTGACGGCCTAAAGGGGATCGCCCCCTTTAGGCTCCGGCGCACGGGGCATCTTCGCTCCAAAAACACGCCTCACGCGCTGTGGCGTGTTTTTGGAGCGAAGATGTCGGAACAAGGGGGACTTATGGGGCGAGAAGAAGTAGTGAAGCGGGCGGTGGGGAAGGCCGATGCGTTCGAGTTGTTGTCGTGCGCGTTCGCGTATCCCGATGAGCGCCTGGCGCAAGGGCTGGTCGACGGATCGTTCGCCGACGATGCCCGGGCATGCCTGCTCGATGCGGGCGCCGACCCGGCAGCGGCGGATTCGACGGCTGAAGCGCTTGCTGCTTGGCGCGATGCGTCGGCGGCCGATCTGTTGGCCGATATGCGCATCGTGTACTCGCGCCTGTACCTCGCACCCGGCGGCCATACTCCCATTTTCCCGTACGAAAGCGCGTTTCTGCACGTGGAGCGAGGGATGAAAGGCGTTCCCGCGCTGTTCCGCACGTCGGTGACGCTGGATGTAGAGCGCTTGATGCGCGAGGCGGGCGTGGTGGCGAAGAATGCGCGCAAAGAGCCGTGCGATAGCGTGTTCGAGGAGTTCGAATTCCTGTCGTATCTGTACGCGAAGCTCGCCGATGCTCTGAACTGCGACGATGCCGAAGCTGTCGCTGCTTGGACCGAGCGCATTCAGACGTTTGAGCGCGAGCACGCGCAGGCGTGGCTCCCTGCGTTCATGCGGCGCACGCAGGAGCTTGCGGCCGAGAAGCCCTATTGCGCGTTCGCGGCGCTGGCGTTGACGGTGATGGAGGTGCACTCATGACGCTCATCTTGGTTCTTGCGGGCGCTGTGGCATTCGCGTTCGCATGCAAGCGGCCCATCAAGTCGCGTCCGTTGGCGTTCTACGCCCTGGCTGCCACGCTTGACGTGCTGTTCGTGGTCGGCTCGTTCGCGGGACTGCCTCTGATGCTGTACGACGCGCTGTTCCTGCTGTTGCACAAGTGCACGCTGGCTACCGCGCTGTTCGCCGTCGTGATGTACATCGGGGTGTTCGCGCGCGACTCGCGCGTGGCGACGTACCTGCGTCCCATCCGCGCCGAGCTGTCCATCATGGCGTGGCTGCTGTCGCTGGGCCACATGGCCATCTACCTCTCCTCGTACGCGGCCAACCTCTCGACGGGGCTGCCGCAAACCAATGTCGCCGTGGCGCTTGCGCTTGCGTTGGCGCTGTTCGCGCTGCTGGTCGTGCTGGGGGTGACGTCGTTCAACGTGGTGAAGAAGCGCATGAAGAAGGAGACGTGGAAGCGCGTGCAGCTGCTGGCGTATCCCTTCTGGGGCCTCGTGTACGTGCATCTGCTGCTCATGCTGGTGCCCTCCGCCCTGCGCGGCGGCGCTCCTGCGCAGATGGCCGTCGCCGTGTACTCGGTGGTGTTCGTAGGCTACGCCGTCCTTCGCATCCGCCGCGCCGCGGTCGACCGCCGCAAGGAGGAGTCCGGGCGCGTAGGCGATGCCGTGCAGAATCCAGCGTGATGCACGCTCCGCGCGCTTCTACGCACAAAAAGCGCCGATGTGTGATTTCGCCGACCGTTCGCTTGCGATAGGCTTCTGCGCGATAATGTGAAGCGCCAGGTCAGAGCATCGTGCATAATCGAAGGCCTGAAAGCTGCACCCTTGGGCGCGCTTTCGGGCCTTCTTGTTATCGAACGTCGCGGGTTTTTGTGCAAAAGCGCTTCATGGCGTGCATAGCAAGCAGGGCGGTTCGTCCCCGTGTTCGATGCTTGCGACATGCGGCGCCCCTCGTGCTTTTACCGTGCGCCCTCGGCCGCGCCTCTGCTATACTTCCTTTCGGCCTTTGCCGGTTGCGAAACTCACGCTCGCATCCGTCGACGGCTCCGCGTTTGCATCGTTGGGCCCTGCACTCGCGGATTACTAGCTGCCCAAAGCCCGCGGCACCGCGCCGCGCGGAGAACAGGAGCATATCCATGAACAAGAAGACGACGTACGTCGCCCAAGCGGGCATGATCGCGGCCGTGTACGCGGCTGCCACCCTCATCACGCTTTTGGCGCTGCAAGGACTGGCTTGGGGGCCGGTGCAGTTCCGCATCTCCGAGGCGGTGTGCGTGCTGGCAGTGCTTACGCCGGCGGCCGTGCCCGGCCTCACTGTCGGGTGCATCATCGCGAACCTTATGGCGCTCGCCATCAACGGAACGGGGGCGCTGGGCATGCTGGACGTGGTGTTCGGCAGCCTGGCCACGTTCCTTGGCGCGCTGTGGTGTTGGAAAATGCGCGAGCGTCCGAAGCTGGCGCTGCTGGGCCCCGTGATCGCGAACGCGCTCATCGTGCCTGCGTATCTACCCCTTCTGCTGCAAGGCCTGGGCTACTACACCATCCCGTTCACGTCTATCGCGCTCGACGGGCTGTACCTGCCCATGTACCTGTTCGGCGTGGTGGCCACCGGTCTCGGCGAAGCCCTGGTCATCTACGTGTTGGGGCTTCCGCTGCTCTCCGCGCTCAAGCGCTTCGACGTGGTGAAGAAGGCAGTAGCCCGCTAGCGGGAAAGCAGGCGCGGAACGCGTGAGTCGCGCCTGCTTTCTTTTAATATATGACCAAATAGCTCGCCTTCACTGATTCGATGAATTGACAAGGCTGCGGGGCGTATATCGCTACAATATGGGGTTGGGCCGAGCCCTCGCAGTTGTACCCGAGTGAAGGACGTGCATGAACCCCGTTATTGTGATCCCCACTTTCGTGTCCGCGCGTCGCCGCAAAGAAGGCGGCAGCGTGCTCACGACCTACGATCACGCGACTCCCATCTCGCAACCCGGCGAGCTCCCGCGTTTGCTTGCGTCGTTGCAGAAGGTGCGCGGCGCCGGCCAGATCATCGTGCTCGTGGTCAGCGAGCCGTCGATCGAGAACCAGGCGGCCGAGAAGGTTCAAAGCGTTGTCTCGCGCTTTCCCTCGCTGAACACCGTGGTCATCGGCGCTCCCGAGCTGGCACTTATCCAGCAGCGCATGGAGCAGCTGGGTTTGGGCAAGCTGCAGAAGGAGATCGGCCTGTCCGGCTACGGTGCGGTGCGCAACCTGGGTCTGGTGATGGCCGACGTGCTGGGCTTCGACTCGGTGGTGTTCCTCGACGACGACGAAGTGGTGGATGACGCCGACTTCCTGCAGAAGGCCATGTACGGCCTGGGCAAGCTCACGAAGAAGGGCATTCCCATCCTGGCCAAGACCGGCTTCTACTTCAATTCCGAAGGCTCCTACCTGTCGAAGAGCCAGGACAAGTGGTACAACCATTTCTGGCAGCAGGGAAAGGCCTTCAACAAATGGATCTCGAAGGCCATGCGCGGCCCTCGTCTTTCCCGATCGAACCATACGTGCGGCGGCTGCCTTGCTTTGCATAAAGAGGCGTTCAAGCGTCTGTCGTTCGATCCTTGGATCGCGCGCGGCGAAGATCTCGATTACATGCTTGACCTGCGTATGTACGGTTCGGACATCTGGTTCGACAATCAGTGGAGCCTGCGCCACCTTCCTCCCGAAACCGAGAGCGAGGGCACGCGCTTCCGTCAGGATATCTTCCCGATGGCTCTACGAATACCGGAAGATGGAGTACAGCCGCACGCAGATCGACCTTTTGCAGGTGAAGCCGTCTTCGCGGAGCCGTATTCCGGGCCCGTTCCTTGAGCCAGGCATCACGGAAGCGCATTCGTTTTGACCGCCTTTTCTGAGGAGCTTCGGCGCGCCCCCGACAAGAAGGCGTACCGGAAAGCGGCGAAGGCGGCCACCGGCGAAGCGACGACGTATGCCCAGCGCAACTGCTCGAAGTACTTCGAGTTCCAGTTCGTGTGGCCGGAGCTGATGGCGCGCATGGAGAACGATCAGATCCTGCGTACGGCGCTTATGCAGTCGGCCGCGCAGCGCCAGGCCAGCGCCGGCAACGGAGCCGATCGACTTGCTTCGGCGCAGGCGGCCATCGCGGCGGCCGGCATCGATCCGGGTTGTGACGAGCGAGATTCGCCTGAACGTCGCGGAATAAATAAGCACGCTCGGCAACGTTTGCATGACGGAGCCTCCACGGGGCGCAGTCTAAGCTGTACGATGGCGTGCAGTTGAGCGGCTCGCGTGTTGAGAGATCGGGAAAGGATCGGGCGTCAAACTATGGATGTGCTCGCTATGTTCGTGCTGCCGGCTATTGCCGGCGTGGCTATCGGAATTTTGTCCGGATTGCTGGGCATCGGAGGCGGCACGGTCATGGTTCCCATCTTCCGTTTGGCGTTCGGCATGAGCCCCGTCGTTTCCACGGCCACGTCGCTGTTCGCCATTATTCCCACGTCCATATCGGGCGCGGCATCCCATATACGCCATAAAACGTGCATCGTGTCGCTTGGCGTGGCGGCAGGCCTCGGCGGAGCGCTCACCTCGCCTTTGGGCGTGTGGCTTGCGCAGATTTCGCCCGCCTGGATGATTATGGTGGCTGCGGCGCTCATCATCGGCTGGTCGGCGGTGAAAATGCTGGGCAAGGCCTTCAAGATGCGCTCGCAGAACCGCACGCAACAGCATGCAGCGTCGAGCAGCACGATCGAGCCGGACGAAGCCGCCATCGAGCGTGTAGGCGACGCTGCGGCGAACGACGACGCGATTGACGATCCGACGAAGGTGAGCGCGCAGGCTGGCGCTGCCGTCGACCCTGCGCCGCGCAAACTCACGCGCAAGCAGCTGCTCATCGGCGCAGGGATCGGCCTGGGCGCGGGCGTGGCATCCGGCTACGTCGGCGTGGGCGGCGGGTTCATCATGGTGCCCCTCATGCTGTCTCTTATCGGCATCGAGATGCGCCAGGCGTCCGGCACGTCGCTGATCGCCGTGATGATCCTCGCCATTCCCGGCGTCGTCGAGCAGGCTTTGCTGGGAAACATCAATTACGCGGCGGGCATTGCCATCGCCGTGGGCTCTATTCCCGGCGCGGTCATCGGCGCGCGTCTTGTGCGGGTGGTTCCCGAGCTCGCATTGCGCTTCGTCTTCGGCTTCTTCCTGATTGTGGCCGCCGTCATACTTGTTCTCAACGAATTCGGTATACTGGGCTGATGGGCTCAAGCGTGCTGCTTGGGCAGGGTTGAGCAACGCGGGGAGGTACCATGCAGGAAGAGACCAGGGAGTCGAAATCGGCGCTGCCGCGCTTCTTCACGCTCGAGATGTTCATGTTCACGGTGACGGCGCTTTCGGGTCTTGTGTTGCTGTGGTCCATCGCGGTGCCGTATCGCAATGTGGCAATCATGGTATGCGCAGGCGTGGTGTTCACGCTGTCCATAGTGGTGGTCATCCGTCTCATCATGGATCCCGATTCGGTGCGCGCTCGTCAGTCTGACTCCATGTTGAAGCTGGCTAGCCAAACGCTGACCTGCATGAACGACGGCATGGATTACAAGGCCGCGCAGAAGATTTGCGGGTTGCTGCTGCCGTCCACCGCGGCTATCGCCGTGGCTATCACCGACAAAAAGCAGATTTTGGGATACGCAGGCTTCGAGGAAGCTCAGAACCTGCCCGGCAGCATCATCCGCACCCACGCGACCCATGCCACGCTCGCCGACGGCAAGCTGCGCATCCTATTCACGCCCGAAGATATCGGCTTCCCCAGCGAGTCGTCGAATATCAAGGCGGCCATCATCGTGCCGCTTGCCGTAGGCCGCAACGTCGAGGGCACGCTCAAGTTCTACTATCGCCGAGCGAAGCACATCAGCGAGACGCAGAAGTCCATCGCCGAAGGGTTCGGCAAACTGCTGTCCACGCAGATGGCGGCGTCGGCGTTGGAAGAGCAGACGCAGTTGGCCACGCGCATGGAGCTGAAGATGCTCCAAAGCCAGATCAATCCGCACTTCTTGTTCAACACCATCAACACCATCGCCTCGCTCATTCGCACCGACCCCGAAAACGGCGCGCAAGCTGCTGCGCGAATTCGCCGTGTTCTATCGCCGAACGCTTGAAGACTCCGCCGATCTGATCGTGTTCGCGCGTGAGATGGAGCAAACGAAGCGGTACTTCACGTTCGAAGTGGCGCGTTTCGGTGCCGATCGCGTGGAGATGGAGATGCGCATCGATCCTCGTGTGGAAGACATGCTGGTGCCGCCATTTTTTGTTGCAACCGCTCGTGGAGAACGCTGTACGCCACGCCATGCCGAGCGAGGGGAAGTTGACTATCGAGGTGACGGGCGAGGTCACGGGCAACGACGTGATTGTGCGCGTGTGCGACAACGGCGTGGGTATGACCGAAGAGGCGCGCTGCAACATTCTTCATCCCGAATCGTCGCTCGGCCTCGGCATCGCGGTGAAGAACGTGCACGATCGAATCTGCGGCTACTTCGGTCCCGGTACGCATATGGAAGTGGAAAGCGAGCTCGGCAAGGGAACCTGCGTGATCCTCGTATTGAAGGAAGGGGCTCTGCGCGAGTACCAGTAGGGGGAGGGCGGAACGCGCTTCCGGCTTGCAAGAAGAAACGGCGCCCGAGAGGCGCCGTTTTGCGATCAGATGGTGCCCCCGGCGCGATTCGAACGCGCGGCACCCGCTTTAGGAGAGCGGTGCTCTGTCCCCTGAGCTACGGAGGCGCGTTTGATATTGTAGCATTAATCGTCCGGCTTGCCCCGAGCTTGCAGGACGCCTTGCAGGACGCATAAAAAAAGCGATGCGCCCGAAGACGCATCGCGGAGATTCCTAGTTCTTGTTGGTGTCGTCGGTTGGCTTGGGATCCGGCGTGGGGGTCGGGCCGGGCGTGACCGCCTGGAAGGTCACGTTCACGTTGACGTTCGCCTTCACATTCGAGATGGTGAAGGTGCCGCCTGACTTCGGCACGTCGTCCAAGCCGCTGGCCGATGCTACTTCGTAGTCGCTATCGGGCGTGATGGTGATGGTGACGCTGTCGCCCTCGGTTACCGACGAAGCGCTGGCCGAGATCTTGCCGCCTCCATTCGCGTTGACCGCGACGGAGAACGTCTTCTTCTCGGGCCCCTTGCTCAGCGTTAGCGCCACCAAGCCGTCCTTTTGCAGCTTCGAGCCTGCTGCGGGGGTTTGGGCGAGCACCGTGCCTTCCGGCTGATCGCTGGCCTCGTAGGTGTAGTTGTCGGTATCCACGATCAGGCCTGCGTTATTCAGCGTGGTCACGGCGTTTCCGCGCGACATGCCCACCACGTTGGGAACCTCGATGCCTTCGGAGCCTAGCGACAGGTAGTACGTGACCACGGTGTCCTTGGCTACGTTCTCGCCTGCTGCGATGTCCTGGCGCGCCACGTGGTCTTTCTCGACGGTGTCGGAGTACTCGGCGGCTCCCTTTGCGTACTTCAGCCCGCTGGCCGTGAGCGCTTTCTGCGCTTGATCGGCAGTCATGCCCGTCAGATCGGGCACGGTTATCTCTTGCACGCCCTTCGACACGGTGAGGTTGATCTTAGTGCCCTTGGCCTGCTTGCTGTCGCCCTTCGGATCCTGGCTGATCACCTTGCCGGATTCGACCTTGTCGTCGAACGACTCCTCCACCTTCCCCAGCTCGAAACCGGCTCCTTCGATGGCGGCTGTGGCCTGATCCACCGTCTGGCCTACCACGCTGGGAACGGCGACCTTGTCTTTGTCGTTCCCGCTGCCCGACATGAGGGCGAACGCGATGCCGCCTACCACGGCAAGAGCCGCGATGATGCCGATGACGATGGCGATGGTCTTCTTGTTGTCTTCTCCCGCTGGTGTTGTTCGCGTTGTAGGAGCGCTGCGCCGCGGTGGGGGATGCGGGCTGACGCCGCCCATCGCGGGCATGACGGCCGTGCCGTCGGCCACGCC
>ENA-OQCB01000747-OQCB01000747.1-human-gut-metagenome-genome-assembly--contig:-NODE-747-length-14398-cov-2.953472_pt1 | contig 14398 bp, 13 predicted proteins | sample MGYA00242493_ERZ504568 | MGnify/ENA primary metagenome ERZ504568 (study PRJEB26092, sample SAMD00036229) | human gut metagenome | host: Homo sapiens | study: EMG produced TPA metagenomics assembly of...
AACTGGGACGAAAAGCCGCTTTCACCCCAACTCGAGCCAACGAATCGAGCGTCGGCGTATGTGCATGCAACGGATAATCCGAACGAAAACCGTCCATAGACAGGACTACGACATAGCGTTCCTTCTTCGAGTGAGCTGTACATCCGGCTATTGACAAACAGATTATCGAAAAGAGACTTACTAATATGAATGTCTGGAATCTGTACATATAGGTTTAGAAAATATATTTACACCAATCTGGGCATGCCAGCGGGACAAAATATCATTCTTGGTAATCGTATTCCTCGAATTTATAAGCATACGTGTTTGTATAGTTGCCATCTTCCCCCTTCTTATTCCCGATTACCTGCAAAGGCATTACATTATAGGCAGCGGTGTAAGTGGTTCCCCATTTCTTATTCAACATGTTGGCAAAGTTCGTAACGTCGAATGTCACCTGAAATTTGCTGCCACGGTCTTTCAGTACGAAAATATCCTGCGCCACATGCAGGTCGACCCGGTTTTCCCACGGAGCCGAATTGGAGTTACGCATGGCGTACGCTCCACGATGTTTCTTTGCATAGCTGTCGCCTTCGATCCACTCGTTAAACTTCTGACGGTCTTCTTCAGTCTTGAAATCCATCTTCTGCAGTTCGTCTTCAGTCGGGATATAAAGCAATGAGTTTCCCCCGAAACCATCACCGTTGTAGTCGATATAGACCGTTTTCTTTTTCTCTGCATCGTAGTAGGATTCGTTCATTGTCAGACTGTAACGCTGTCCCACGTAGCCGTTATAGACAAGAGAGACGGTAGTCGCCATAAAACCTTTGGCATAGCGGGGGGTACGATAACCGACAGAAACCATCACACGATGAGGTATATCGAACATGGAATAAGCCAGACCGGGGTTGTTGGAATCTACCGCATAATTATATTTCCAGTTGGAATAAGCCACAGAGGAGGTTCCGTCATACACCGATTTGGAATGCCCGAACGTATAAGAAGCAACCAAATCCAAACCGAAATGGAAATTCTTTTCAAACAACGCAGACAGAGAATAGGTATATCCCATATTCGTATTTTTCAGATTGGTAATGCTGAAATACTTCTTGTCTACGGAGTAATAAGGAGTGGCGGAAGTTTCCACACCCGGAACGGCATAGACTTTGGCATTGCTCGATAATGCCAGGTTCTCGAAATATACGTTATTGAATGTCTTGGAATACAGCCCTTCCAAAGTCATCTTCACATCACCGGGCAAGACTCGTTCCAAGGCTAAGTTCATACGGAAAACCTGCGGATATTTAAAGTCTTTGGACACGGTCACGATATCGGGAGTCGCAGGACTTCCCTTTTGGGAATTCATGGCACCGATCGGGTCATCCGCATATTGTCCCAACGAAGGGGCGGAAGTCGAACCGGAAGCAAAGATAGTCGTACCTTTCTGCTCAACCCCAGTATTATTATAGGCATTGGAAAGCCATACAAAAGGAACACGTCCCGTAAACAGCCCCAGTCCACCACGAATCAAGGTGGTCCGGCTGTCATCCGTATACCAGCGGAATCCTAGACGGGGAGAGACCATTACTTTGGCTCCGGGCATTTCTCCTACTCTTTCCTTAATATTCTTGCTTGCGGCATATTCATTGAACTCATGATTGACTGTCGGATCATTAAACAACAAAGGGATATCGAAACGTAAACCGTAAGTCAGTGAGAAATTATCGGCAACATTCCATTTGTCCTGTGCATAGAAACCGAACTGACCGGCTTTAATAATAGGTGTATAGCGATAGTTACCGCCCGTCACATCGGGGTCCGTATACTTGAATACATATTTAGAAGGACTGTCGTTCAAGAATGCGTCCATCGAACCGAACTCCCAGGAACCAGTAACGGCCTGGATAAAGAGATTCTTCATCCGGAAGATTTCATTGTGCGTACCGAAGGTAAAAGTATGATTTCCCTTATACCAGGAAAGATTGTCCTCAAAATGTGTAAATATCCTGATCCAGGGCGTTTGCTCCTGAAGAATACTCCGTACCGATATTGACCGTCGTATTGTTTGTTCCGCTGTTATCACTACCGTTAATCTTTACGTTCGGTCCCTGGTAAGCCACCTGGCGTTCATCCCGGACTGTCGTAATACCTGCACGAAACTCGTTATACAAGACATCGCTCCAATGAGAGTTCCACTCCGCCACAAACGAATTCGTTTTATTTTTCATCCGGTAACCACTCCCGTTAAAAAAGTAGGTCGTGCTCGACGGGCTAAAAATGTCATCGTATGAGTTATTATACTGATAACGGAAAGCCAGTTTATTGTTCCGATCGATATTCCAGTCGATACGTCCTAAGAAATTAAAGGCCCTCTGATCTACATCGCGTGATCCGAAGCTCTCCCGGATTCCGGTATATTCTTCATACTTATCGGCGATTTTCTGTGCCATATCGGTAGAAAAACCTTTCTCGTCATATCCGGCATAAAAACGCGAGGGGTAAGATTCTTTGCGGTTTTCGGCATTAGCAAAGAAGAACAGTTTGTCTTTGATGATAGGACCGCTCAATGTCCCACCAAAAGTTTTTGTGGACTGTTCCGTCAACTTATCTTTTATGTTGTCTTTATAAGCATTGTATTTTCCGTAAAGACCTTCATTTGTAAAATAGGAATAGACCGATGCATGATATGTGTTGTTTCCCTGTTTGGTAATTGCATTGATGCCCCCTCCGGTAAAACCGCTCTGGCGGACATCGAAAGGAGCTACCACCACTTGGATTTCCTGGATGGCATCCATCGAAATCGGGTTGGCATTCGTCTGACCGCCGTTTGTACCCGACGGGGCCAGTCCGAAAACATCATTGCTCACCGTGCCGTCGATCTGGAAACTGTTATACCGGTTATTGGAACCGGCAAACGTGATTCCTCCGTTTTTGGAAATCATGACCATCGGCATATTCTTTACGACATCATATATATTACGGTCGACTGTCGGAGTCCCCTGTATCCTTCCTGTAGAAAAATTTTCGGATGCACCGATATTCGCTTTTGCATCAGCAGTGACAATCACTTCGCCCAATTGCTCCGAATTGGGATACAAGGTTGCATTCAGGATATATGTATTGCCCAGCTCCAGCCTGATATCCGTAAAAACAGCTTTTTTATAACCGACATAGGAAATTTCCACTTTATAGGGACCTCCGGTACGCATCCCCTGGATCGTGTAACGGCCATCCATATTCGTCACCGCCCCATACATGGTTCCGGACGGTTCGTGTACTGCCACCACCGTAGCTCCTATCACATACTCATTTTGATCGTCGATAATTTTTCCGCTCAGTGCAGAAGTTGTCACCTGAGCTTTCACGGAGAACCCTATGCATATCAAAACACATACAAAAAAGCAGATAACTTTTTTCATACAGAAATTTGTTTTTAATGAATACCCTCTACGAATTTTAACATTGCACCACAAAGATACAACCTTATAATCACGCTTTTATTACATTTCTGTATAAAATTAACGACAACTTATTAATTTTCATTTTCGTTGCGAAGCTCATCGGCAATATCCTGATGCTGTCGCGCCAGCTCTTCCTCCCCTATATGAAGAAATGCTTCGGCAAGATATTCATGGGCTGCAGCGTGCTTCGGCTTCAAGTCGACAGCTTTCATAAAGTCAGAAACGGCCTCGTCATAATATTTCAGTTGAAGATAAGATTTTCCACGATTATAACGCGCTTTAAATGATTTCGGATTCAGCCGCACAGCTTCGTTCAGACAAGTAACCGCCTGGAAGCCGTCACCCAAATCGAGAAGAGTCACTCCTTTACGCACCCAAGCATCCACAAACTCAGGATAAAGCTTGAGCGCCTTGTCGAAAGAGCGGATAGCCGCATTCGGATCGTGGGCTTTCGTGATACATTCATTCCCCATCAAATAGTATTCATGAGCATATTCTTTCTGAATCTCCCGCTGGGCGTGTATCTCCTCCCTGAGTTTTTTGATCTGTTCCCGCCCGGTGTTCATAGTCTGCAATTTCATACGGAGCAACCGTTGCACTTCCGGCTTTTCCAACTCATTCCGCTTACTGACGGCAGCCACGAAGGCCTCGACTGTCTCTTTCACATTGCCGGATTTAAAACTATGGGCGGCACGTGCATACAACAATTCCGCCTCACTTTCACGCAAACTTTTTTCAATCAGCTGCCGGTCATTAAACATCTGGCTGAACTGGACAATTTCTTTCCGCACAAAAATGTCATGCGGAGAAATCCTACTTTTCAGCACCAGCCCTTCCAGAGACGTACAACGGCTTAATGCGACATATGTCTGGCCACCTGCAAACACACCGCCTGTCAAATCTACCACAACACGGCTGAACGTTAACCCCTGGCTCTTATGCACGGTGATCGCCCAGGCAAGACGAATCGGCAACTGCTCGAAAGTACCGACAATTTCCTCTTCGACCTTTTTCTCCTTTTCATTGTACTTATATTTATAGTTGCGCCAGGAAGTCGGTTCGACCAGATATTCCCTCCCATCCTCCAACAGGACGTAGACATTTCCATTCTCGTCGATCCCCGACACCATACCGATCGTACCATTGACCCAACGGCGTTCATAATCATTATCGATAAAGATAACCTGGGCCTGCTCCTTGATGGACAGGTTCAATTGTGTCGGTAAAGACGATTCGGGAAAATCACCTTCGATCTTGCCGTGAAAGACAAACTCTTCACCAGGCAATTCCTTCAACTTCCGTTCATTGATAAAATCCACCTGATCCCGCCGGGTGGCAAGCGTAATATACATATCTTCGTTCCGAGGAGTAAAATCCGGGAAATAACGAGCATTCAGAGTATCCAACTCTTGTTTCCGGGCGGCATTGTTACGAATACGGTCCAAAATATTGATAAATACCGGATCTGTCTGCCGGTACACTTTCTGCAATTCTATCGGGACCAGATTTATATCCTTGAAGACACGGGCCGAAAAGAAGAACGGGCTGGCATAGAAGAGACTTAATATTTCCTTCTGGTCGGAAGGGACCACCGGCTCCAACTGGAAGACATCGCCGACAAACAGCAATTGCTTGCCTCCAAACGGCAAACGCATATTACCGGAAAAGACACGTAAGATCCGGTCAACACAATCGATGATATCTGCCCGCACCATCGAAATCTCGTCGATAATGATCAATTCCACTTCCGAAATCAACTTCCGATGTTCTTTCCTGTATTTGAAGAACTCAAAAATACGTCCGTTCTTCAGACTCAAATCAGGATCATCGGGCAACATCGGGCGAAAGGGTAATTTAAAAAAAGAATGAAGCGTCACCCCTTCCGCATTAATCGCCGCTATACCTGTCGGTGCCAATACAACATATTTCTTTTTCGTATGTGCGCAGATGTATTTCAAGAACGTGGATTTACCCGTCCCGGCCTTCCCTGTCAGGAAGACGGACTGGCGTGTATGAGTGATCAGTTGCAGGGCATCCTGAAACTCCTTATTATCTGTATCTAACTGAAATTCCAATCGTGTAATTTTTGAGTAGACAAAGCTATAGAATATTTTATATATCTACTTATAAAAAGTTCATAATTTATTTGCAGAAGTCCGGAACTTTGCTTTACTTTGTGATATCAAAAATAATATCAAATAAAAATCATTATGAAAGCTTATACGGTGTATTCGGAACTTGGATATCCGCACAGCCTGTAGTCAATACAGGCACTTTATATCAGTAATTTAATACAGTAATACTAAAATATGGCCAAAAAGGAAAATGGAAATGCGACCAAGAGTTTCATATTGCGTGTGGACGCAGAAATGATGGAAGCAATCGAAGCTTGGGCTGTCGATGAATTTCGGAGCACAAACGGCCAGATACAATACATTTTGGATCAAGCCTTACGCAAGGCTGGACGGATCAAAAAGAAACGAAAACCAAAATCTGAAGAGAAAGATAAAGAGTAGAAAACAATAATAACGAAAACCTGTCCGGACGTTTTTTAAATATCCTTCGGTAGAAAACGACTTTTTCATCCGAAGGATATTTCTTTTTTAATAGAGTATAAATCAACGGCTGATAAACAACCACGCATCCTTATATTTCGGATTGGAACGGAGAGTCCGCATATAAGATTCCGCAGCTTCGCGATTATCGAACTTATCCGCATAAATACGATACTTCCCGTCGCGAACAACCTTGCTGACATGCTTGCATTCGTTACGGTCTACACCGGCAATAAATTCGTCCGCCTGCGATTCTGAAGGAAAACTGGCTATTACGATATGATACATTTTTTTAGGCTGGGCAACCACAGGCTTGGACTGGGGCGCTTTCTTTTCCGAAACCGGAGCCGGCTCAACTTTTTTCACTTCACGTGCCATCACCTCTTCCGACGGCTCCTGCTTCATATTTGTTTCTGCCGCAATACTACCGGGCAAAACTACTTCAGAAAGAACCGGTTTTTGCACGACCATCCCGGTCGGAACAAAACTGGCTGTATAAGCCTCTTGGTTAACATCTTTAACCGGAGTGGAAACCAGCAGGAATAATGCCACTGCAGCAGCCGAAGCCGCCGCCGTACGGAGAAGTTTGCGACTAATCGGAATATAAAGAGTATCTTTCCTTGCTTTTTTGGATGTAAGAAGAGCCACTTCTTCCCGCTCCACCTCTATCGGTGCGAGAGCCGGGAAATGGAAAACGGGCAAGCCATACGAACCGACACTGAACAGATCGGTTTCACCCGGATGGAAAATCATCTGCCCCTCTTCTCCTATGCTGAACGAGCCTAACACTCCTAATGACAACTTTCCATATTGTTGCAGGGTGCTCTTCATATCCTCCACATCTTCTTCCAGCATCAGCCCGGCCTGACGATAGCTCACCGCATACATCTGCATATACGATTCAGGCAAAAGTCCGTCATTATGTTGCAGCGTCATATTGAAGCCGATCTCTTTTCTCAAAGGACGAAACGTATGTTCCTCCATATGCTGCACAGCCGGAACAGCCTGCAGAACAAAACCTCCGAACTTCGGTACAATCACACAATCATGCACCAAAAGCAAACGTTCAATATGTGTTACAATTCTAAGCATACAACAAAGGTAAATCTTTTGTCCGGATTGACAAAAAAAATTTATAGGATTACAATTAATGAAATCATTATCTTTGTCTTTCAAAGTATCAATTAATCAACAAAAAATATCATGCTGGCATATACATATATTCAAAAGGGTAAATTCGGTTTAAGAGAAAAACCGAAACCTAAAATTACGGATGCCCGGGATGCGATCGTACGTGTGACCCTCGGTAGCATCTGCACCAGTGACCTGCACATCAAGCATGGAAGTGTACCGCGTGCGGTACCCGGAATAACAGTCGGCCATGAAATGGTAGGTATCGTCGAAGAAGTGGGAACGGACGTCACATCAGTCAAACCTGGAGACAAAGTAAGTGTGAATGTCGAGACGTTCTGCGGGAAGTGCTTCTTTTGTCATCGCGGATATGTCAATAATTGCACCGATCCCAACGGGGGTTGGGCGTTAGGTTGCCGTATCGACGGAGGGCAGGCGGAATATGTCAGAGTACCCTATGCCGATCAAGGCCTGAACCGTATTCCCGATACGGTCAGTGACGAGCAGGCGCTGTTTGTCGGAGACGTACTTGCCACAGGCTTTTGGGCCACTCGCATCTCGGAAATCACGGAGGAAGATACTGTCCTCATCATCGGTGCAGGGCCTACCGGAATTTGTACATTGCTCTGCTCGATACTGAAGAATCCGAAGCATATCATTGTCTGTGAGAAGTCTCCTGAAAGAGTTCGGTTTATCCGCGAACATTATCCTGATATATTGATCACGACTCCTGACAACTGTAAGGAATTTGTACTCGAAAACAGTGACTACGGCGGAGCAGATGTTGTTCTGGAAGTAGCAGGAACCGAAGACAGCTTCCGGATGGCGTGGGAGTGCGCTCGTCCAAATGCAATAGTCACGATCGTGGCTCTTTACGACAAGCCTTTGATTTTCCCTTTACCGGATATGTACGGAAAGAACTTGATTTTCAAAACTGGTGGAGTAGACGGTTGTGATTGTGCAGAGATTCTTCGGCTGATCGAAGAAGGCAAGATAGACACCACTCCCCTTATCACCCACCGCTTTGCACTGAACGAGATCGAGGAAGCCTATCGCGTTTTTGAAAACAAACTGGATGGTGTCATCAAAATTGCTATTTATTAAAATCTTTCTTATCGAAAATATTCAATTAGATCATGGCAGACAATTATCTGGAAAAGAAATACGAAGAATACAAATCCCGCAAGGAGGGACACGCTTCCCGCCCATACAATAGCAGGAAAGCAGCCTCCCACCACAAAACCAGGAGAGTCTTTGTGACAGGAGGGGCGGAAGGTATAGGCAAAGCGATTGTAAAAACGTTCCGTTCCGCCGGACACCGCGTGGCGTTCTGCGACGTGGGCGAGGCAGCAGGTAAAGAGACGGCGTTGCAGACCGGAACCTCTTTTTTTCATGTCGATGTAAGCGACCGGGAAGCACTGGAAAACTGTATGCAGCAGATCTTTGAGGAATGGGGCGATATCGATATCGTGATCAACAATGCAGGAATCAGTTGTTTCTCCCCGATCACAGAGACCAGTGTGGAAGATTTCGACCGGATATTGTCCATCAACCTGCGCCCGGTTTTCATCACTTCACGCAGATTGGCCATTCACCGCCAGTCACAGGAATCACCCAATCCGTTCGGTCGGATCGTCAATATCTGCTCCACCCGCTACCTGATGAGCGAACCTGGTAGCGAAGGTTATGCGGCATCCAAAGGCGGCATCTATTCACTGACACACGCCCTTGCACTCTCGCTTGCCGAGTGGCATATCACAGTCAATTCGATCTCACCGGGCTGGATCGAGACACGCGACTACGAACAACTCCGTCCGGAAGACCACGCCCAACATCCATCGGGGCGAGTAGGTCGCCCGGAAGACATCGCCCGTATGTGCCTGTTCATCTGCCAGGAGGAAAACGACTTTATGAACGGCGAGAACGTAACGATCGACGGAGGGATGACGAAGAAAATGATTTATCTCGAATGAAAATAGTTCTACCATCAGCATAACACAACCGTTACATAGGCATGACACAACTGTTACCATAGCATGAAACTGTCGTTCCCTAGGCAGGAAACGGTTGTGCCATGCCGAGGGAACGGTTGTGCCAATGGCATGGAAAAATCGTGGCACAACTATAAAAGATCATCGAAGCCGGCTTCCTTCTCCACTTCCATATACACCCCGGAGACAGGATGTGTAAATCCCAAATATTCGGCATGCAGATACAGGCGGTCTGCTTTCTTGCCATACAACTCATCCCCTACTATCGGAGCATTCAAACCAAGCGGATGAGCCGAATGGACACGCAATTGATGGGTACGCCCGGTTTTCGGAACAAAAGAGACGACCGTAGGGGTAGTTCGCAAACCGCCTTTACATCCGCCATATCGCAGCACACGATAATCAGTCACAGCAGGTTTCCCATGAACTACATCGACCACCTGCCTCGGCCGATCTTCCGGGTCCGGGCGGAGGGGGAGTTCGAGATTGTCCTTCTTTTTCCTCCACAATACCATCCAACCAGGCGACAACCGTTTGCACACCGGTCCGGTTTTTAAACTGTGCCTTGCAAGTTCCTGGATGCACTTCCTTTGTCTTGGCAACGAGCATCAGACCGGATGTTGCCATATCTAAGCGATGCACGACCATCGGTCCGGTCGCTCCGGGATACATCCGTCTCACTCGCTGATAAACAGAGTCGACATCCGATCTTTCCGGGAACCGACAACATTCCGGCCGGTTTTGTTTTACCACCAACAACGATTCGTCTTCATACACGATTTTCCAATTCCGCATCCCGGTGCACATCCGTCTCCAACGGATTTTCCTCGACGTCGAGACCTTGCAACATATGCTTCAGGATAGGTCCGCATTTTTCCTTTGCAAGCCGGATAATAATATCCATGACGGCGGATCTCGTTTTTTCGGAGAATCTCCCCACCAGAATTCAGCCATAGCAAGAGGTTGCCAGCCATTCCGATAAGCATATTGCAGCAACTTGGGAGCCGCACACTCGCCCGCACCTGCTGGCGGCGTCTTCTGAACGGTATCCTTAAACAGGTCGCACAAATCCTGTTCCTCACCAAGGGCGTTCAGCATGCGAAATTGCTTGAAAAGCCATTGCTGGAGGGCGGCCGAGCGGGTCTTGCGTTCCGTCCTGAGACGCTCGATCTCCATATCGTACGCCTCTATTTCTGCTTGTAAGGAGGCAAGGCGGTTCTTCCAATATTGTTTCTGCCGTTTTAGTTCTGCTTTCTGGAACTGGCTTTCACGGATCAGCCATTCCGGATCGCCTAATGTGGCGGTCGAACGCTGCCGGTCACGTTCTGCCTTAGCCGCTTTCATCCGGCAGCGCATCTCGTCCAAAACCTGTTCGGCAAAGATCGTTTCGTCAGCCAACCGTCGCTTGCAATCCTTATATCGCTCCTCCTCCTGCAATTCCTCGATCCGCCTGTTGATTCCCGATATCTGCTCCTCTTCGATCCTGAAAAAGCCGTCCGGCTCCTGCACGTCATAGACTGGAGGCACGAAATAAGCGTGTTGGTTCTTCCCAGCCAGGATACCGGAAAAGGCTGCCAGATAGCCGACCTTCCCCTCGCCTGTGCGAACGATCAAAACACCGAACATCTTTCCTTTCCGCAATTCCTCCTGCCATTCTCCTTTTGCCTCCAAATAACGCCCGACTTCTCCTGCTGCCGCCACACAAAGGGGATGCGGGGTATAATGAAACGGATAGGTGAACTTTTCCGGTAGAGAGAGAAGGGAAATCGAATCTGCAAAATAGTGAAGTTTGTCCATGCTTTTTCCGAATCAAAACGTTTTATCCGGCAAAAGTAAAGGATTTTTTTGGACAGCTCCGTTTTATCCAGTAGATTTGTAACCATCAATTTTAGACCAATTAATAATTAGTGTTTTAACAAACCATGAACAGACTCGTCATCGCCTTATTAGGCTCGGTTCTGTATTCCGGCGCAAGTATGGCCCAGAAACAGACCTATTTCACTAATCCCGTTATTCGCGGGGACGTCGCCGACCCGTCCATCATACGGATTGACGATACTTATTATGCAACAGGGACTTCCTCCGAATGGGCTCCCTACTATCCGGTATTCACTTCTAAAGACCTGGTCAACTGGAAACAGACCGGACACGTATTCGAGCAGCAGCCGGAATGGACCAAGTCGTCGTTCTGGGCTCCGGAATGGTATTATCATAACGGCAAGGTGTATGTATACTATACTGCACGGAAGAAGTCGAACAATACATCCTACATCGGGGTAGCCACATCCGACTCTCCGACAGGTAAATTCAAAGATCATGGACCGATTGTCGAATTCGGGACGGAAGCGATCGATGCCTTTATCCTCGAAGACAAGGGTGATTTATACATCAGTTGGAAAGCCTATGGGCTGGACAACCGGCCGATCGAACTTCTCGCCAGCAAGTTGACTCCGGACGGGTTGAAATTGACCGGCAAGCCGTTCAGCCTGCTTCGCGACGACGAACGTGCAGGAATGGAAGGACAGCACTGGTTCAAAAAGAACGGTTACTACTATCTGATCTATGCGATTAATGGTTGTTGCGGTCCCAATAGCGACTATGCCGTAGCTGTCGCCCGCTCGAAGAAGCTCGAAGGGCCTTATGAAAAGTATGAAGGAAATCCGATCCTGCACGGGAGCGACGAGATACAATCTATCGGTCATGGCACGCTGACGACGACACCTGACGGACGTATGTTTTATCTATGTCACGCCTATTCGGAAGGCAGCGATTTCTTTTAGGGCGTCAGCCCCATCTCCAGGAATTACGTTTTGGAGAGGACAACTGGCCTTATTTCGTCACCGGCGAATATGCCCGCCTGACCGGACCGATGCCTTTTGCCGATTGCGTGCAAGAACCGATAACCGGTTTCTTCGATAATTTTGCCGATTCGGACCTGCGCCCGGAATGGAGTTGGAATTATCCGTACTCGAATGTCCAAACTAAAATCGAAGCGGGCAGACTATGGCTGAGTGGTTCTCCCAAGCCGGAATGCAAGACAGGAGAGGCGCTTTGTCTTCGTCCTGCATCTTCGGGCTACACATTGGATGCCGGCATAACAAACCAAAACGGCAGTTGGAAAGGGATCACGCTTTACGGAGATAATAGCTATTATATCGCTTACGGCCCGGTCGGCGACCGATTGCAAATAAAGTTGGTCCGAGAAGGGAAGGAACAACAGTTGGCCGATCTGCCACTGCCCAGCATGGCATTGCACCTGCGTATGCAAGTGAAAGAAGGGCTCCCCTATCAATTCGCCTGGAGTAAAGACGGCAGGCAATGGACTCCGGTGAACCACGGACTATCAGAAGAAGCCATACGCTCACTTATTCGCTGGGATCGGGTGGCACGTCCGGGACTTTACCATGAAGGGGACGAAAAGGAGCCTGCCATATTTGAATATTGTTCTTTATCTTATCAGTAAGAATTAGAAACCGGCATTTGCCAGGTTCCTCAGAAGATCTTCATAGGGAGCGACGGACGACTTGCGCAACAGGACTCCGTCCTCCCCATGCATATTTCCACAGATTCATCCAGTTCGCCCCGCTGGTATTTAAACTTGGAAGATAAAGTTGATTTGCCTAAATTTGTAGAAAAGAACAGAGTGAATATGTCATCAACCCGTATCCGACAAGAACAGGAGATCGTCGAACACATGATCCGTCTCTATTGTCGTCAGAAAGAAAGGCATACGGAATTATGCCCGGATTGCAAAGAGCTTTTGCAATATGCTCATGCGCGATTGTCTCGTTGTCCTTTCGGAGAGAAGAAAACGACATGCCGGTTATGTCCCGTTCATTGCTACAAACCGGATATGCGCAAAAAGATGCAAGAGGTGATGCGTTTTGCCGGTCCCAGAATGATACTATATCATCCGGTAGCAGCTATCCGGCATCTGCTCCAAGAGTTTTTCCATAAGTAGAAATCCATTGTTATAGAAATCCTGCAACAGAAAATAGATTGGTCTGCAATTAGTCCCGATGAGTCAGAAAAGCTAAAAGACGAATTGGTAGAAGTGTGGGAGGCCTCCGTCCGCAGTACACATCATTTCCTGGCCGAAAAGGATATCCAGTTCTTCAAGCCGTTAGTCCGGAACAAATATATTCCGGTTGTCGAATTATACATCATCCGGAATGAGCAAAACCGGATAGCCGCATTTATGGGGTTGAGTGACGAATTAATCGAAATGCTTTTCGTCCATCCGGAAGAACAAGGAAAAGGGTACGGCAAGCAGTTAATCGAATTTGCCATTCACAACAGACGGATCTTCAAAGTAGACGTCAACGAACAAAACGAGAAGGCTACATCTTTCTACTTAAACAGAGGATTTGATATTGCAGGAAGAGATGAAACTGATCCAAGCGGCAACCCGTTCCCAAATCTTGCATCTTTCGCTCAATGAAATAACCGTACAGGTTTCGGATGGCTCCCTTGAAATCCGACACATCCTCTATCGTAAAAAACGTTTCCTCGATCTCCTGTTGTTGGCCGATGAACAGGAATCGATGATAGACCTCTATCTCGAACGGGGAGAAATGTTTGCTTTGTACGACCGGAATATATTAAGAGCTATTTGCGTTGTCACAGATGAAGGTGACAGAACTGTCGAACTCAAAAATATCGCAACCGTCCCAGAACATCAGAAACAGGGATATGGCAAAAGATTGATCCGGTTTATTTCCGAACATTATGCGGGAAAATACGATACCCTGCTTGTCGGCACAGGCGAAAGTCCGCTAACCGTCCCTTTCTACGAACATAACGGATTCAGATACTCGCATCGTATCAAGAATTTCTTTACCGACAATTATGATCATCCGATGTACGAAGATGGCAAGCAATTAGTAGATATGGTCTACTTACGAAAAGAACTTTCCAAGTCCAAGTAACAAAGTTAATTCAGAATATAGACAAATATATATAATGAAAAAGGCCAGCAGTCGGAACTGCCAGCCTTTTCTGTGGAGATGGAGAGATTCGAACTCTCGTCCAAACGAGGAATTAATTTGCTTTCTACATGTTTATCTTCGCCTTCGATTGTCGGGTACAAGCAAGACCGAAGCCACCCACTTGAACCTTATCCTCTAAAGTTTCGCTTGAAGTCCGAGGCTTACTTCAAACTATCTCCGATATTGCTGCACCACCTGATCGGAACGCTTCGGAGCCACAGCATCCGGGTGATGTCACGTCCCCGCAACTTTTGCAGGGATTAAGCTTGAATCTACTATACTTCGATTAAGCA
>ENA-OQCB01000751-OQCB01000751.1-human-gut-metagenome-genome-assembly--contig:-NODE-751-length-14352-cov-3.456801_pt1 | contig 14352 bp, 16 predicted proteins | sample MGYA00242493_ERZ504568 | MGnify/ENA primary metagenome ERZ504568 (study PRJEB26092, sample SAMD00036229) | human gut metagenome | host: Homo sapiens | study: EMG produced TPA metagenomics assembly of...
GTGGATTTTGCAGATTCACTAGGGGCAGGTGCATTGGGAGATAGTGTAGCTGTGGTAAAAAGGCTGCAGGAGAGAAAGTATCCGTTACATACGGTAACGATTGTGAAAGACAAAAAAGCGGTAGCTTTTGCAGAAGAAGTTGGAGTCGGAAACTCTGCGCTTTTTACAGTGGGTTCTGGTGAAACCTCACAGACACAAGAGTCAGTTGAGCTGATGGCAAAGGTAGTATCTATACAAGGAGGTATTTTTTATCAAGAAGGACCTGTTGGAACAGGGCAAAGAAGAAATTTAGGAAAAACAGCAGTTTATCTGCTCATAATATAGATTTATTGGTTTGTGAGCATCCCTGTGGAACGGGAGATTTACAAGTATATAAAAATTTTGGGATTAATCCGCAGGAATATCAACTAGTAGTGGTAAAAGCAAATACATCCTTTCGAGCAGCATACGAGCGGCTTGCAAGCAAAATTTGTATGACAGACACGCCGGGAATCGGAACCTCCAATCTAAAAAACTGAATTATCGAAGGTTGCCGAAAAAATTTTATCCATTTGATTCTTTGGAGGATTATCAAGTGAAAGCTCCTCAAACTCATTTTATGTAAAAAAATGATATGCGAAAAAAAGAGGTGTACACCGCAGAGAGGAGTTAATTTGAATTAGGAGAAAGTCGTAGTATGGAAAATATTTTTGAGGTTTTGATGGTTGTATGTTTTGGAATTTCATGGCCATTAAACATTGTAAAAGCATGGCGTGCAAAAACCGCCAAAGGCAGCAGCATCTTGTTTTACTTTTTTATTTGGACAGGATATCTTTTTGGCCTTGGAAGCAAAGCGATTAAGGTATTAAATGGAATAGAAACGCCGGGATATGTATGGTTTTTCTATATTTTAAATACATTGATGGTTTTTGTGGGAATTATTGTTTATTTTAGAAACTTATGTATAGACAAGAAAAAAAATTAAATGTTTTCTTTCTCCAACCGTAAGTTGTACGGTTGGAGATATTTTTATGCGATTTATAAGTAAACATCGCATAGATTTAGAACATATCATTATATGGCTTAACACAGAACCACGGCCCACAGATAAAAGAATTTAAATTTCCTACGGTTCCTGCTCTTCCATGTACCTGCGCACTTCCGAACAGATTTTTTCCAGCTCCTGGCGGTTCTTCACATAATAGCGGCTGTTACCGGCTTCCTTTTCCAGATAGCCTTTTTCCAGAAACTTATTCAGAATATTGTACAGACCTCTCCGGCTGATATCCAGCTCTTCACAGAGGCTCAGCGTACTCCTGTACTCAAAAATCTGATCTTCCCCGGTACGGCTGCAAATATGTAAGCCACCAGCTCCGCCAGACTGTAAAAGCTCCGGACCAGCCGTCCCTTGTACATCTGATAGACGCGATTGCTGATTTTACGGTAAAATAGCTCACTGAAGCCTTTGTCCTTCATCATCGCCTCGTAGACCTTGCTCTCTAAAAACAAAAGATCACAGTCCGTGGCTGCGAAAATATCACAGGCAAAATAGGCTTTCTGTACCCGGCTGATTTTCCCGGTGAAATTATCCGGCCCTAAATTATCCACCAAAATCTTCTTCCCTTCATGGGAGACACATTCCACCCTCATATATCCGCTGACCACATAGAACAATCCTCCGTCAGCTTTTCCCGCCCGTGAAATGTATTCTCCTGCCTTTACCGTGACTCTCGGAATCCGGTCCAGACGCTCTCTGATAAACGGATAAATCTCCAAGTCTTTTAACTCCATCTCTGTCTCACCCTTTCTCCCCAAATCAGAGCTTTTCTTTCGATTATACACAATCCATTCCTGAATGAAAAGCACAAAACCCGCAAAACAAGCCCGACTGCAACCCCTGGTTGACAAATTTTCAAGCGCGCTTGCTGGTTGTCAACCGCGATCTGTGCTATGATAAGCCCAGAAAACAAGAAGCCCAGAAGGGCAATCTGATATCAGAAGAAAAAACAAATCGCTAATAGGTAATAAAAAGAAAGAGAGGTTGCACTCATGCTTCTATCAGAAAAAATTTTAACCCTAAGAAAAAAGAACGGCTGGTCTCAGGAAGAGCTTGCCGAAAAATGCGGAGTATCTAGACAGTCCATCTCTAAATGGGAAGGAAATCTGTCCACACCGGAATTGAGTAAAATCGTACTGCTCAGCGAGCTTTTTCAGGTATCCACCGACTACTTATTAAAAGAAGACACACAGCCGCAGACTGATGACGCTGAGCTTCCTCCTATGGAAACTCCGTCCCAATCCCTGCACCAAGTCACACTGGCTGAGGCCACCGCCTTTATTCAGGCCCGAGAACAGGCAGCCAAGAAAATGGCTCTGGGAACCGTTCTGTGCATCCTGTCTCCCATCTGCTTCTTTCTTCTGATGGGGATGTCTGACAGCAGTCTTCTTCCCCTCTCTGAAGATATCGGCGCGCTGCTGGGTCTCATCGTCGTTTTGCTGTTTGTCTGTGTGGCTGTCACCCAGTTTCTGGGAACCGGTAGTCTCCTGAAACCTTTTGCGTATCTGGAAAAAGAAGAATTTGACACAGCCTACGGTGTGGATGCTCTGGCGCGGGAACAAAAAAATGCCTATGAAGGCACCTATAACCGCTATACCATCATTGGCGTGATTCTCTGCATCACCGCTGTGATTCCGTTATTCTGCGCCGCTGCTTTCCATGCTTCTGATTTTTTCGTCTTGCTGGGGCTTTCTGTCTCCCTGCTTATCGTAGCTGTCGCCGTCTATTTATTCGTGATCTGCAACACGATTCAAAATACCTACCTGCAGCTACTGCAGGAAGGAGAGTTTACCAAAAGCTCCAAACGTCATCAAAAACGTTTGGAATCTGTTTCCACGGTTTACTGGCTTGTAGTCACTACTTTGTATCTGGGTTTTAGCCTAAGTACCATGCGCTGGGAGAGTTCCTGGGTTATCTGGCCTGTCGCCGCCGTTCTATATGGAGTCATTGCCACCCTCTGCCGGATTCTCCCAAAAAAAATCTGAGCAGAACAGCCAGAAAAAAAACGCTTCTGTAAAATCGGATAGGGGAAGCCTCCTTCCCCTATCCGCCGTTTCTTCATCATGACAAAGTGTTCCCTATAACATGAAAACGATAGCTGGTCGTCTCTTGATAGGTGTCCCCAGCCCGCAGAATCACCGTTGGGTTTTCTTCCTTATGGATGCTGTCTGGCATATTCTGTGTCTCCACACAGATGGCAGTCCGCTGGTCAATGGTATCCCCTCCCTTGCCCTTGTGGGGTTCCAGGAAATTTGCCGTATAGATCTGCGCCTGCGGCAAAGTAGTCTCCACGATCATTTCTATGCCGCTTTCCTCACAGTAAAGCTTCACTTTTTCTTTCTCATCATTGAAAATGAAAGGATGGTCAAAACCGTGTCCGATTTTAAGCTGTTCATCTTCCATCTGCAGATGCTCTCCCAGCTTGCCGCCATTTCTGAAATCAAAGGGAGTCCCTGTCACATCACGAATCTCTCCTGTCACAAGTCCGTTTTCATCTACGCAGGCAAAACGGTCCGCCGCCGTCTGCAGCCAATGTCCCCCAATCCCGCTGGGTTTTCCGCTGAGATTAAAATAAGAATGATTGGTAAAATTCAAAATAGTGTCCTGATCTGCTGTGTAAGCCTCATACTGTAGAATGAATTTATCCGCTTCCAGACGGTAAGTAACTGTCACATTCAGCTCGCCAGGGTACCCTTCCTCGCCGTCAGGACTTGTATAAGTAAAGATAATTTCATCTTCTCCGGTCGTATAGCTGAATACCTTGTTCGAAAACCCCTCGATGCCGCCGTGAATCGCGTTAGGTCCGGAATTTTTCGCAAGCTGGTAGGTTTTTCCGCCCAGTTCAAAGCTGGCGTCTCCAATCCGATTCGCCACTCGTCCCACAAAAGCCCCCAAATACCCTGTATGTTCCTGGTACTCCTGAATCGTATCATATCCCAATACCATATCCCGGAGCTGCCCGTCTTTGTCCGCTGTCAGAATCTTCATGACAGTGCAGCCCAGATTTGTGACGGTCACAGAAAGACTATCATTTTTCAGTTCCAGAATGTCCATATGATTCTCTGATTTTTTCACTAAATTTATCACTGTTTATTTTCCTTTCTGCCCATAGTACGCATTGGCGCCATGTTTCCGATAATAGTGCTTATCCTGCAGCTCCTGAGGCGCTGGCTGATTCTGTGGATTAATCCACTCGCAGCGGGCAGCCATCTTCGCCACCTCCTCTAAGACAACCGCATTGTGGACTGCCTCATGCGCATCCTTGCCCCAAGTGAACGGTCCATGATTCTTGCACAGTACTGCCGGCATTGCCTCATAGTCCAGATTCTGCTGCGCAAAATGGTCGGCAATCAGAATACCGGTATACTTCTCATAAGCCTCGTCGATTTCCTCTTTTGTAAGGTTTCTGACACAGGGAATTTCACCATACAGATAATCCGCATGTGTGGTTCCATAGCAGGGAATTCCTCTTCCTGCCTGCGCCCAGCTTGTGGCCCATGGGGAATGTGTATGAACTATACCGCCGATGTTTGGAAAGCGGTTATACAATACCACATGTGTAGCTGTGTCAGAAGAAGGATTCATATCGCCTTCCACTTTTCTTCCGTCCAAATCTATAACCACCATATCTTCCGGCTTCAGCACATCATACTCCACGCCGCTTGGCTTAATGACAAACAGACCTTTCTCACGGTCAATTCCGCTGACATTTCCCCAGGTAAATGTCACAAGCCCATACTTGGGAAGCAGCATATTTGCCTCATATACTTGTTTCTTTAATTCATCCAGCATTGTTTTGTCTCCTTTATTCTAAATCATTCAAGGAGCTGCCACAGGCAGCTCCTCTTGCTTACTTTGGCATCAGCTATATCAAATTCTGAATAGCTGCCTGTTCAATTATAATACCTCTTTTGTATCTCTCGGTAAAGACCTCAAAGCCTTCCACGTCTTTTTCCACCGGCTTCATACTGGTACCGGCATTTTCTCCAAACACTTTCTTAGAAAGGTAATTTTGAAGAGACTCTCCGTCCTCTTTCTGCGCCATATAGGCTGCCAAAAGAGCCATTCCCCATGGGCCGCCCTCCCCGGCAGTCTCCATGACAGAGACCGGAGCATTGATCGCCGCTGCCAGAAAGCCCTGGGCGACGCCTTTGGTCTTAAAGAGTCCTCCATGGCCCAAAATACTGTCAATCTGCACATGCTCTTCTTTCAGCAGGATATCCATGCCAATCTTCAAGGCGCCCAGCGAGGTAAACAGATTCGCCCTCATGAAGTTCGCCAGATTGAAATTGCTCTTAGGACTTCTCACAAACAGAGGACGTCCTTCGTCGCATTCCGTAATATTTTCCCCGGACAGATATCCGTATGCCAGCACGCCGCCGCAGTCTGGATCTCCCTCCAAAGCCTTGCGGTAGAGCGTCCCATACAGCTTGTTCATATCCACGTCAACGCCGAAGCTCTCTGCGAACTCCTTGAAAACGCCAACCCACGCATTCAAATCTGAGGTACAGTTATTTGCATGGACCATAGCCACCAGGTTTCCGTCCGGTGTTGTCACCATATCAATTTCCGGATATACCTTGGAAAGCTCTTTTTTCCAGTACCACCATACCGAAGATAGACGTTCCGGCTGAGACGTTTCCCGTGCGCTTTGCCACGCTGTTTGTAGCCGTCATTCCGGTGCCTGCGTCTCCTTCCGGCGGAGCGATAGGCGTTCCAGCCTGAAGATTGCCGCTGACATCCAGTCTTTTAGCCCCTCTTCGGTAAGGAAGCCTGCATTTTCTCCGGCAAGCTTTACCTGCGGCAGAACATCTTCCAGCTTCCAGCCAAAGTTTTTCGCCGCGATCAAAGCGTTGAATTTTTTCACCATCGCTTCATCGTAATCCTTGGTCTTGCTGCTGATGGGGAACATACCGGAGGCGTCGCCTACGCCAATTACCTTCTCTCCTGTCATCTGCCAGTGAATATAGCCAGACAGGGTTGTCAGGTATGCAAGATCTTTACATGCGCTTCCCCATTTAAAATAGCCTGGTACAGATGAGCAATGCTCCATCTTTGAGGAATGTATAGTCAAACAGCTTCATCAAAGCTTCCGACGCCTCTCCTGTGATGCTGTTTCGCCAAGTACGAAATGGCACCAACAGGCCGCCGTCTTTGTCAAAAGCAAGATACCCGTGCATCATAGCACTGAATCCGATTGCCCCAAGCTTTGTCAATGTAACGTCATATTTTGCCTTCACATCTGCCGCCATCTTGCTGTAGCAGTCTTGAAGACCGGTCCAGATGTCCTCTAAGGTGTAGGTCCATATCCCATGCTCCAAACGGTTTTCCCACTCATGATCGCCAGATGCGATGGGCGCATGGTCCTCACCGATCAGGACAGCTTTGATGCGGGTGGAACCAAATTCCAGACCCATGACAGCTTTTCCGGCTTCAATGTATTTTTTGATTGCGTTTGTGTCACCCATATATGATCTCCTCCATCCTTATCTGCGGCTTTCTATTTGCTGAATGCAGCTTTGTTCCACAGCAGTTCATTTTTGAACTGACGGATAGTCGTGTCTTTGTCGATGTAAACCGCTTCGATTCCCATAGCCTCAGCCCAGTCGCCCATCTGCTCTGCGGTCAGATCGTAGGAAAACGCGGTGTGGTGTGCTCCGCCTGCCAGAATCCATGCCTCGGCGCCCGTCATAAGATTCGGCTCCGGCGTCCAGTATGCTGTAGCTACCGGAAGCTTTGGCATTGCTTTCTCCGTCTTCTTACAGTTTACGTTATTGATAATCAGACGGAAACGGTCTCCTAAGTCAATCAGAGAGGTCGCGATTGCAGGACCTTCTTTTGCTGTAAATACCAGTCTTGCCGGGTCTTCACGGTCTCCCATGGACAGCGGCTGCTCCTTGATGCTGATCTTGCCGTCTGCGATCGTCGGGCAAACCTCAAGCATATGCGCCTGCAGGATTCCCTCTTTTCCCGGTACAAGGTTGTATGTATAATCTTCCATGAAGGAAGTTCCCTTCGCGTCTTTCATTCCGGCTGTCATAACTTTCATCAGGCGAACCATAGCGGCTGTCTTCCAGTCTCCTTCTCCGCCGAATCCGTAACCTTTTTCCATGAGTCTTTGGATTGCCAGCCCCGGAAGCTGTTTCAGAGCACCCAGGTCTCCAAAATGTGTCACGATCGCCTGATAATTTTTCTCTTTCAGAAATCTCTCAAAACCGATCTCGATTCCAGCCTGAACCGCCACATGCTCACGAAATTCCTTTTTCGTCCCTTCCTTCCAGAAGGATTTCATATTTGCTATAGTATTCCTCAACCAGAGCGTCGATGTCTGCCTGTGAAACAGCAGCGACTGCTTCCGCGATTTCATTTACCGGATAAGCATCTATCGTCCATCCAAATTTGATAGCCGCTTCCACTTTATCCCCCTCAGTAACCGCTACGTTTCTCATGTTGTCAGCAATACGCATAACACGGATATTTCTGCTCTCCACAATACCGATTGCTGTGCTCATCCAGGAAGCGATTCTCTTCTGTGTGGACTCGTCTCTCCAATATCCCATAATCACCTTGCGCTCTTTTCCGAGACGGGTGAAAATATGTCCATACTCTCTGTCTCCGTGAGCTGCCTGATTCTCGTTCATAAAATCCATGTCAATCTCATCGTACGGAATCTCAAGGTTATACTGGGTATGAAGGTGAAGCAGAGGTTTCGCGAAGCTCCTGAAGTCCCAGAATCCAGGATTTTGCCGGCGAGAAGGTATGCATCCATGTGATAACACCGGCACAGTTTTTATCTGCGTTCGCCTCATTGAATGTCTTCCTGATTAACTCACTTGTAATCAGCGTCGGTTTCCATACGATTTCGTATGGAAGAACGCCTGACTTGTTCATAACGTCAACCATCTCTTTCGAATGCGCGGCCACATGTGCCAGGCATTCCTCTCCATACAAATCCTGTGAGCCTGTACAAAACCAAAACTGATATTTTTTCGTTTCCATGTTCATTTGCCTCCTTATTTGTACCTGTGTCCCTAAATCTGTCGAATGGAATCACGAACCACAGCCTGCGATTCAAACAGATAATTCCCATCAAACGCGGGATTTTCAATCATCTGCAGCAGGTTTTGAGCCGTCTTTTCTCCCAATATCTCCTTGGGATGGGAATATGAGGTAAACGGAACTTTACTCATCTGCGCAAGTTCCGAGTCATCAATACTTATGATAGACAGATCCTGTGGGATTTTGATATTTCTTTTAAGTGCCAGGTCAATGACTTCTACCGCCACCTCATCGTTATAGCAGACAATTCCTGTACATCCCTTAATACGCCGAAACAGGTGCTCCTCTATCTCCCAAAGATTCAATTCCGAATCTGTATCAATCCAGATCGTCGTCCTGGAATTCAGTTGAATCTCCGCCTCTCTCAGCGCATCAATATATCCGCTATACCGCCGGCGTCCCTGGCCGTCGTCCAATTTAAAAATACCGGCGATTCTTTTATGCCCGGACTGAATCAAAAATTTTGTCGCCTTGTAGGTAACACACTGGTCATCCAGACGCACGCAGGGTACATCCAGTCCGGGATACATATCGTTAAAAAATATAATTGGAATATTTCTCTTTTGCAGCTCTTTATAATAGGATAAATTGGGATTCGGAAGGGCTCCTTTCGCAGCCTCCACAATAAGCCCGTCAATATTGCTCTTTCTCAAAATATCTTCCAGAATCACTCGTTCCCTCTCCACCCTGTTATCCGTAAAAGACAGCCACATAGCATATCCGGCGTCAGAAAGAGTACGCTCAATTCCTCTGAGCGTCGGCGGAAAGATATATGAATTGTAATAGGTACTGACAACCGCCACATTCATATGCTTTTTCTTAGAAGTATGAGGAAGAATTTGGCCCACATAGGTTCCACTTCCCTGAAGACGCGTCAAAACCTTCTCTTCCACAAGCTGGCTGGTCGCTCTTCGGATTGTCTGACGGCACAGGCCAAATTTTTTACTCAGCTTTTCTTCCGGCATCAAACGGTCACCAAGCTTCATTCTGCCCGAGGCTATCTCTTCATTAATCCAATCAATCACTACTTGGTATTTTGGCTTATTATCTGTCATTTTGTTTCTCCATATCTGCCCGTTTTTGCCTTTTATTATACATCTTCCTTATACTTTTTTACAAGCTGTGCCGGTGCCCGTGTCACATTCAAATATCCTATTCAATCACTTAACAACCTGTAAGGATTTTCTGTCTGCAAATACTGCCACGAATACGAGGAATACGATTCCCTCAATCAACTGCAGCATCTGTGTTGAGATTCCCATCATGGTAAGTCCACTCTGCAGTACGATAAACAGCATAGAACCAACAATGATATTCTCAAATCTTACATTTGCTCCGCCGGAAATCGGCATACCGCCAAGTACCAGCGCGATCAGAATCTGTGTCTCCAACTGATTGCCGCCGGAGGATGTCACAGAACCCACTTTGATTACATTGATAAACGCCGCAAAGCCTGTGATCGCTCCTGCCAGCACATAGATGAGAAATTTCATCCTGTCTGTGCGGATACCGGCAAATTTTGCCGCCTTTTCTCCTGCTCCAATCGCTTTGAGGTAAATACCAAACTTGGTGTAACGAAATACGATAAATCCAATTACGAGGATGATAAGAGTACAGGTCAGCTTTAATACTGTCGTGTCATAATTAATCAGTGTCGCGGAACCTGCTACCGGCGCATCTGTCGTCAAATATTTGATAACCCCGCGGAACAGGAACATCGTACAAATCGTTACAATAAAGGACTTGATTTTACGGTTTACATAGAAGAAACCGTTGATCGCTCCGATGGCAGCTCCTGTGACAACTCCTCCGAGAATTGCAATCGGCAGCCCGTACGACTGCGAAAGCGTACACACAACGATGGATGCGATGCCAAGGATAGACCCCTGGGAGAAATCCAAGCCTCCCATCGACATGACAAAGAATACACCCATGGATGCAATCATCGTCACATATACCTGCGAAAGCACCAGATTCATATTGGAAATCATTCTTCCGCCTGTCAACGCATTGAACAGGATGAAAATTGCTATCAGTCCCACTACTGGAAGCAATCTGCGGAGCCTTGCCATCTTGGAAAATTTATTCAGTTCTTTTTCTTTGCTTACTGCTTTTGCATTTTCGTTAGCCATGACTCTCCTCCTTAAACCATCATTGAAATCAGGCTGTTTTCGTTCATATCCCGATCGCGGTCAAGCTGGCCGCTGATCTTGCCGTCTTTCATAATAAGAATTCTATCGCACATACCGATCAACTCCATCAACTCTTCGGAAATCATGATGATCGATTTTCCATCCTTTCTCATCTGATCCATCAGCTGATAGATATCCTGCTTTACCTTGATGTCGATACCACGAGTTGGGGAGTCCAGAACAATGATGTCTGAATCACGTCCAATCCAGCGCGCCAGTACGACTTTCTGCTTGTTGCCGCCGGAAAGTTCTGACACAAACTGGTCTGTATTCACCATTTTAACGGAAATTTCCTTTGCGTATTTGTTTGCAAACTCGTTAAGTTTTTTGTAATTTAGGAACTTCAACGGCCCGGAGCCAAGCCTTCCAAGAGACGGCAGGCAGATGTTGTCTCCGATGCTCTGGTTGATAACGATAGACTCATTGTCACGGTCTTTGGATGTATAGGCGATCTCATGTTTGATAGCAGTCGGAATATCCTTGATCTGTGTTCCGTCCGCCAAAGTTACGCTTCCTTCTCTGTCAAAGGAAGCTCCAAAAATCGCTTTTCCGACTTCATGCATACCAGACTCTGACAGACCACCGAAGCCGAGAATCTCCCCTTTATGAAGGTCAAAGGAAACATTCTGAATCAGTCCTGGTACCGTTACATTCTTCACAGAGAGAACCACCTCATCAGAAACCTTCTCGCCGTAGTCCGTCCGGTAGTATTTTCCTGTCATCTCACGCCCTACCATCAGTTTCTTCAGATCATCTTCTGTCATATCCTTACTCTTTACCGTATCAATATAGACACCGTCTCTGAGGACTGTGATTGTGTCAGATTTCTCCAGAATCTCCGGCAGGTCGTGGGAAATGAAGATAATGGTGTTTCCTTCCTTGCGGATTCGTTCCATATGCTTGTACAGCTCTTCACGGCCTTCCTGGGAAAGAGCCGTCGTCGTCTCATCAATTACCACAATCTTTGGTGAAAAATAGGTCGCCTTGACAATCTCGATCAATTTACGGTCTTCGAAATTGTATTCGTCAATCATATGAGCCGCTTTAATGCGCTCAAAGCCGTATTTCTTCAGCAACGCATCTGCTTCCTTGTTCATTGCATTCGTATTCTTGATACCCGCTTTCACAAACCTGTCTTCATGGCCAAGGAAAATGTTTTCTGCCACAGTCAGCCCGGAAAGTGTCCCAAGCTCCTGTACGATAATGGAGACTCCTTCATTATTTGCCTCCACCTGGTTCTTCGGATGAATTTCTTTTCCATCCAGGATAAAGGTTCCGCTGTCAATGGGGTAGATGCCGGTCAGCATATTGGTAAGAGTGGATTTGCCGGAACCATTTTCACCGATCAGTGCATGAACCTCGCCTTTATTTATATCGAATGACACGTTCTGTACAGCCTTCGTAATACCAAAGGACTTACACACGTTTTTCACCTGTAATCTCACTTCATTACTCATAGTATGTTCCTCCTTCGATTATTTCACGATCTCACCTTTGTCAACTTTTGTGGTCAGTGTAATGATAATCAGCAGGGCCAGACCTGTGATTACGTCCTGGATTGCTGTAGGAGCTCCCAGTGCGATAAATCCGTAGAAAATAATATTAATCACGAACTCACCAATGATGATGGCCTGAATCGGAATACCATATTTACGAAAAGCCATACCAAAGAAGCATCCCATGGTAGGAGTAAAGTTTCGCGCCATGGACGCCATACCGGTAACGGCCACCATGGAAGACCCATAGCTGATAGAAAGAATCGCTTCCACACCAAAAAAGGCTCCGCTGATTAAAAATGCGATTACTTTATATTTGTTTACGTTGATACCCATATTCTTCGCAACAAATTCATTGGAACCGATTGCATATGTATAGGTGCCAACTTTTGTATAGTTCAGGAAAATATATGCGGCAATAAATGCAAGGACTGCCAGAATAATATTTCCCGGCATAGAGCCAAACGCACGCATATCAGATGGAAGCGTCTGCTCAACACCGCCTGCGATATAGTTGGCAACAGATTCATAAATAAGCGCAAGTCCTGTCGTAACGATCATGGAAGGAATTCTCAGCTTCACGTAGAACGCTCCGTTAATCAATCCAACAAGTGCGCCGCACAGGATACTTCCAACGACAAATCCCACATAGCCTAATCCGAAATTAGTCGCCAGAACACAGCCAAGAATAGATGAGAGCACAATGTTCGCACCGATGGAGAAGTCGAACATTCCCATTACCATAACAAAGTAAAAACCCACAGCGCCCGTCGCGGCAAGAAGGCTGGCCTGGAAATACTGAAGTATCTGTTTGGGAGAGCCAAAGTTGTCCGGAGTGACAATTTTGAAAATCCCGTAGGATGCGACAAGCAAGACAATCAGGATCAGATACCCTTTTGTTTTTCCTGACAACTTTTTCTTTTCCGTTGTTTTCATTGAAGAACTCATATCGTATACCTCATTCTTTAAAAGTTGTACTGTTTACTGCTTCCATAAAAGAGACCGGTATCACCGATACCGGTCTCCCGCATTCTGCTATTTAATTCAAATTTGTCGGGGATTATTCTCCGGCACGTGCAGCCGCATCTTCGATAGACAGGGACTGTGCCTTTGCGATCATATCCTCCAGGCTCATCTCAGAAATTTCAACGATCTCTTCATTTGTGTATGGAAGCTGATCTACGAAGTACTTTTCATATGCTTCGTAGTCCTCTGGTGATGATACGTACAGGTATGGGAATTCAACGTCCACAAAGTTGCCTGCGATATCTGTGTAGTTGCCTTTGATTGCATTGTAAACCATCAGGAACGCGTACAGCGGGTCACAGAAATGCCCACCAGACTCACCAGCCATAGAGCCGTTCTCAAGACGCTCTCCAAGGTCCGGAAGGAAGTCTGTAGATACAACATCGATCTCGTCAACTTTTCCTGCACGCTCAACCGCCGCGATTGCTCCCTGAAGCGGGTCACCGCCGCCACCAGCAGGAATCAGGGCATCAATAGTATCGTCTGCTGACATCAAAGCTTCTGCCGCTTTAGAGCCACCGTCAGAGGAAGTTCCAGCATACTGCGGCTCTGAAAGCTTTGCCTGATCGTCTGGATTCTCTTTATTCCACTCTTCAATACCTGCTTTGTATCCTTCCCATCTTCCAAGCCAGGTAGCATCTCCCTGCTCCCAACCGATCAGACCAATGTTACGGTCTCCTTTGTCCAGAAGCATCTTAACCAACTGTTTTCCGTTTTCTACTTCATTCTCATGAACTGCACCGATGAAATACTCGGAATCTTTTGCTACCTGGTAGATATCTGGGTTATCTTCTTCACTGATGACGCGGAAGAACTGAGACAGATACACGCCATTGTCGTTACAGGTCTTAATTGCGGATGTCATTTCTGTATCAGCAGAGTTGCAGACAATGATTCCCTGACATCCGGCCGCGCACAACTGTTCAACGGATGCTGTAACCTTTTCGGAAACATGCGCCTGGTCCACATACTGAATTTGTACTCCGAGGGCTTCAGCTGCCGCGTCCAGAATCCTTTTACACTGTGATCCTAAAACATCGGTAGAGCTCCAAATAGAAACACCAATTTTGATGTCTTCATTGGCTATCTCTTTACCCCCCCCTCGCCAGAAGCGTTACTAGTCGGTGCACTGCCGCACCCTGCAAGCAGCCCCGCAGCCATTGTCGCACATAATGCTGTGCTGACGATTCTTTTGAATAATTTGTTTTTCATAGTTACCTCCTTCTACATAATTTGTACGCTTACAAATTTGAGCTTTTTTCTTTTATCCATATTCCAGTATGTTCCACTTTATTTAGCTATTATTACTATAAACATCCTGTTTTAGGATAAATTTTTAAGCTCTTTAGATGTTTTCATTTTACAACCTGTCTTTTCATTCGTCAATATATAGTTCACATTTCGTTCACATCTCCAAATTAATACATACCAATTTGTGCATAATACCCCGTTTTTCATAATTTGTATGTATATTTTTTCATATTTGTATGTATAAATAACGAATATTATATTATCCTTCAACGACAAAAAACCCAGACTGTCT
>ENA-OQCB01000757-OQCB01000757.1-human-gut-metagenome-genome-assembly--contig:-NODE-757-length-14327-cov-3.361549_pt1 | contig 14327 bp, 14 predicted proteins | sample MGYA00242493_ERZ504568 | MGnify/ENA primary metagenome ERZ504568 (study PRJEB26092, sample SAMD00036229) | human gut metagenome | host: Homo sapiens | study: EMG produced TPA metagenomics assembly of...
ACAAAGTATGTAACATTCTTTCAGAATACGGCCGAGGGAAAGTGTTCTCAAACGCTGGTGAAGCTCATCTTATTGAGCACGGCGAGATCATTCTTTCTCAAAAGGCCCTTCAACAACTATCAGAACTTTAGTCCATAACTCAAAACTCAGAAAAGTTTATTCACGATAAATTTTTCACATACTTTGACAACTTCATAAACTTTTCCTTTCTGAAAAAAGGGGACCGCCTCTGCTTGCAAACAGCACTGCGGTCCCCTTTTCATATAAAACTATACATTAAAATTTATTTTATTTGTTCTCCAGAAAATCATTGATCTGCGCAACCAGCACGTCCACATCCAGCCCATGAACCATAGCAGCTTCTGCTAAGGATTCCATCTGCGCGGATGGACAACCCAGGCAGTGCATTCCAGCACGCATCAGAATTGGCGCAACATTGGGGTCCAAACGGATTAATTCTCCGATTAACATGTCTTTCGAAACCTGTGCCATGACGATTTACCTCCTTTGGTTATCTTAGTAACAATTTTATCAAATCGTTCAGATCTTATTATATAATCTTTTTAGTCAAGAATCAAGGTACATCTATGAACTACCCCCATTTTTTGCACTGTTTTTCATACACTTTTTATAAAAATTTCCCTTGTAATCTAAGGTTTTATATATTAGAATGAGGATAAACCACAAGGTTAAAAATATATCATAAAAGGAGGATAATATCATGGCATACGTTATTACAGATGAGTGTGTAAGCTGTGGAACCTGCGAAGCAGAATGTCCATCAGAGGCTATTTCTCAGGGAGAGGACAAATACGTAATCGACGCTGACGCTTGTGTAGATTGCGGTACTTGTGCTGATGCCTGTCCAACTGAGGCTATCGTAGCTGGTGAATAATAAGATACACTTTGCAAAAAGCCATACGGTAAGTCTGCCATCGGCGGCTTTCCGATATGTCATGGCACTTAGAATGAGGCTGTCACAAAATATGTGACAGCCTCATTTTTTGTGTTGTCGGAAAGAACTTGTCACGCTGATGCGTGAAAGTTCTTTCCGACAACACAAAAAACATAGAATCGCACTGCGGCGGAGACGAAGATGCTGCTGGCGCAGCCCGCCGCAGGCGGAGAATCCTGCTGCGCAGGATTCTTTAGAAATCTTTCTTATTTTATTTTCCTTTTCGTTTTTTTCTCCTCCGCCGCCGCGGCTTCACGTCTCACTCTCTGGTGATGTCGTATCGCCTCATCTAGCTTACGGCATCGGAGCTCATCCTTGCTCTTCTCCTGCAGGCCCAAAGTAATTAGTTTGTCCAAAATCATTTGAAACTCCTGCATTCGGTCTGAATACTGTGCTCCCGTCTCAGTATTATCCTCTGTCTCTACTTCTTTCTCTGTAGTCAAAAGCTGTACTTTGCTATAAGGGCTTCCTGGGGCCTGGTGATAAATACTCGGAATCACATCTCGAATCGCTCGAAGCTGTAATCCCCTTCTCTTCAGCTCTTTTATATTCAAAAATAATTGAATATCATATCGAGTGTAGTAACGATGCCCCATCTCATTGCGTGCAATCCGCAGGTTTAATTCTTCCTCCCAGTACCTGAGCACATAGGACTTGACGCCTGCCAATTCTGCTGCCTGTGAGACAGTATAGCGTTCCTCTTCCATACTATCCCTCCTCAGAAAAATCCTTGCGTTTCCTACCGTTCAAAGCGGGCAAGCCCACTGATGAAAACGGCTGCGCTGCTTTTATTATATCAGAGGAAGAACAGATTGCAACGAAATCCCTTCGACAAATTCCCTCTCTATTTCTTCATATTGACGAATTGTGTATATTTTGCCAGCCATACCAGCTCTACCGTACCAATCGGGCCGTTTCTCTGTTTTGCTATAATGATCTCTGCGACACCTGGCTTCGTCGTATCTTTGTTATAATAATCATCCCTATATATAAACATCACCACGTCCGCATCCTGTTCAATCGCCCCTGACTCACGCAGGTCGGACAGAATCGGTCTGTGGTCCGTCCTCTGCTCCACCGCCCGGCTCAGCTGAGAGAGAGCTACAACCGGAACATTCAGCTCCCTGGCCAAAGCCTTCAAAGATCTGGATATCTCCGAAATCTCCTGCTGTCTGGAATCGGTCCTTCCGCTCCCTCCCATCAGTTGTAAATAGTCGATAAAGATAATTCCCAAATTTTGCTCTAGCTTATACTTTCTGCACTTGGAGCGCATCTCAGCTACAGAAATTCCCGGAGTGTCATCGATAATCAAATGAGAACGGCCGATGATATCCGCTCCCTCCACCAGCTTTGTCCAGTCCTCATCCTTCAGATTTCCCGTTCGAAGTGTCTGAGAATCTACCCTGGACTCACTGGCCAACAGTCGGTTCACCAGCTGTTCCTTTGACATCTCTAGGCTGAAAATCGCCACTGTGATATTCTTTTTTACTGCCATGTACTGGGCAATATTTAGGGTAAACGCGGTCTTTCCCATGGAAGGCCTGGCTGCTATCAAAATTAAATCTGAATTTTGAAAACCTGAAGTCTTGTAGTCTAAATCCACAAACCCCGTGGGAAGTCCCGTGACGCTTCCCTTGGTCTTAGATGCCCTCTCGATATTGCTCACTGCGTTCAAGACAATCTGCTGAATCGGCACAAACTCACCGGAAGTTCTCCTCTGAAGAAGCTGGAAGATCTTCTTCTCTGTCTCCTCCATAATCTCCTCTGTACTTTGCTTATCCAGATAGCAGGTATTCGCAATCTCTTCGCTGGTCTTAATCAGCCGCCGAAGCATCGCCTTCTCACTGACAATATTCGCATAGTATTTCACATTCGCTGATGTGGGCACTACGTCCATCAAATCTCGAATGTATTCCATGCTGCTGATATCCGGAGGCAGATCTTTTTCCTTTAGCCGATCTTGAAGTGTTATCAAGTCCACCGGCTTTCCCTCATTGCACAGCTCAACCATCGCATCAAAAATAATTCCGTACTGATTCTGATAGAAGTCTTCTCCTGTCAATATCTCTGAGGCCACCAAAATCGCTTCGCGGTCCATAATCATAGACCCGATCACAGACTGCTCTGCCTCTAGACTATTCGGCAGAATCCGTTTTATCAGGGCTTCTTCCATGCACCCTTCCTCCTATGCTTCTTTTACAAACACTTTCAGAGTCCCAGTTACCTGCGGGTGAAGCTTCACTGGAACCTGGGTCACTCCCAATGCCTTAATCGGCGACGGAAGCTGCAGTTTTCTCTTGTCAATATCCAGATTCAGCTGTTCTTTCGCAGCCTCTGAGATCTCTTTCGTGGACACTGAGCCAAAAATTTTTCCGCCCTCTCCCACTTTCAGTCTGACGACCACTTCCTTGTCCTCCAAATCCTTGGCAAATGCCTGAGCCGCTTCTAGATTTTCCTGGGCAACTTTTTCTTCATTCGCCTTTTGCAACTTCAGATCATTCAGATTCTTCGGAGTAGCCTCCACGCCTAATTTCTTTGGCAAAATCATATTTCTGGCATAGCCATCGCTGACCTTCACAATATCTCCTTTTTTTCCCAAAGACTTTACATCCTGCAATAAAATTACTTTCATTCTAATTCTCCTTCTCTTTGCATTTCATCGATAATCCCTTTTACCATATGCAGGGTCTCCTGCATCGTATATCCGCTGACCTGCGCGCCTGCCACGTTCATATGACCGCCGCCGCCCAGCTTCTCCATAATTACCTGTACATTCACCTCGTCAATCGCACGGGCGCTGATATAAATCACATTGTTATAGTCTGTCAGGACAAAAGATGCTTTCACACCATCCACATTCAGCAGTTCATTGGCCGCTTGCGCCCCTACGACTGTCGGACTTTTTAGCCCTTCACTTGGACACATGCCAATCGCATAACTGCCTTTGTAGATCTCCGCATTGCTGATTGCCATAGCCCTAGCCTTATAAGACTCCATGTCATCTCGAAGCATCTTTCGCACTCTGGTCACATCAGCCCCACATCTGCGCAGAAAAGCCGCCGCCTCAAACGTTCTCACTCCTGCCTTTGACAGGAAGTTATTCGTATCGATCATAATCCCAGCATACATACTATCTGCCTCAATGCTGCGAATTCGAATTCCATCCGGCATATACTGAAGGATCTCCGCCACCATCTCACAGGCGGAAGACGCATAAGGCTCCACATACGACAGCACTGCATTTTGAATCACTTCGCTGCCTCTGCGGTGATGATCGAGCACCACGATGGTCTTCGTCATGTACAGCAGATCTTCACATTCCGTATAACTGGGCTTATTGGTATCCACCACCACAACCACTGTGTTCTGGTCCACCAACTCCTTCGCCTCATCACTGGTCACAAACATATTCGCCTCATACTCAGAGTTCTCCATAAACCCCGCCATCAGTGGACGAATCGATGTAGTCGGGTCATTGACCACAATATGTGCCGGCCTTCCCAATGTCTTGGCAGCCCGGTAGATTCCCACCGCCGCCCCAAAGGCATCCACGTCTGTAATCTTATGTCCCATAACCACAACACGTTCCTTTGTGCTGATAAACTCCGTCAGAGCCTGCGCTTTCACACGTGCTTTTACACGGGTAGTCTTTTCCATTGCTGTGACTTCCCGCCAAAATACGTAATATTATTGCCAGTTTTTGACAACCACCTGATCTCCGCCGCGTCCCAGTGCCATCTCCATCGCAATCCGGGAATACTCATAGTTCTGTCCATAGTTCGAACCGTTCACGCCGACGCCGATACTCAGAGTCAGAGACATTTCATTTCCTATATTAACTGTCTTGACTTCTTCAAGGATATGAAATTTCTCCTCCTGCAAAGTCCGAAGAGAAGACATTCTCATAATCAGGAAATATTTGTCTTTATCCATTTTGCGGACCAAACCACCGTAATTAGAAAAAATATTTTGTGATTTTCCGGTCAATCAGCGCGATCAGCAGAGCTCTTCTCACTTCCTCCACACTCTCTAGTGCCTCATCGTAGTTGTCCAGATAGGCGATCGCAACCACCAATTTGTCGTCCTCATTCTTTTTCTTATAGACATTCAGTTCTGTCACGTCCAGCAGATACATCGCATACAGATATTGCTTCTCCCCCATTGCCTCCAGCAAGCCTGTCTTGTCCAACAATTCTTCCAGGGAGATTCTGTGCATAACCGCATTGTACACCCGATCTTCATACTCTACCGGGATTTCCACCTGCTTTTTCCCTTTGGGAAGTTTATCCGGTGTAATCTCAGGAAACAGATAAGAAACCATCTTTTTCTCTGGATTTTTTCCAAGGAGTTCTGCGAGCATCCGGTTTCCCCAGAGCAGCTTTCCATCCGAATCCAGCAGTCCATAAGGCAAAGCCAAATTTTCCAGCATCCGCTGTTCCAGCTGGTCATACTGATTCGCGAAAGCAATCAATTCATTGAGGATAATCGGTTTGTTGTAAAAAATACAGCAATCCTGCGGCGATTAGATAGCACACAACCACCACCGTCACCAAGACTCCCGCCTTTACACTCATAAAATAGACCGCAATATTCATGCCGATCAAAAGAATGGATAGAAAGATCGGCCACTGCATAAATTTTTTCAGTTGTCCTCGTAATTTGAATTCTTTTTTCATGTTCTTACCTACATTTTAGTATTTTATCACTGCATCACTGTATTGTTTCACCGTGCGCAAAGATCTACATATATGCTTATTATATCAGATATTTCCCGTTTTTGGAATAAAAATGTGTACTACCGTCACTATCTCCCATACAAAAAATACCTTTGTGCTTCTCCTAGAAGACAAAGGTATTTTTTTACAATCTACTTCATGACCAATCATCGGCATGAACTTATTCCTCTTCATTTTTAATAAACGCTGCTCCTCAATCAGGGATTCCCTTAGATGCTGCCGCATAAGGGCCATCGCCTGAGTAATCTCTCCTTTTTCATAAGCTTCAAAAATACGTTCGTGAAACCAACATATCTGTCTTTGCAGCTCCATATACTTTCCACACTGGTTACTCATGATCGCCAACTGACTTCTGACACCTTCTGCGGCCTCTCTTAGTCTTGAATTCCTACAGTACTCAAAGAAAAGTATATGAAATTCATCCGTACAAACATTCCAAATATCTGCATTCTCCGCTCCCATCAATTCTCTAGAGCGCACTAAAATTTTCTCTTAACTTTTTCTATCAATTCCTGATTATCCGGATGCAAAGATGCGTAATAAATAGCTAGGCTGTCCACTTCTCCGACAAACTCATAGATCTCACGCAGATCATTATCCGTCATCTCAATCACACTGGCACCGACATTGGGGTGATAGGTAACCAGTCGTTCCTGAGACAGACGAATCAAGGCCTCCCGTATGGGAGTCGCACTGACCTGAAAGCGCTCCACCAGCATTTTCACAGTCATTTTCTCTCCACACTTGATCCTCTGATGCACGATGTCATCTTTCAACATCTGATAGATCTGGTCTGATAAATTTACTCTCGCAAGCCCCATCACTGCTTCCTCCTACTACTTAGTACTTATATTGTACAGCATGAACCCTCAACCTTTCAAGAGAAATATAGACAGATTTCGTACCCTTTCGTGCTATTTCATCACATATTTTTTTGTATGTTTACAATAGTCTAAATCGTAATCGCTATTTTCCTGCTTTACACCTGATTCTCTGCCTGAAGTTTTTCATATCCACCGCTCTTTAAAATTGCCACTCCAATCACCAGGCTAGCTGCCTCAATTACGCCGCAGACCACGAACGCAAAAAAGTAACTTCCAAACTGATCGTAGATCATTCCAGATAAGGTGGGCATTAAAATCGGACCCAAGAATGTAAAAATCGTCACGGTTCCATAAATGTCTGCAAAGTCTTTTGCACCAAACGCGAAAGTTGTCAACAGAGGCGCCAACACAAAAGGCGCTGCCATGGCAAATCCAAACAGGAAAGAGGACAAAATCGCGATCGCTCCCACAGTAGAAAAATTCAACAGCACAATTCCCAACGTAGAAAGACCCACCAAGAGAATATAACATTTCTGAAGCCCAATCTTATCTGTCAACCATCCAGCCCCAATCTTTCCGACTGCCAGCGTGAAGCCTACGATTCCAATAAAAGAAGCTGCTCTCACCTGCTCATAACCAATGTCTGTAAAGTATGCTGTCATATGCTGATAAAGCCCCTGACACGCTCCGCTCAGCGCAAAAGCTATGAAACAGATCCCATAAAATTCCGGGCGCTTCATTGCCTCAGCCCTGGTCAGCCCAGTAATCACAAGAGGCGCCTCTTTTTTGCTCTCTTTCGGCTGATTCTCCGCCCCTACTGGACTAGCTCCAATCTCAGATGGCTGATAACGGAATAACAGCATATACGGAAGCAAAGCCAGAATACAAATCAATCCCAGCCAACGATAAGCAGCCTGATATCCGCACTCCACAATCAATTTGCTGGCAACTGGATTAAAAATCATACTTCCAATTCCAGTACCGGTCAGCGCAATTCCCATCGCTGTACCTTTTCTCTCCACGAACCAATTGTTCATCAGAATGCTGACACACACCATACCGGTGAGAGAAGAGCCGGTACCGATCAAAAGTCCCAATACATAGAACAGATAAATATTATTTGCCACAGACAGCCCCAACCAGCACAGCACCATCAGTAAACCGCCGAAAATGGTAACTCTCTTTGGGGGAAACTTGGTAAATATCTTTCCGATAAAAGGACTTACGATCATAGAGGTAATGGAAATGCAGGAGATATAAAATGAGAACTGCCCGCGAGAAACTCCAAAAGCCTCTGTCACCGGTTTTAGAAACTGGTTTGCAGAGTTGATGATGATTCCCGCTCCTCCTGTCAGCATCAGACAACTGGCAAAACATAAAATCCAGCCATAATGTAGTTTACTTGTCTTTTTCATTTACCTTTTAATCCTTTATATTTTATTTCTGTCTCCATAGTATCCGTATTAAACTATGAAGGGCGGATAAGGAAAAAAGTCTTCCCTATCCGCCGCGATATTGCGGCCAGCTCACAGCGCTGCTGTTCGCTGTCCGTTGCCCGGCAAATATCTGCCCGTGCAAGCACAGCAGCTGCCTGCCGGGTTTATCGCTTAAGATTGCTGAGCATTTGAACTGTTCAAACTACTCAGCAATCTAATTATTATTTCATTGTAATTTTATATGTATCACTATTGTTCCATAGATCACACTTGTTTTGATCTCTTTTCAACCATAGGGCATCTTCTTAGTAGTCAACGGAACTAAATGCAACTAATGCAATCAAAGATCCAAGATATGCTGCAAACAGTCCTAGTCTGCATTTATTCCTATAAAGCTTCCAATGAAAGCTCCGGTTCCGATGATTGCTCCAACATCATGGAAGCAAAGCAGCCCTTAACGGTAGCACCTTTATAGAATACTGCACCCAACAATGGTACCAACACAGATCCCATGTAAGGATGGTTAAAGAGAATAATAGCATCCAGCAAGTTATCAATCTTGAAGCTGAGAAGTACACCAGCGATACAAGCAACAACTACCGTAACCTTTGCGATTACCTTAGCTTTTGGAAGTTCACTCATCTGTTTGTCTGGGTGCATAACACCTCTGTACAAGTCACATGAGAAAGAACCGCCCAGTCCAATAAGCAATCCGCTACCAGAAGACATTGCCGCTGCCAATACAGCCGTTACTACCACTGCTGCCAGTACTGGGTTCAACAGTTCAGACACTGTGAATGCAAAGATACTGCTATGATCTGATCCTGGGAACACTGCCTGCCCTGCAGCACCTACCAAAGAAGCCGCAAAACCAACAACGATTGTAATTACTCCACCTAAGATACAAGCACCCTTTGCGGTCTTAACATCTTTTGCTGCCTGATAACGCAGGAATGCGTCATAAGAAACAGAGATAGAAACCAGCATAGGAGTTACTTTATAGATAAATTTACTAAACAGTCCATCTGGAATGAATGGAATTGCAAAAACTTCGCCAACTGGCACACCATTGTTGTTCAATGTCACCAGAGCAGCAATCGCTGCAACCGGAATACCAACCATAATGATGATAATCTGGATTGTATTTCCGATGGCTACTGACCACATTCCACCCATAACAGCAGATACCAAAATAACTACCGCACAGATGATTACACTTCCTGAGAACGGAAGGCCAAACGCTGACAAAATACTTCCGCAGGCAAGCAGCTGGGAGATAAAGATACCCAACATAGACGGCACATTGCTCAACCATGCCCATCCACGAACTATTTTATACTTTCCAAAACGTGCCTCAAAATAATCCATCGGCACAACGCCTTCGACCTCTCTCATACGGCCTGCAATAAAAATACCAGCAATAATACATCCTAGGCCACAGCCTATCGCATAATACATTCCTGGCCATACACCAAACTGAGAACCATCGGTTGCACCGCCAACGATGATACCTGCTCCAATCTGCACAGATGCGATGGAGAATCCACCAACTACAAGTCCTACATTACGACCTGCTACCAGGAAGTCATCCACTTCACTGTTTCTGTTTCTCGTGAAGAAACCAATCCCTAACAAAACCACAAAATAGATAGCAACAACTATAATAATAAACATTTTATGATCCATATCTTATTCTCTCTTTCTTACAATATGGAATCGAGTCGCTTTTCCTCCTCAATTCAGCAACATGTTACCCTTCATTCTGGGGGCAATCCCCTTTGCCTCCAATGTTCAAAATATCCTATTTCACGCTTCATGTCCTGCAAACACCGCCTTGATTTTTCCTGCTAATCCCGGAACCTTATCTGTCGGTACAGCACTCAAAGCTAAGCGAATTCCTTCTTTTAACGGAATTACGAAGATGTTATTCTGCGCAAGCTTATTTGCCAGACCGGCTGAGTCCTTCGCAGGAATCGTGATGAAAAATCCTGCCTCATACGGAAGAATTTTTAAATTTTCCTCTGCTGCTTCCTTGATAAAAATTTGGGCACGATTGGCCAGCATCTCGCTGAACTGTGCACGTTCTTTGTCCACACTTGCTTTCAACTGCGGATCTGCTGTAATCTCTGCCAGCATTTTCTGTGCACCACGGCTTCCGTTTGACCAGGTTGCACGGTTTGAGAAAGTATTTACATTTGCAAACTCCTCTGCAACTGTCTTAGAAGAAGACACACCAATCAACGCACCTGAACGCATTCCATATACTAAGAAAGATTTTGACATACTATATGCCACTGCCAATAAAATATTCTCTGGCAGATCTTCAAAGTATTTTAAGAAACTTCTCACTTCATCTGGGTCACCTGCATAGTCGATATATGCCATATCCCACAAGATGATAATTTTCTTATTTGGTTTTTTCGCACACTCACGATAGAAGTTCATAATGTCTTCCCAATCCTCGTCGGTCATGGTATAACCGGATGGATTATGGGCCGGAGTATTAAAAATGGTCATGACACTGTCTTGTGTCTCTAATAACTTGGAAACTGCATCTTTTAAGTTCTTTCTGGAAAACTCGTTGTTTTCGTCGAACATCTGATACATTTCCCATTCTCTCTCATTTTCCTCGGCGATCTCACGATATGGTCCCCAGTGCCAGTTTGGAATCACGAATTTCTGGCCTTTTTCCACATAGTTAAAGATCATATGATGAATTGCGCCTGTTCCTCCTGGTGTTGCCACAGCGCCTGTATAAGTTCCTTTCGGCTGATGGCCTTTAAACGCATTAGCAATCGCTGCATCCAAGTAGTCTTTTAATCCTGGAATTGGAGCGTAATCCATCAGTTCATTTGCCGGAAGCTCGCGATAACATTTATTGACGGTAGGCAAAGATAAGAAATCTCCGTTCTCATCCTTTAACACACCTAAGGTGGCATCCGTCACGTTTTCTTTTCCGTACTTCGCAATCGCGGTTCCTGCATTTCCTGCTGAACTGAAACTGGGATCTGGTTTTCCCTTGCCAGTAGCATTTGATGCTGTCATGGTAAATTCTGCCATTTTTATTCCCCCTGTCTTTTACCTTTGAGATGCTCTCACATCTCTATTTTATTTTCAGGTATGCAAAATGATAACCTGTTCTCCCTGTGAATCTCACAGAATTTCACGGGTATCATTTCGCATACCAGTTGATAAAGCACTGAATTATTTATATTTCACGATCAACGCGTCTACCGCGCAAACCCCCTGGCCTTCTGGATATACAAACACCGGGTTAAGATCCATCTCTTTGATCTCATCTTTGTGCTCATAAGCGTAATTTGCGATCTTCACCATCATATCTGTGAGCGCATCCAAATCACACGGAGCAGAACCACGGTATCCAGTCAGCATCTTGTAGCTCTTCAGAGATTTCAGCATGTTCATAGCCTCTCCTTTGTTCAGAGGAACTGGATACAGTGCCGCATCTTTGAAGACTTCCACATAAATTCCACCCAATCCTACTAATAACATAGGACCAAATTGTTTGTCATTTGTCACACCAATAATGATCTCTACACCAGAAGCTGCCATCTCCTGAACCAAAATTCCATCGGTCTTCTTTCCAGGATTGGTTCTCGCCACATTCGCCATAATTTCATCGTATGCAGCGACAGCCTCCTCCTCATTCTGAATATGAAGTTTTACACCGCCCGCTTCTGTCTTGTGCAGAATCTCAGAAGAGTTAATCTTCAGCGCCAATGGATATTTCATCCCCTTGACAGCCTCTTTGATCTCGTCTGTACTTCTCGCAATCGCCTGTGCGGGAACTGGAACTCCATATTTCTTCATCTCTTCTTTGCTGTCGAACTCTGAGAGTGCATAAGTCTCAGCTCCCTCGTGATCCTTCGGAACACAAGCTTCCAGATTATGCTCTTCATAGTTATAAGTAGCGAAGGCCAGCAATTTCTTCAACGCTGAGAAAGAGGTACCCATAGAAGACATCAGCGGAACTCCTGCATCCTCCAGAATTCTTCTGGAACCGCGGAAACGATAGCCTTCCAGCGACGGAATCGCCACGACTGGTTTATCCACACCCAATTCTTTTGCATGAGCGATACTCTTACACATATCAGAGGTGGTCAAATCATCGTCTTTCTTAACGTTTACACCTACAGTAATCAAACCTACCGCCGGGTCATCATTAAAGGATTTCAGAACACCTACTGTGCGCTCGTCATCGTGGAACAAAGTGGTAGTGGCATCCAGAGGATTCTTAGCCGAAGCGTAGCCCGGGATGAAGTTTTTCAACTTGGCCTTTGTCTCGTCAGAAATCTCTGCCAAATCCACGCCCACTTCCTCAGCGATGTCGGCACTCAGAGTACTTTCTCCACCGGAGAAGCTAATCACTGCCACTTCTTTCTTCTTCGGGAAGTTACCGTTCAGCACGCTCAGAGTCTGTGCCAGACACATGAACTCTTCCAAAGTCTCTGCGACAACAACGCCGTATTTTTCAAAGATACTCATGTAAGATTTATTGGAGCCTGCCATACTTCCAGTATGGGATGCCGCTGAAATCGCACCTCTCACAGATCTTCCTGATTTCAGAATTACCACTGGTTTGCGCATCATCGCAGCTTTTTTCAATGCGCGTACAAATCTCTCAGAATCACGAACACCTTCAAGATAAAGGGCAACAACAGATACGTGCTCGTCTTCCACAACAAACTCGAGGAATTCTTCCAGTGTGACAATATTTCCATTTCCTGAAGAGATTGCGTAGGAGATATTGAAGAAATCTGTGTTCAATATCTCTGCACAGATAAATCCACTCTGTGCAATAATCGCAATTCCATGAGCATCATCTTCCAAATCCCAATGTGTATGGCCGCCCCACATATTGACTTTATCCACATTGTTCAGCATACCCATACAGTTTGGTCCGCAGATACACATGTCATATTTTCTGGCGATGCCTTTTATCTGCTCTTCCAGTGCGATTCCCTCTTCGGTGTTCTCCTCTGAGAAACCGCTGGCATAGATAACAGCCGCCTTCACTCCAAAGGCACCGGCCTCTTCCAGCAGCGCCGGTATTGTATGGCAGTTTGTTGCAAGTACCACACACTCAGGAACTTCTGGTAATGCCGAAATGCTGGGATAGCATTTTTTTCCAAAGAGTTCTGTCTTCTTCGGATGCACAAAATATGCGTGCTCTACTATCCTACTATTCAATGCGCCCTGAGCTGCCCCACGTCCAAAACCAGGTCTATCCGTTACCCCCACAACTGCAATACTCTTAGGTTTAATCAGTTTTTGTATATCCATCTTTGCCTCATACCTCCGCTACATTCTTTGCTCTGTACTGCCGCTTACTGAACGTAGTTATAACCTTCGTTAAACGCCGCCTCATTCGCCGCAGTAAATTTCTCTTTGCCTTTCTTCACGAACATTTCTTTCAGAACTCTTCTGGCCATATCTGGCTCGAACAGTCCGCATTTTTTAATCAATGCACCAATCGCAACAATGTTAGCTGCTTTCGGATTGTTCGCCTTCATTGCCAGCTCCATACATGGAACTCTGATGATGTTGAAATTTCCTTCCACTGTCTGATCGTCAGCAACCTCATCGCTGTTGATAATCAGCGTGCCACCTTCTTTCAGATAAGCCGCATATTCCAGGGAAGGTGCATTCATAGCTACCAGTACGTCGGATTCCTCAATATCTGGACCACCAATCACGCCATCTACATATTTCACTACGCTGTATGCTTTTCCACCTCTCATGGCAGGTCCATAAGTGGGCATCCAAGTCACTGTCTTTCCTTCTTCCAGAGCCATCTCAGCCATAATCATGCCTGAGGTTAAAACTCCCTGTCCACCAAAACCAGCGAATACTAATTCCATACTCAATCACCCTTCCTTTCTCTCAACTCGCCCAAGGTGTAATAAGCAGAAACCTCCTTATCCATCCATGCAAGAGCTTTGTCGATTGGCATACCCCAGTTGGTAGGACATGGTGCTAATACTTCCACCAGAGAATATCCCTCGTTATTCAACTGTGCCTCGATTGCGTTCTTCACATATTTGCGCAGTTTGCGAATCTCTTTCGGACTCTGAACAGATCCTCTGGCTACATATGCCACATTTGGCAGAGAAGCGATCATCTCTGGCAATTTAATCGGCATACCAGTCCAGTTTGTATCTCTTCCGTGAACACTGGTCGTAGTTTTCTGATCTGGCATGGTAGTCCAGGACATCTGTCCACCTGTCATACCAAAGTTATTGTTATTTACTACGAATACAGTAATATTCTCGTTACGATATGCAGCGTTCATAGTTTCCGCAAGACCGATTACATAGGCATCTCCATCTCCCTGATAAGCGATAGAGAGAAGGTC
>ENA-OQCB01000758-OQCB01000758.1-human-gut-metagenome-genome-assembly--contig:-NODE-758-length-14297-cov-4.623924_pt1 | contig 14297 bp, 18 predicted proteins | sample MGYA00242493_ERZ504568 | MGnify/ENA primary metagenome ERZ504568 (study PRJEB26092, sample SAMD00036229) | human gut metagenome | host: Homo sapiens | study: EMG produced TPA metagenomics assembly of...
ACGGGAGGGGCTGGGGTTTTGGGGTGACAGATTAGCCGAAAAGCCCGGTGAGCTGCGGAACGAGCAGCATACCGATCAGGGCAACGCCGCCGCCCGCCATGAGCTGCTTCATGCCCTGGGATTTTGCTTATGTGTGATAAAGAAGCAATAGAAGTGCAAAAAATTTTGCCGTTCCTATCCGACACTTGGCCATTGTGTCGGATAGGTCGGGCGGTTATTCGGGCAAGTCAATCTTGCCGACAAAGCTGTAATAAATCTCAATGTCCTGCCTGCGGGTGCCGTTCTCATCATAGCTGCACTCATGCACCACAATTTTCTCGATCATTTCCCGCAAGAGAGTGGGGGTCAGTTCTTCAAAGGCAAGGTGCTTGCGGACAATGCCCATAAATTTCTCGGCGTTGACGGTAGCTGCCTGTGACTTGTCCAGTTCGGCTTGCAGGGCGGCGGCTCTCTTTTTCAGCTCCGCTTGCTCGGCTTCGTAGTCAGCCGACAGTTCCATGAAACGCTCATCGCTGATTTTGCCGTTTACATTGTCCTCATACAGCCGCTTGATAATGCGGCTGATTTCAGAAATGCGTTCCTGCGCCTGTTCAAGCTGCTTGATGGCTGCGGCGGTCTTTCGCTTGCCGCCGATCTCGTTCTGCTGGACAAGTAGTTTCACAAACCGGCTCTCATGCTTGGCTGCGTATTCGGTCACTTGCCGGAGATTTGCCAGGACACCAGCGGTCAACAGATCGGTGCGGATAAAGTGCGCCGTACAGTTGCGGGTGCGCTTCTTGTAGCTGCCGCAGATGTAGCAGTCCTGTTTGCGGTCTTTGTTCTGATACCGCTGCTGATACAGCACATGGCCGCAGTCGGCGCAGAACAAAATCCCGGAGAACAGCCCCACTTCATCGTAGCGGTTCGGGCGTTTGCGCTGCTTGCGTAACTCCTGCACCCGTTCCCATGTTTCCTTGTCGATGATCGGCTCATGGTGGTTCTCGAAAATGGCCTGCTTCTCGACGGGGTTCTCTATGCTGTGCTTGACCTTATAAGAAGGCTTTTCCGTTTTGAAGTTCACCAGACATCCGGTGTACTCTCGGTTTTCGAGGATATGAACGACGGTGTTGGTCGCCCATTTGCACTCATAGCCTGGGTGATAACGGCGGGTGCTGCCTGTCCGCTGATATTCCAGCGTCCCCGGCGTGGGGATTTGCTGCTCCGTCAGCATACGGGGCAATCTTGGTCGGGCCGTTCCCGGCAAGGCAAAGCTGGTAAATCTGCTGCACCACCGGGGCGGCTTCCTCGTCTATAATAAAATTCTCGTCCTCGTCCATCACATAGCCGTAAACCGGCTTGCTGGTAACAGGCTTGCCGCTCATGCCTTTTGACTTTTTCACTGCCTTGATTTTCTTGCTCGTATCTCTCACCAGCCATTCATTGAACAGATTTCGCAGCGGGGTAAAATCGTTGTCCATGCCCTCGCTGGCACTGTCCACATTATCGTTGACAGCGATAAACCGCACTCCCTTTTGAGGGAACAGCATTTCCGTGTAAAACCCTACCTGCAAGTAGTTTCGCCCTAACCGGCTCATGTCCTTGACGATGACCGTACCCACTTTCCCGGCTTCAATGTCCGCAAGCATGGCTTGAAATCCGGGCCGCTGGAAGTTCGCGCCGGAAAAACCGTCGTCGGTGTACCAGCGCAGATTGGTAAAGCCGTTCTGTTTTGCGTAGGTTTCGAGTATCCTTTTTTGGTTCGATATGGAATTACTCTCGCCTTGCAATTCATCCTCGTGGGACAATCTCGGATAAAGGGCGGTAATGAGGTTTTGGGTGGCTTGTCTTAACATAAAATCCTCCGTTTCCGACAGCCAGCCCCACTATTCCGTGGTTTCATTGTACCACGGAACGGCGGGGGCTGTACAGCGGCAAAAGCGTTAAATTTGCTTCTTTACAGCTTTTCAATTTTCCGATTTTTATGGTATGGGTTGTCGTCCCATATTTGCAGTAGAAAAGTTCATAACTCCGTGGTATACTCTGATTTAACAAAAAAATCAGAAGTTAAAGGAGAAAACATGAAGTATACAATAGATGAATTAACCGCGGCCAAAAGGCAAATTGATTCAACTCTGCACAAGCTAAGAGAAACAGTAAAAACATTTGAATCAAAGGATAATTCCGAGCGTTATAAATCACAAATCACATTGGCAAAGAGAAGAATAAAAGCCTTTGAAATTGCAAATTATTTTATAGAGAATGAGATTAAGAATTGCTAAAGCACTTCCGATTTTCGTTCCAGCGGTCATGCTCCCTGGCATGGCCGCTTTTCCATGCCCCGGTTCACGCCGGATAAGTCGGCTCCTGTGTAGCAGCGGCTTCCGCTTCCAGTACCCGCGCCATTTTGTCGGCGGCTGTGGTTGTGGTGTCTTTCTTGAAATAGCCGGACACGACAAGGACGGAATTGCCCATGCGGATTTCCGTCACACAGTCAGGGCGGCGGGTGGTGCGGGTGTCGTGCTGCTTGTTATCTGCCATAGGCAATACTCCTTTCAGTCGGTAATCAGTTTCTTCATGCTCTCCATTTTCCGCTTGGCGGTTTCCTGCCGGAAGTTGTCGCCGGTAAAGCGTACCGGGACGCACATGGAAAGCAGGCGGTCATAAATCCGGGAATGGGCGGTGTCCTCCGGGTTGTGCAGGTCGTCCAGCGTAAGGTTGGTCGTGACGATCAGCGGCTTGCCGCTGCGGTAACGGCTGTCAATCACATTGAACACCTGTTCCAGCCCGTATTCCGTCCCGCGTTCCATGCCGAAGTCGTCAAGGATCAGCAGCGGATAACGACAAAGGCGGGAAATGTACTCGTTGCGCCCCTCAAAGCTGGCGGCAAGGTCATTGAGGATAAGAGCAAAGTTCGTCATGCGGACGGGGATTTCTTTCTCCATGAGGGCGTTTGCGATACAGCCTGCAAGGTAGCTTTTGCCGGTGCCTACGCCGCCCCAGAACAGGCAGCCGATATTGTCTGTCCGCATATCTTCCCAATGCTCCACATACCGGCGGGCAAGCCCGGTCTGCGGGTTCCTGCCGTTGTCGTTCTCGAAAGTCCAGTCCCGCATGGTGGGGTCGGTAAAGCCCCGGCGTTTCAGTTCTTCCACGGTGTCAAGGTGTCTGCGCCGCTTTTCGGCGGCTTCCCGTTCCTCGCGGGCGGTTCTCTGGCAGTCGCACTCTGCCGGGTGGCGGTCGCGCCCGAAGATAGCGGCCTTATCCGGCGCAAAATAGGCTTCTTTCGGCTTGCGGCACTTGCCGCAGTACAGTAAACCGTCCTCGCCGGTGTAGTCCTCCGGCTCCGGGATGGTGGTCGTCATATTCTCCAAAACCGCGTTGATTTCATTCTTCATAAACTCTCGCCCTCCTTGCATGAGTAGTCTGGTATGCCCTTTTTAGGGGCTTCCTTTTTGTCGTTCCCCGCCCATATCCGCAGGGCGGCGGCATAGTTCTGGTAGCTTTTCCCGTTGGCGGCAAGGTAGCGGCTCATTTCCTCGATGAACCGTTCCAGCCTGTCAGGGTACTCTGCCTGCAACTCGTCGTATTCGGTCTGTGACAGAAAAATATTTCCATATCGGCCATAGGGCGCGGACGGCCCCCCACTCACTCCCTTTGTTTGGCTCTCTGTAAGGTTGTTTATAGTAGTTTGGTTAGGGGACGGTTTTCCGACCATCATAAGGTCGGTTTTCTGACCATCAGTAGGACGGTTTTCCGGCTCTATGAGGGGCGGACTTCCGGCCATCAGTTGGTCTGAAAACTGTACCTGTGGCACTGGCGGTACTTTGACATAAAGCCGGTTCGGTGCGGAGAAGCCGCCCCGTTCCCGTTCCAACAGCCCCGCCGTGTCCAGTTCATTAAGCGCCCCCTTGATGGTGGTGCTGCCTTTATCCAGTATTTCTGCTATCTCCGCGATGGGATAGATAATATAAATCCTGCCCTCGTCGTCCAGCCACTTGTTTTTCTGGGAGAGGGTGGAACGGTCTAACAGCAGCGAATACAGCAGCTTGGCGGTCTGTGAAATCTCCATTTTCAGCAGGAAACGGGGATACGGCAGATAGGCGGGCAGCCGCGTGTCTGCCCTGATATAATCAGCGATAGGATCACCTCCCTGTGTTCGGGTTGATTTTGGCGTATTGTCACGCATTAAAAACGCCGTTTCCGGGGGAAAAGGATAAATGTATCGCGTACCCTTTGACACCCACGAAAAAAAGCCTTGATTTATGCGGGTTTGAAAGGCTCTAAAGCGTGACATCTCTGCCTTTGTTTCCGCTTTCTCTCGGCGGCTTTGATTTTCTTCATGCGCCCGGCGCAGTCGGGGCAGTATTTTTCCCCGGTTGGATTTGGGGACAAAGGCCGCCCCGCAGACGGCACACCGTTTCCGGCTTCCCCGGCACAAGAGGGCTGCGGCCAGCTCCCCGTCAAGGGGGCAGGACAGCCACACGGAACCAGTGGCACATGAGGGAAAAGGAAATGCTCTGGACGCACACGCAAGGCTCCCCGTCGTCCAATAGCAGGCAGTTCCCCTCATCGTAGTTACAGCACTCATGTACCAGCCGCCGCGCCCGCCGGTGCTGGCGGTAGTCCATGTGGGGCAGGTTATCGCTCATGGCTCTGCTCCTTTCTGCGGTGCGGCTCGTCCCGGCGCAAAATCTGGTCGATGTTCCGCTTGACGGTCTGCAACTCCTTGAACCGCTGTTTCTGTTCGTGATAGGTGTTATACAGGCCGTCTTTCTCGGAGATAAGCTGCTCGATCTCGGCCTGCAACGCTTTCCGGGCGGGCAGCTTGGTAATGCCATGCGCCTTGAAATACCGGGCTGCTGCGTCGGCTATGATAAAATCGCTCTCATGGGCCTGCCGGTATGCGGCGCGGGCTTTCTCGGATTTCTGTGCCCGCAGCCCGTCGCGGGCGGCCTTGGTCTGGGCGTAGGCCAACACCTGCCGCTGCAACTTCTTTTTCCCTTGCAGCTTCGTTTCCAGTGCTTTCAGTTCGCCGCTGGTCTGGCGCATTTTCTGATAGGCGGTGTCAACGGCGGCTTCTAACTGCTCCGGGGAAGTAAAGCCGTATTGCTGGTAGACGGACAGCGTTTTGGCGGCCTGCTTCAGATTGTGTATCTTCGCCCAGCGTTCATAGCCCCGGCCTTTGCCCTCGGCCATTTTCTGCTCAATGTCCACAAGCCGCTGCACTCCGTCCTGTTTCGGGGCGGCTATCTCGGCTCTGGCAACCTGCAAGCGGTCTTTTATGGTGCGTGGGGGATCGGGGGATCTGGCTGGCGCTTCGGCTGCTCTGGCGGCGTTTTGCTCTAAAACGGCAAAGACAGCGGCGCGGTCAAAATCGTCGCCCAGCTTCCGGGCGGTAATTGGCTTTGTCCTGTCCGGCGTGAGGTAGGAAAGCCGCCCCCGGCTCTCCTTGACGGTCACACCCTCCTGCAGCAACAGAGAGGAAAACTCGTCAAAGCTGGCGGCGGTGGCAAGGGCTTTCCGTAGGGTCTGCCGCAGCTTCTCCTTGTTCGTTTCAAACTTGGTCTGCCGGGGCGTGATACTATCGGCAATCATGGGGGCGTTCTGCTTGTCCAGCGCGGCCTGTCCCTTTTTCTGCGCCCAATACTCCCGGTCGGTGACGCGGTTCTTGCTGCCGTTCAAGAGGTCGATTTGATAAAGCCCCTCCCGGTGGCACATCTCCATGACTTCGGATTTGAAGTAGCGCAGGGCAGCGTCGGTACATCGGTGCTTGCAGCCGACTTTCGTATCGGCCGGCCTGTCCATGTAGGGCAGGAACGGCACTTCCTCAATCCGCAGGCTGTTTATGACGATATGCACATGAATGTTGCCGCTGTGGTTATGCCCGTCCGGGTGGGTGCAGACAAGGGCCTGGTGGCCGGGAAAATGCTCTTTACAGAATTGTTCCCCCAACGCCTGCGCCCGGTCTACGGTCAGGCCGTTGTCCGGCCCGTCCCGCGGGTCAAAGCTGATGATGTAGTGGTGGCTTTTCACATCTTCCCGCCGCTGGTTTTTCTGATAGCGGAGATTGGCCCGCATACACGCAACGGCAAAATCCTCCCCGTCGCAGTTCAGCGTGGACAGCCGGTAGTCCTCGCGGGGGATAAGCCTGCCGGTTTCATCAAGGACGGGCTTCATGGTAAACTCGTCATGCTCAAAGAGAAGATATTGCTCGGCGGCTCCGTAGTCGGCGTTTTTAGAGTTGATATGCTTGAGTGTTGCCAACCGCGTCACCTACTTTCTTGAGGACTTCATACTTGAGGACGGCAAGGTCGGATATGGCGGCGCGTACCTCGCCGGAAAGGGTGTTGTAGGGTACGCCGTATTCGTTCAGATACCGGGCAATCTGATTGAGGTTGCCGCCGATCCTGCCGTACTCGGCTGTCAGCTTCCCGACAGCGGAAAGCAACTCGTCATTGACCGACGACACATGGACAACCGGGCGTATGGTCGCCCGCCGTATCGCCTGCCGGAGAAATTCGGACTGGCTGATACCATAGGGCGCAAGCCGCGCTGTGAAGTCGGCATACTCATCTTCGGACAGCCGGGTTTTCACAACGCGGCTGCGGTGGGGCGTGTTGTATTTCTTTCGCATGGTGTGACCTCCTTTCTCGCCCGTAAGGGCGCATGAGCAGGGTTTGGGGAAGGCACTCCCCAACAAGTTTCCCGCGAGGGGCAAAACTGCAGAATTGCGGATTTTGGCACCGTGGTAGAAACTTGCTCTCCGTGACTGCAAACTTTCTCTCACTTCCGTCCGCCACTTTTTTGGAAAACTGCAACCACAAAAGTTTGTTTCTCTTTTTCTGCTACTACTAATCCTGTAAAGGGCATTCCTGCCCGCTTTCGCTAAAATGACACCGGACGCAGTGGTTTCTACCCGGTGTTGGAGAAATCCTTTCTCTTTGCCCTCTACTACGGGTAAATGCTCCAAATGCCAAACACCAGGGCAGAAAAATTCCCTCCTCGCTTACTACTACAACCGGCAGGGGGCAAAATGGCCGGGAGCGGAGCCGGACAACAAAAAAAGCAGTAAATCTTTTTCAAGACTTACTGCTTTCGCTGGCCGCGTCGGTGGCGGCTGGTATTCAGTTTTTATGACTTGTCCGGTGGTTCGTCAAGCCGGAACTTGAATTGACAGTCAATTAACCGCTGCTTTACATAGTCCTCCACCTCGGCGTTGACCTGCCCGTTCACTTTTGAGAAATAGCGGATATATCCGGCGTAGTGGAGCAGGACAGCGTTCACGGCTTCTGGGTCGCCCTCACGGGCTTTGAGGATTGTTTCATAGGGGAGAAGTCTACTCATACCGGCTCACCCCCATTTCTTCGCGTAGCCGCTGCAAGGCAAGCTGGATATGCCGCCCCGCTGTGCTGCGTGACCGGCCAATACACGCGCCGATCACGCGCTGCGGCTGGCGCAGAAAGTAATAGCGCAGGATTTCTTCCCGCGTCTGCTCCGGCAAAACAGAGATCGCGTCGGCAAGGGCGGCGTTGCAGAGCAGGACGGTCTGACCGCAGACGGTAAATGGGTATTCCTCGTCCGGCTCCGACGCGGCAAACTGGACAAACTTCTCGTTCATCAGATAGTCAAGGGAAACTTGCCGTTCCCATTGCCGTTTAAGCTTCAAAATCTTGTCCAAGGCGGCACAGCGGATAACAGTCTTGCAAAAGGCGTTGTACCTGCGCTGGATATATTCTTGATAGGCTATCTGGTCGGTCATGGAAATTCCCCTTTCTGAATAATAGTGCGGGGCGGTGGCACTTCTTGCTGTCGCCCCTTGATTGCCTACCAGCAAAGGCGGGCGGGGCTGTCAACGGCTGCGCATATGCGCCGTTCATCTTGACCGTTGACTGGCTCGGCTGGGTTTGCTATTTACCCGACAAACTTGAATTTATTTTAAGCTATCACGTTTTACCTTCTTAAGCCTTACTATCATTACCATAGGAATTTCTTTGTTGGTTTTAAAACATTCTTCATAAAATCCATCAATGACAAATCCAGCTCTAAAACAAAGGTTAAAAATATCTTGTATGGAACGATGATAATAAATCTGCTCTTTCGGTTGCCCTTCAATCGCTATATCATAGTAACTGTGCGGTGTCATATATTTTTCAGTCAACGTGACAAAACAAGGGTGTTGCGTTGCAAAGACAAAAATTCCGCTTTCCTGCAACAGTTCATAAACAGCCATAAGAAGTGGTTCAATATCCGTAATATCCATAATTGCCATATTAGAAACTGCTTTCGTAAAGGCTCGATTTCTTTTTAATTCTAATATACTTTTTCTATCGGTCGCATCCGCCACACAAAATTCAATTTGTTTTGCATATTGTGATTGCCGTCTTTTAGCCAATTCTATCATTTTTTTGCTGTAATCAAAAGCGACAACCGAAGCGCCTCTTTGTGCAAGATACGAAGAATAATTTCCATTGCCACACGCAATATCCAAAATGTAATCCGCAGGATTAGGAGATAGAAGTTCCGTTACTTTGGGACGCACTACCTCTCTGTGAAATTCATTAGATTCGTCACCCATTGCATTATCCCAAAATTGTGCGTTCTCCTCCCAGATTTTTTTACTTTCCTCTGTTCCCATGTTCTCTCCCACTCCCCAAATTTGCTTTTTGCTTCCATTAAATCTTCCTTACTATATTCCATTGTTACCCTCCATAACTTCTGATTGTTGCCGTCTTGACGATTATGTATCTTTACATTACCTTCTGAAACATATGGCGCACCTTGTCCAGGCGGCTGTTTGGACGGCGGGGCTGGATGACCGGCTGACCGACAGCGGCCTGATATCCTTTCAGCTCTGTAAGGCATACGCTCCGCCCGTTGGTGTAAAAGGCCAGATCAGTACGGTATGCCTGTATACAGCGGGCGGGAATCTCGCCAGTAAAGACAACTTCATCCTTTTTTACCTGGGCCGTTTCGATGGTGGCACAGTATTTCGGTGCATCATGATAAGCCCTGGAAAGGTATTCCTGGGGCGCATAGAGGATGAAGGAGAGATAAGGTTCCAGCAGCTGCGTCCCCGATTCCTTCAATGCCTGTTCCAATACAATCGGGGCCAATGAGCGGAAGTCCGCCGGCGTGCTGACCGGACTGTAATAAAGCCCGTATTCAAAGCAAATCTTACAGTCCGTTACGTTCCAGCCGAACAAGCCCTGCTCCAGCCCGTAACGGATACCATCCCTGACAGCGTTTTGAAAACTCTGGTTCAAGTATCCCAGCGAAACCCGGCTCTCGTATTGTACACCGGAGCCAAGCGAGAGTGGTGTAACAGACAGTCCTATGGATGCCCAAAACGGGTTGGGCGGCACCTCGATATGGATGGTGTGGCTGGCTGCTTTGAGCGGCCGCTCCATATAAATGACGGAGGGTTCCTTTACCACTGTTTCAAGCTTGTATTTTTCCGACAGCAAAGCGGAAACAACCTCCAACTGCACCCGGCCCAAAAAAGAAAGAATGATCTCATGGGTGATGGAATCCACTTCGCAACGCAAAAGCGGGTCAGTATCCGCAAGTTGCGTAAGAGCGTCCAGCAGCCGTTCTCTTTGCGCTGCCGTTTTCGGCGCAATCGTCGTCCGCAGCATGGGGAGGGGGTCCTCGCGCCACCTTTTACGAGGGAGCCGGGTTTGGTCCCCTAATACATCGTTTAACCTCACGCTGTCGCTGGGAAGGATAACAATTTCACCCTGATAAGCGGTGTCTGTCCGAACAATTTCCCCTTTGGATGGAATACGCATCTCTGTGATTTTCAGCTTTTCTCTCCCGGCCAGGGCCACCGTATCCCGCAGGCGCAGCGTTCCGCTGTATAACCGTAGATAGACACGCCGCTGGCCGCAATCGGTGTACTCAACCTTGAAAACGCTGCCGCATAGGGCGGCGCCCCCCTGTTCCCCAATCGGTTGGAACAGCCCTGTCACCGCATCCATCAACGGTTGAATGCCAAGGCCATTTTTGGCGCTGCCATGATAGACTGGGAACAGGGAGGCGTCTTGAACCCGCTGCTGTTCCTCCCGCGCAAGTTTTTCCCGGCTGATTGGTTCTCCTGCGATATACTTTTCCAATAATTCATCGTTATTTTCGATGACCGCATCCCATGCTTCTATGTCGGTATTTTCCTCCAGGACTATTTCCGGGGACAGCGACACCGTCTGCTTGATGATAATATCGGCGGAGAGCTTATCCCGAACAGACTGAACCACGCTCTGCAAATCAACGCCAGCCTGGTCGATCTTGTTGATAAAGATAACGGTGGGAATGTTCATTTTCCGCAGGGCATGGAACAGAATACGGGTCTGGGCCTGCACGCCATCTTTAGCGGAGATCACCAAGATGGCCCCATCTAAAACAGCCAAAGAGCGGTACACCTCCGCCAAAAAATCCATGTGGCCGGGCGTATCCACAATGTTAACTTTACATCTGTGCCACTGGAAGGAAGTGACTGCCGCTTGAATGGTAATCCCACGCTGCCGCTCCAAAAAACATGGTGTCCGTCCTCGTTGTCCCTTTTTCGACGCTCCCCGGTTCTGAAATGGCTCCGCTGGCATATAGCAGGCTCTCCGTCAAGGTCGTCTTTCCAGCGTCTACATGGGCAAGAATTCCAATATTGATTATTTTCATGTGATTGTCCTCCCTTTACAGCCCCAAAGGGCATAAAAATCCCCAGCAGTAAAATACTTTTACCACTGGGGATTATAAGTTGCGGACATACACATATACAGCATACACCTGTTTGTGATTGCTGTTTTTGGGGATATGTCAAAATTGATAAGGCAAAAGTATTCTTAAATTGGGTACAAAAAACTAAGCCCCTACAAAAGGAGCTATCATAATCCTTTGTTCCCACTATTTGATTATAGTTTTATTTAAGAATACCTTGCCGCATATTTTTTACTCCTTTTCTGGATTAAATCATTGTATCACATCAGTTTTAGGAAAGCAAGTACCTAAAAGAAATTTTTCTTCCCCTTATATGTAACAATCATACCGGCTTCCTAGCGTTCAGAATGTTTTCTGCTGTCTGCTGTGGTGTTTGGTTGGAATTGTCCAACCAAAAGCCGATCCGTGGTGTTGTCTGCATTTTACTAAATACAAATTCAATGTATACAGAAAGATATAAGGAGTGGGAGGGATTCCGCCGTAGTTGGCATTGTAGGAAAATCCAAAAGTTTAGATTTTCCCACAATGCTTATCTTTTGGTCTTTGGTTCGGAATAGTGTAGTGCTGGCGGTCTATCTCTTGTTTTCGGTTGCTTGCTTCCTTACCGTACATGAGCATTTGCACCAGGGTTGTCGTTGCCGTAACCTTCCAGAAGGTTAATCACGCCCCAGATACCAAGGCCAGCGCCCAGGGCGATAACGAGAGTCTGAAGAACATCCACAGCAGAGTTAAAGAATTCCATAATGTACCTCCATAAAATTTGATTGATTTTTGATTGATTACGGAAGGCACACATTTTCCTCGAAGGTAATCAGCCGCCGGTTTCCTCGGCGGCTTCGTCCCCGGACAGGTCAATCGAATAGGCTGCAAATTGTTCGTCCGGCCTCAATTTGAGCCTGGCAGACAGAAAACGCTCTATGTCGAAGGCGTTTTTCTTGTCGTAGTCGGAAAGGTATTTGTAGTTCGGATGTTTGGTAATATCAAACTTCTCCGAAAGGAACGGCCTTACGCCGCGCAGTTGCAGGATGCACTTGCCGCCATCCATAACGGCCAGCTCATCCTGGCTCATCAGCTCTTTTCCGAGCTTCTGGTAATTGAGAGAGTGGGAGGTTTCCCGCCCACGGCTCTCGCCGGTATTGTAGGTGTCGATTGTCTCTTTCCCAAGGGATGCCGCCAGCTCCTTTAAGGTGGTCGGCTCCTTGCCGCCCAGGAATACCGTGGCATCCATGTTTCCGATGATGGTGTCGGCGTTGTCTTTGTAAATCGCTTTAAGCTGGCTCTGCGCCTGGAGGACGAGGCAGGCGGATACCTCACGACTTCGAATGGTTGCGACCAGTTTCTCCAGCCGTGGGATCTGCCCGATGTTGGCGGCCTCGTCTATGAGGCAGCGCACATGGACCGGCAGCCTGCCGCCATACACATCATCCGCCTTCTCACATAGCAGGTTGAAAAGCTGGGAGTAGGCCATAGCAATCAAAAAATTCATGCTATCCTCGGTATCGCTCATTATGAGGAACAAGGCTGTCTTGCGATCTCCGAGGGTGTCCAGTTCCAGCTCGTCATAGGCGGTCAAGTCCCGGACCTCCTGAATGTCAAAAATAGAGGTCCTGGCCGCCGCGCTGATAAGGATACTTTTAGCTGTCTTACCCGAAACGAGTTGTCAAGGACTTTTTAATCAAATTCACAAAAAAGCCACAAAAAAAGTGCCAGGAAGCAGATTTTAGCTCCTGACACTTTGGCGGATGGGTTATTTTCTCCTGCTTAACAGTTCGTCGCAAAGGTACGCATATTCCGGCAGTTGGTCGATATAGGGTTTCCAGCGCCGCTTAATCTCGGCCAGTTCCAGCGGATCGGCGTCCTCGAAGTCATGGTCGTTTCCGGTCATTCCGAAAACATCCAGTGCTATATCATTCAAGCACTCATTACAAAGACCGGCAGCGGACTCTATCCAGTTGCCGGTGTCAATATAGACCGGGTCGATAGATATTGCCAGCCACACATAGCCGACCTTATCCGACCAAACCAAATCATAAGCGGTCATCTGCTGGATATGTTTCTCAAACACTTTGCGGACGCGCTCAATCTCATTTTTCTCTTTTTCTGTGTACAGCATTTTCATGTCCTCCTTGGCTAAAAGTTTTGGTGTGTACCATCATCAGTTTAACACAAGGCGGCTGGCTTTATCAGCCGGTCACATCTGCTGTATTTCGTTTTTGAGCATACGCTTGATTTTGTCGCTCATGGTTTCAGTGCTGGTATCACTGAAATGGACGCGCACCTTGTAGGTGGTCTTGCCGATTTTCTTTACCAGCGCGGGGGCGTCCTCCGGCGCTCTGACCGGAGTGGTGTCTGCGGTCTGCATGGTACGGGTTTCTTCGTTCATGGCGCTCCTTTCTCCGGGCGGGGCTGCGCCGTCCGGCAAAAAATTACTCGCTCTTACGGTTCACAATGTCTTTCGCCGCCTGCTTGGTGGCTCCGGCGTTTTCCTCCCGGAAGTTCTTTCCGGCAAAGAGGATCGGGGCACACCGTTCCAGGATACGGTCATAGATACGGGCATGGGCCAGGTCGGGCGGGTTCTTGAGTTCGGACAGCTTCAGGTTGGTGGTGATAATCATGGGCCTGCGGCTGCGGTAGCGGCTGTCAATGACGAAAAACATCTGCTCCATCGCATATTCGGTGCTGCGCTCCACACCTAAATCGTCAATGATGAGCAGGTCGTACTCGTCAAAGCTGGCGATAAAGTCGGCCCTGTCCTCGGAAAACATCCCCGTCAGGCGGTTCAGGATGGTGGGAAAGTTCGTCATCAGCACCGGCACATCCCGGTCAAGCAGGGCGTTGGCGATACAACCGGCGAAAAAGGACTTGCCGGTTCCCACATCCCCAAACAGCAGCAGGCCGGTGTTGTTTCGGTATGCCTCCTTCCAATTCTCCACATAGGCGCGGGCCTTGTCCATCAGGGGATTTTGGCCGTTGTCGTTGGCAAAGGTGTAGTCGTACAGATAGCGGTCTTGCAGGCCCTGGGCCTTCCGGCGCTTGATACGCTCCATGCGGCGCTGCCGTTCCTCGGCGGCCTTGCGCTGTTCCTCGGCCTCCCGCTGGCACTGGCAGATACAGCGGGGCATGAAGTAGCCCGGTTTCCCAAAGCATGGCACAACAGTCTGCCTCTGGCCGCCGCACTTCTTACAGTGAATGAGGCCGTCTGCCGGGTCTATGTACTCGTCCCCGGCCAGTTCCACACCGGCGGCTGCCTTGTCGATCAGCGCCCGGATTTCTGCGGTAATCTCCATCATACGGTTTCATCCTCCTTTACGCTGTAATCCCGGTTGCGAGAGGGCGGGGCCGCTTTCCTGGCGTCCTCACCGGCCCAGCGCCGGATGGTGGCGGCATGGCTCTGATACCGCTTGCCGGTAGAGGCCCATGTACTCGGACAGCTTTTCGATGTACTGGCCCCATACGGTGGGAAAGCTGGCCTGCAAGTCTGCCAGTTCCTCGTCCTGTCAGGAAAACATTCTGGCTAACGGCCAGTAGGCCGGGCGGGGCGTCCTTCTCTCTATCTCTCTTTACTCTATCTCTTTCTCTAACTCTATGCTCTATCTCTGGTGGACGATGTC
>ENA-OQCB01000763-OQCB01000763.1-human-gut-metagenome-genome-assembly--contig:-NODE-763-length-14225-cov-3.325507_pt1 | contig 14225 bp, 10 predicted proteins | sample MGYA00242493_ERZ504568 | MGnify/ENA primary metagenome ERZ504568 (study PRJEB26092, sample SAMD00036229) | human gut metagenome | host: Homo sapiens | study: EMG produced TPA metagenomics assembly of...
ATTCTCTTTGTATTGGATGATTATAATAACCTGAAAAGAGAGATATATACAAGGGTGCGAAACTACAGCTATACAATAACTGCCCTGAAAAGTAGGAAAATTATATTGTTTTGTTATTTAGTGGTTTATGTGATTTTGAGTTTGTTAAAAAATATTACCCGCAAGGGAAATTTGAAAAATATGGGGTAGAAAATCAAATTTTATGCGCTACTATTTCGATTTGGACCAATAGGTGTTTGAGGAATTTATACAATAAGCTGGGAATGACAATAAGAAACTGTTTTGATTTCTTAACCAGGTAATTCCAATCAAAACAGTTTAATTTTTGTTATAAAGATAGATTTAAGTCTGAAACGGTCTAAACAAATTATTAGGTATGATACGAAAACTTTTGATTCGGGATCTGACTCTCCGGGATGGTCAGCAATCTGCTTTTGCGACGCGAATGTCACAAAAACAGATAGACAAAGTGCTTCCTTTTTATAGAGAAGCAGGTTTTTATGCGATGGAAATATGGGGTGGTGCTGTGCCCGATTCTATCATGCGATATTTGGGAGAAGATCCCTGGGAGCGGTTGGAGAAAATAAAAGCTTCGGTAGGGAATACCTCTAAGTTGACGGCCCTTTCACGCGGGCGTAACCTGTTTGGTTACAATCCTTATCCCGATAAGATTATTAAAGGCTTTTGCCACAATTCAATAGAATCGGGATTGGATATCATGCGCATATTTGATGCGCTGAATGATGTGGAGAATATAAAATCGACAGTCAAATATGTAAAACGCTTCGGAGGAATGGCTGATTGTGCCGTCTGTTACACGATCGATCCGTACCATTCGGCTGTTGAAAGAATTGTCGCAGCTTTACACGGACATCCGTTGCATAAGCCTGTTTTTACAAATGAATACTTCTTGGATAAAGCGCTTCAAATGGAGGCTTTGGGAGCCGATATGATTACGATTAAGGACATGAGCGGCCTGATTCCACCGGGAAGAAGTGCCGAAATAGTGCGTTTGTTTAAAAAACATCTCAAAGTTCCGGTAGATTTTCATACTCATTGTACGCCTGGATATGGTTTGGCCTCGGTTTTGGCCGCTATTGTCAACGGGGTGGATGTTGTCGATACCAATATCTGGTATTTCGCCGGTGGAACGGCTGCTCCGGCAATCGAACTGGTGTATGTGTTTTGTAAGAAAATGGGGATCGAGCTGGATATCAATATGGAGGCAATCGCGAAAATCAATGCTCATCTGTTGGATATCCGCAAAGAGTTGTCTGTTTTCGATATGGCAAAACAACTACCTAAGCCGTTTAACCCTTTGACAGACAGAATACCGACTGAGATCGACCGTTTTTTTAACGATGCAATCGACGCAGCCCGGAAAGACAAAGAGGAAGATTTGCTTATCTTCTGCCGTGCTATAGAAGAATATTTTGGTTTCCCCGAACCGAATGAACTGGTGAAGAAGGCACAGATACCGGGAGGAATGTATACGAATATGGTAGCTCAGTTGAAGCAATTGGGACAGTTGGACTTGTTGGAAAAAGCAATGTCGTTGATCCCCCAGGTGCGCATGGATGCAGGTTTACCGCCTTTGGTAACGCCGACAAGCCAGATCATCGGGGCTCAAGCCGTATCGTGCGCGTTGGATCAACAAAAAGGACGTCCGATGTACAGTAATCCGTCCAACCAATTCGTCGCTTTGGTAAAAGGCGAGTATGGAAAGACGCCGGTTCCGATTGATCCGGAATTTCGTTTGAAGATTACGGGTTCGCGGGATGAGGTCCCCTATGATCCTTCCGATTATGAAATGCAGGAAAATCCTGTAATAGAAGACGTTGGTGTCCAATTGGCTGAAAACGAAAAAGAACTCTTGCTTCTGGAGCTTTTTCCAATGATGGCGCATAATTTCTTATCGAAGAAGAAGCTGAAACAAGCACATGTTACCACATGATATCAGATTGTTTTATGTATTTAAGAGCTTTTCCCCGGCTATTCGTCCGGAGGAAAGCTTTTTTGTTTTACATTTGTCTGCCGGAAACAAGCTGGAGTCGAAATGGGAAAGAGGTACAGGATAATTCTGTTTTTGTTTTTTACTGCAAATATGGTTTTTGCGGAAAGTAACCTCGACTCTTTATTAATCAATTTGGATCAAACGATTCTCCAGCATGAGATTTATAAAGACAGGAGAGAAGCCCGGATCCGTGAATTGAAAGGAAAGGCAACCAAGATAGCTCCGAACTCTATTGCTGCTTATCAGCTCAACGATAGCATTTATCGGGAATATAAATCTTATATGTGCGATTCGGCTGTCCTCTATCTGACCCAAAATATCAGGATCGCCTGTAATTTGCGTGATCAGGAGCGAGAGTACAAAAGTAAATTGCTGTTAGCCTCCCTGCATGCTGCAACTGGCATGTATCAAGAAGCGGTTGATGTATTGGAGGAAGTCCGCCGTGAAACTTTGCCAGCTTCTCTTACCCGTGATTATTACGCCTGTAAAGAACAGGTATACAGGGAGATCTCCGGTAATTCTCGTGATCCTCAAAGTATACGCCGCTATGAAGATAAATCTCTCGTCTATCGGGATTCTTTAGCGATGATGTTGCCGGAAGATGCCAGCAAGCGGGTTGAGTTGCAGGAACTGGCTCTGCGGGCTGACGGACATACTGATGAAGCCCTTCGGATCAATGATACACGTTTGGCAAAAATTCCGTTCGGAACTCCTGAATATGCACTTACTTCTTATCAGCGTGCGATGATCTACCGCCAAAAAAGGATCGGGAAAAGAAAAATATTATTTGGCCCTTTCGTCTTTGTCTGATATTCAGTCAGCTATCACAGATCATGCTTCCTTGTGGATGTTGGCTGATTTATTGCTTAAAGATGGCGATATCGAGCGTGCTTATCATTATATCCGTTTTTCTTGGGATGAGACGAACCGGTTTCGTGCCCGCTCAAGAAGTTGGCAGAGTGCGGATATCCTTTCGTTGATCGATAAGAACTATCAGGCTACGATAGAAGGAAAGAACCGGATACTGGTCACATATCTGACGCTGATTAGTGTACTTACCTTGTTATTGATCTCTGCCATCGTTTATATATACCGGCAGATGAAGCGACTGGCGGAGGCCCGCAATCATTTGCAGGAGACAAACGAGCAGTTGAAGGTGCTGAACGGCGAATTGCATCAGATGAACGATCGTTTGCAGTCTGCCAACCTCGAACTGTCTGAATCCAACCGGATCAAGGAGGAATATATCGGGCGTTTCATGAGTCTGTGTTCTTCTTATATCGATAAACTCGACGGTTATCGTCGTATGGTTTATAAGATGGTTTCTTCCGGACAGATCGGGGAACTGGTTAAAGTTACCCGATCGTCAAAGGGCTTGGAGGCGGAGCTGAATGCACTTTATAAGAATTTTGATACTGCATTTCTCCATCTATTCCCGAATTTTGTGACACAATTTAATTCACTTTTGCTTGAAGACGAACAGGTGGTATTGAAAAGGGACGAGTTGCTGAATACGGAACTTCGTATTTTTGCGTTGATCCGTTTGGGGATAAACGACAGTTCTCAGATAGCCGAATTCCTTCGCTATTCGGTGAATACCATCTATAATTACCGAGCAAAAGTAAAGACAAGGCATGCGTTTCCAGGGATGATTTCGAGAATTTAGTCCGGAAAATTCATTAATCCTTTTATATTTGATCCACTTTTTTAGTAATATAATAGGTGTGTATCTTGTTGTTAAATAGATGTTTGAACGTTTTTCCTGTCCACTTATTTATTCACCGTCTCCCTAAGCCTTCCTTTTCTTCTTAATTTTGAATCACACATTTCAGATCAGCAGATTATTCATAAAAAAGTAATACGCATGGAAAAGAACATAGGGAAGTATCTTTCCCGCAAAAGTACGGAAGTAATCGCTATAGTGGCTTGTATCGGTTTGATCATAACTATTATTCTGGCTGCCGGGTCAATCAGAGCTGAGCAGGAGAAGGCCCATATGGCCTTGCATTCAAGCAGTCTGCAAACGAAATAGACAGATGCCTTTTTTCTAAAAAGAGTGTTTTAATTTCTCTATACATATTTATATCCGGTTCCTGTGCATAGCATAGGGATCGGATATTTTTATGTGTCTGAGAATCAGAAATGGAGGGATAAAACACGAAAAAAGTGAAAATAAATAAAACGAAAACTTGCATAATTCAATAAACCATCTACTTTTGCACCCGTCTTAAAGACAAGGAGGAGATGGCAGAGTGGTCGATTGCGGCGGTCTTGAAAACCGTTGAACTGAGAGGTTCCGGGGGTTCGAATCCCTCTTTCTCCGCTGAAAGCAGCAAAAAGCTGCTTTTTATGTTTTATGGAGGCTGGTTGCTTCCGGATCTACATGATTTCAACCGAAAAAGGAGAGGTGCTCGAGTGGTTGAAGAGGCACGCCTGGAAAGCGTGTAAACCCCTAAAGGGTTTCGCGGGTTCGAATCCCGCTTTCTCCGCAAAGTCCCGATGATTTATTATCGTCGGGACTTTTTCTTTATGGGATTAATTAACGGTATTTTGAAATAAGATATGGATTCTTTATCTTTGCAAAAAGTTTTTTAGGGAAGGAATGTTAGTAACTACCGTGGATAAAAAGATAAAGTTTTACCAGCGTGTGATTTTGATGATCATGTTGGTCTTTATGCCGTTTTATTCGGTTGGCAGTGATTTCTTTCTGGAAGGTTTTCCAAGTTCTTCTATCGAGGTGGTGGAGAATGAAGTGCATGATGTACTTGATTTCGACGATAATGCCTCCTTGCGTACTGTCCGGCAGGAACAGATTCAAATCCAACTGTTTGTAGCAGACTTTATAGCCGATCGGCTGACTATAATAAATGTGCATGAGTTGATTCATTCTCTTGAATTACAGCAATGTACGTTCTTATCTATATTTTATCAACTCCATAAAACCCAGAGTTTTGTCTGGTTTTGTTCCTATCTGATTTAGGTCTTATCCGATTCTTTTTATTTTTCAGAGCGTGTATGGGTATGTTGTGCCGGTATGCGGGATGTTTTGTCGTATCCCTGATATTGCACGCTTTATCATATTGTATAATAATAACCTAAAAATAAACTAATCAGAAACGATTTATGACGAGAAGATTATTTTTTAACTATTTACCTTTTTATTTTTAATAGCCAGCTTTTTTACCTCTTGTAACCGGAGCCATGAAAAAAAATCCGGAAGTAAAAACAATACGCTGGTGGTGAAGCTGGCAGCTACGAGTATTGAAGTGGCCCAATCGTATGTAGCCGATGTGCAGGCTGTCCAGTTTGTGGAAATCAAACCGAAAGTGGAAGGGTTCGTTGAAGATGTCCTGGTTGACGAAGGAGAGCACGTGAAGAAGGGACAGGTCTTGTTCAAGCTTTCCTCTGCCGAACTGTATGAAGAGGTTAAAGAAGCGCAGGCCAACTATAAGCAGGTGCAGGCCGAGTTGAAAATGGCGGAAGTCGAAGCGGACCGTGTAAAGCGCTTGGTGGAAAAGGACATCATTTCGCCGATCCGCTTGGAACAGGCATTGGCGGAAGCCGATGTCGCCCGTTTGCGGGTACAGCAGGCTAAATCGCGTTTGCTTCGTGCGGAAACGAATTATTCATATACGACCATCACGTCTCCTTTTGAAGGATATGTGGACCGCATACCGTTTAAGGTCGGTAGCTTGGTCACGCCGTCCAGCTTGTTGACCTCCCTGACGGATGTTTCGGAAATGTTTGCCTATTTCAAGATTAACGAGAAAGAATATCTTGAATATAAACGTACGCAGTTGAGCGGAGTGGAGCAACCGGAGTATAATAACCTGGAATTGATCCTGTCGGATCAGACAACCTATCCGTACAAAGGAACGGTCGAAACCGTAGAAGGTGATTTTGAACGTGGTACGGGTTCCATTGCTTTTCGTGCGCGTTTTGCCAATCCGGACCGCCTGTTGCGACATGGTGTTTCGGGTAAAATCCGTATGCTGACAGAAATGGAAGACGTGATATTGGTCCCGCAACGTTCGACATTCGAGATTCAGGATTTTACTTACGTGTATACCGTTGATGAAGAAGGCAAAGTGAGTGTTCGCAGTTTCGAACCACTCTCCCGTCATGGTGCCTATTATGTAACGAAAGACCTGCCTGACAATACACTGATCGTTTATGAAGGAGTTCAGCAAGTGAGTGACGGAATGGTTATTACGCCTGAAATTGTGGATACTGAAACGGTCCGTAAACAATTGGAATTGTCTGATGAAGTCGAAATAATAAGTAAGCCGTATGTTTGAGATATTCATCAGACGCCCGATTCTGTCCGGTGTCATTTCTGTTGTGATTGTTTTTCTGGGTTGTTGGCTATTACCTCTTTGCCGATTACCCAGTTTCCCGATATTGTTCCGCCTTCCGTTACGGTGACGGCCCGTTATACGGGAGCCAATGCCGATGTGATGGCTAAAACTGTGGCGACTCCCTTGGAACGTGCTATCAATGGTGTGCCTGGAATGACCTATATGACGACCGTTTGTACGAACGACGGTATGTCGCTGACGACGATCTATTTCAAAGTAGGAACCGATCCGGATGTCGCTTCCGTGAATGTGCAAAACCGTGTGACGACAGTCCTCGACGAACTTCCCGAAGAAGTGATCCGTGCCGGTGTGATTACCGAGAAAGAGGTAAACAGTATGTTGATGTATCTGAACATCATGAGTACGGACAGTTCGCATACCGAGAAGTTCGTGTACAATTTCGCCGATATCAATATCCTGCGTGAGCTGAAGCGAATCGACGGTGTCGGTTTTGTCGAGATTATGGGGAGCCGCGATTATGCGATGCGTGTGTGGCTGAACCCTAACCGACTGGCAGCCTATAATATGTCGCCGCAGGAGGTGACAGCCGCTATCCGTTCGCAAAACATCGAAGCGGCTCCGGGTAAGACCGGTATCAGTTCGGATAAGATTCCGCAGCAGTTACAGTATGTATTGCAATATAGCGGGAAGTTCAGCACTCCCGAAGAATATGGGGAGATCGTGTTGAAGGCGTTACCGGATGGTTCGGTCCTCCGGTTGAAGGATGTGGCGACGATCGAATTCGACTCGGAAGATTATAATATGATTTCCATGACCGACGGTAAGCCCTCGGCCTCTATCATGATCAAGCAGCGTCCGGGTTCGAATGCTCGAGAGGTGATCCAGAATATCAAAGCCAAGATGGAGGAAATCAAGGAAAGCAGTTTTGCTCCCGGAATGGATTATAATATATCGTATGATGTTTCGCGATTTCTGGACGCTTCGATTTCGGTTGTGCTCCGGACGCTGTTGGAAGCCTTTTTGCTGGTGTTTATCGTGGTATATTTGTTCCTGCAGGATTTTCGTTCGACGTTGATTCCGGCGATAGCCGTTCCTGTTTCGCTTGTCGGGACTTTCTTCTTCATGCAGATGTTGGGCTTCTCCATCAATATGCTGACGTTGTTCGCGCTGGTACTGGCAATCGGTATCGTGGTTGATAATGCCATTGTTGTGGTGGAGGCGGTGCATGTGAAGATGCACAACGAGAAACTTCCACCGGCAAAAGCCACCGAAGCTGCCATCCGTGAGATCGGTGGGGCGATTATTGCCATTACCCTGGTGATGTCTGCCGTATTCGTCCCGGTAGGCTTTATGTCTGGTACGGTCGGTATTTTCTACCGTCAGTTCTCATTGACGCTGGCGGTGGCGATTGTCATTTCGGGTGTGAATGCCCTGACGCTGTCTCCTGCACTCTGCGCCTTGATGCTGAAGCCTGTCTCGCATGACAAAAAGGTGAAGAAAAGTTTGTTGGCGCGTTTCTTCGACGGATTCAATAAGCGCTACGATCATCTGGAACGCCGTTATAAGATCAATCTGCGTTTGTTCCTGAACAGACGTTTCCTGACGTATGCGACGTTGATTGTTTTCTGCCTGGCAACATGGGGTATGACGTTTGTGCTGCCTTCGGGCTTTATTCCCAATGAAGATCAGGGAATGATTTATGTGAACGTCGATGCACCTCCCGGAGCGACCCTCGAACGTTCGGAGGCTGCTTTGAGCAAAGTGCAGGCCGCCTTGTTGCCATTGGAAGAAGTGGAAACAGTTTCCACATTGGCAGGCTATAGTTTAATGACGGAGACGGAAGGAGCCAGCTTCGGCATGGGGATGATCAACCTGAAACCTTGGAATGAACGTGAACAGACAGCTGAAGAGCTGATGCGCGTCTATGCCGACCGTGTGTCGCATATCAAGGATGCGGATATCCAGTTCTTCCTCCCGCCGACGGTTCCCGGTTTCGGCAATGCCAGCGGTTTCGAACTTCGTTTGCAGGATAAGACTGCTGGGACATTTGCTGAATTGGACGAGGTGGCCAAATCGTTTGTGGCCAAACTGAATGCCGATCCCCGTCTGTCGGGTGTCACATCCGGTTTCAATCCGAACTTCCCGCAATATCTGCTGCGGGTCGATCTGGCCAAAGCGGCAAAATTAGGAATCGATGTGAACGAGTCGATGGAAACTTTGCAATCATACGTCGGGAGTTTCTATTCTTCCAACTTCGTCCGTTTCGGGCAAATGTACAAGGTAATGTTGCAGGCTGCTCCCGAATATCGTATGAATCCGGAGGATCTGTTCGGCTTGTATGCTAAAAATAAAGAGGGAAATATGGTTCCGTATTCCAACTTCATGACAATGGAACGCGTATACGGTCCGAGCCAGATTACCCGTTACAACCTGTTTACTTCGGCGATGATTACCGGTGAACAGGCACCGGGAGTCAGCTCGGGTGAAGCCTTGGAAGCCGTAGAGGAGATTGCTGCCGAAGTGTTGCCGCGCGGCTACGATATAGAATGGTCCGGTGTTGCCCGCGAAGAGAAAGAATCCGGTGGACAATCCTTGGTTATTTTCGCGATCTGTCTGGTCTTCGTCTATCTTCTTCTGGCGGCCCAGTATGAAAGCCTTTTGCTGCCGCTTCCGGTTATCCTCTCACTTCCGGCGGGTGTGTTCGGATCATTCCTTTTGCTGTATGCGGTGGGACTGGAAAATAATATTTATGCCCAAGTGGCATTAGTGATGCTGATCGGTCTCTTGGGCAAGAATGCGATCCTGATTATCGAGGTGGCGAACCAGTGCCGCAAAGAAGGTGTCAGTATTATGGGATCGGCCATCCAGGGGGCTACCAGCCGCTTGCGTCCGATCCTGATGACCTCTTTTGCCTTCATTAGCGGTTTGATCCCGTTGGCGATAGCCAGTGGCGCTGGTGCTTTGGGCAATCGCTCCATCGGGACGGCAGCGGCTGGAGGTATGCTGATCGGTACGTTCGTGGGGATCTTCCTGATACCGGGGCTTTATGTGATATTTGAATCGTTGGCAACTTACTTAAAGGAAAAGAAACAAAAAGCAAATGAAGAAGAATATGAGTATTAAGATAATCGCTGCAGCTTGCCTGTGTGCCGCGATCGGCCTTACTGCTTGCAAGGCTCCGCAGCTTTCTCCGGACGGGGAACGTGCCGCACTGCCGGAAGGAGATGGGCATACCTATGACACTGCATTTGTAAAGCCGTTGGAGTGGAATGTGTTTTTCCAGGATTCCATCTTGCAGGGATACGTGGAGGTCGCTTTGAAGAATAACCATTCGTTCAAGCAAAGCATGGAACGGGTGACGATGAGCCGGGCCAACCTGCAACGGGCAAAAGGCTTACTGTTGCCGGAGGTTGGTCTCGGTATCGGGGCTTCGGTCAACCGTTTCGGTGAATATACAATGGACGGTGTGGGGAACAGCGAGACTAATGTTCCTTCCCTGTCGAAAGACAAACATATCCCGGACCCTTACCGCGATTTCGGACTTTTCCTGAATTTCCAGTGGGAAGCGGATATATGGGGGAAGCTGACACGTAAGAAACAGGCGGCTGCAGCCCGCTGGATGGCTTCGGTCGAGGCAACCCGTTTTGCGCAGTCGGTCCTGATTTCCGAATTAGCTGTCCACTATTATGAACTGATCGGTTTGGATAAGCGCCGGGATGTGTTGGAAGAGGCCCATATCAGTTCCAAACGTTCGTACGAGTTGACTCGCCAGTTGAAGAAGGAGGGAGCTGAGACGCAGTTGGCTGTCGACCAGTTTCATGCCCGTATGCTACTGATAGAAAGCAAACTGTTGGAAAATGACCAACTGATCGGGGAGAAAGAGCGTGCGATAGCCTGTCTGTTAGGTGTCTTTCCGTTTGAAATCAGGCGTATGAGTTTTGAAGAACTGCGTCAGATCCCTTTTCCGCTTTCAGACGGTGTTCCGGCGAATATGCTGACCTTGCGTCCTGACGTGCGGGCTGCCGAGATGGAATTGTTGACTTCAAAGGCGGATGTGATGGCGGCTAAAGCGGCTTTCTACCCTTCGTTGGTGCTGGGTGCGGGAGGCGGCTTCAATAGCTTTGACGTGGGCAAATGGTTTACTGCACCCGCTTCGCTGGTCTACGACCTGGCAGCAGGGATTACTGCGCCTATTTTCCAGCGGAACCAGATTCGTTCGATGTGGGAGGAGGCGCGTGCTTCGCAACGGATTGCCTTGTCGCAATATCATGAAACGGCCTTGAAAGCTTATACGGAAGTATTGGATTTGTATTGTGCCGGCTTGAACCAAGTGGAGCGTGTACGCCTGAAAGAGGTGGAAACCGTAGCCCACCAACGTTCGGTCACCAATGCCAATGAGCTTTTCAAGTTGAACTATGTCGGCTTCCTCGAAGTGCTCTCCGCCAACGAACGTTATCTGGATAGCGAGTTGGAACGTATCGACATCATCACCGACCTTTGCCGGAAAAAGATCCTTCTCTACCGGGCGTTGGGCGGTGGTTGCTAAAGCTTTTAGACGAAAAGACGGATGTAGAAGGTTTGCATCCGTCTTTTTGGCTATCATGGAATTTTTGTTCATCCAGATGAAACTTTTTATACTTTTGCATCGTTCTTAAAAACTGAAATGAGAAATGGAACATGCTCCTAAGATTAACAAAGTAGAGGTCCGCACTTTGCAGATGGCGGACTACCGACAATTATCTCAATCTTTTACAAGAGTTTATTCAGACGGCTCGGATGTGTTTTGGACACGTGAGCAAATCAAGAAGTTAATCACTATTTTCCCGGAAGGGCAGGTGGTTACGGTCGTGGATGATAAGATCGTGGGGTGCGCCTTGTCTATCATCGTCGATTACGACAAGGTAAAGAACGACCATACTTACGCCTTTGTTACTGGAAACGAAACCTTTAATACGCATAATCCAAAAGGCAATATCCTGTATGGAATAGAGGTCTTTATCCATCCCGATTACCGGGGCCTGCGTTTGGCACGGCGTATGTATGATTATCGGAAGGAATTGTGTGAAAGCCTGAATTTGAAAGCGATTATGTTCGGCGGACGTATCCCGAATTATCATAAATATGCGGATACGATGCGCCCGAAGGAATATATTGATAAGGTCCGTAAAAGAGAAATTTATGATCCGGTGCTGACTTTTCAAATATCGAATGATTTCCATGTTCGTAAAGTGATGACGAATTATTTGCCGAACGATGAGGAATCCAAACATTATGCGACTCTGTTGCAATGGGACAACATTTATTATCAGCCGACTCCGGAAATAGTTTCGACCAAGACGACTGTTCGCGTCGGCCTTGTCCAGTGGCAGATGCGGCCTTACAAGGGGCTCGATGACGTGTTCGAACAGGTGGAATTTTTCGTGGATGCCGTGTCTGATTATAAGAGCGATTTTATACTTTTCCCCGAATACTTCAATGCCCCTTTGATGGCTAAGTTCAATCACATGAGCGAGTCGGAAGCGATTCGTGAGCTGGCGAAATACACGGACGAGATGCTGAATCGTTTCATCAACTTGGCGATCAGCTACAACATCAATATCATTACCCGGGAGCATGCCGTTGATTCAAAGACGACGGGTTGTATAACGTCGGGTTTTCTCTGTCGCCGCGACGGTAGTTATGAGACGTACGAGAAAGTGCATATCACGCCCGATGAAGCGAAGAGCTGGGGACTTTCCGGCGGTAAGATGGTGCAGACTTTCGAAACGGACTGTGCCAAGATCGGTGTCCTGATCTGCTACGATGTCGAATTTCCAGAACTGTCGCGTATCATGGCGGACCATGGGGATGCAGATTCTGTTTGTGCCCTTCCTTACCGATACGCAGAACGCCTATTCGCGTGTCCGTGTTTGTGCGCAGGCACGTGCGATCGAAAACGAATGCTTTGTCGTCATAGCAGGTAGTGTCGGCAACTTGCCCCGCGTCCATAATATGGATATTCAGTATGCACAGTCAGGTGTTTTCACTCCGTGCGATTTTGCTTTTCCGACAGACGGTAAAAGAGCTGAGGCGACTCCGAATACGGAAATGATCCTGGTGTCGGATGTGGACCTCGATTTGCTGAATGAGTTGCACACGTACGGAAGTGTCCGCAATTTGAAAGATCGCCGGCACGACCTGTATGAAGTGAAGATGAAGCGGAAGTAGCAGAAAGATGGAGAATAGGTTTCTTGTTTTGTCATTTTGTTGTGATTTGCAAGACTTATAAGATGTTTTATAAGTAACATGCTTTTGATGGTGGGAGAAAAATGTTATATTTGTAGACAGATGACTTCAAAATAACATTCAATAATCCTTCCTAAAAAATATTTGCTTATGATTAAAAGAAGATTACTTTCGTATGACATTTCGCAATTGACAAAAGCATTTAAAAAAGATTTTCCCCAACTGGTAACGATGGCGGAAGAAAGTGAGAGCGCAGCGCTTTTTAAAGAAGCCTTGCGCTCTTTTGTTTCTTCCCGTATTGACAGGACGGTTGGTGGGAGCAATATGGGAAATGTCGTGGCGAAGCGTATTTTTCTGTTGATCGAACATGACGGTATGATGGTCTCCGAGCTTTCGACAGGTGAGGAGATACCAGTACGGACGATTACCTGCCTGTGGCAGTTCTTGGCCGGGAAGCTGGAGGAAGATGTTTCGCCGGACTTCTTTATCGACCTGTACCGGCAATTCGAATTGCTGGAGAAGCCGGAGGAAATCGTTCCGGACCGTTCGCTTGTCAAACGGCAGATGAACCGTTGGCCGACCGGACTGGACGAGGAGGTGATGGCGATCCGTCACTCCAACAAAGAGCGAATCATTGCTGGGTTGATACGTAAGATCGAACGGTGTCATGCCCCGACCTCTCGGTTCCAGTTTACGGAAGAGATGAGCTATGCCGAGAAATACGTCAAAGTGCAGGAATGGTGGAATACTGGCCGTTTCCATCTTGCGATGGCTTTCAAAAGCCCGACGGAACTGAACTATTTTCTTGGCGGTTCCCTGTCGGCTGGAACGATGGACCTGTTGGCACGTGCCCGTAAGAAAGGCATGCCGTTTTTTGTGACTCCTTATTACCTTTCCCTGCTGAACACGAATACAAGCGGATATGACGATGCAACCATCCGCTCTTATATCCTTTATTCGGAAGAGCTGGTCGATACATACGGCCGGATCAAGGCGTGGGAGAAAGAAGATATTGTCGTGTCCGGACAGCCAAATGCCGCAGGGTGGTTGTTGCCGGAAGGACACAACATACACCGTCGTTATCCGGAAGTGGCGATCTTAATCCCCGATTCGATGGGGCGTGCCTGTGGCGGGCTGTGTGCTTCCTGCCAGCGGATGTATGATTTCCAGAGCGAGCGTTTGAATTTTGATTTCGAATCCTTGAAACCAAAGGAGACATGGGATAAGAAACTACGTCGGTTGATGCGCTATTTTGAAGAGGATGCGCAGCTCAGGGATATCTTGATTACTGGAGGCGACGCGTTGATGAGTCAGAACGCGACGCTCCGCAACATACTTGATGCCGTCTATAAGATGGCGGTCCGGAAACGAAAAGCTAACGAGAGTCGTCCCAAAGGGGAGAAGTACGCTGAGTTACAACGGGTCCGCTTGGGATCTCGCCTGCTTGCCTACTTGCCTCTCAGAATCACGGACGAACTAGTCGACATCTTGAGGAGTTTCAAAGATAAAGCCTCACGTGTCGGTGTTACGCAGTTTATTATCCAGACACATTTTCAATCCCCGTTGGAGGTCACGCCGGAGCAAAAAGGCGATCGAGGCGATTCTCTCCGCCGGTTGGATCATCACCAACCAGTTGGTCTACACCGTTGCCGCTTCTCGGCGTGGGC
>ENA-OQCB01000764-OQCB01000764.1-human-gut-metagenome-genome-assembly--contig:-NODE-764-length-14222-cov-5.829230_pt1 | contig 14222 bp, 15 predicted proteins | sample MGYA00242493_ERZ504568 | MGnify/ENA primary metagenome ERZ504568 (study PRJEB26092, sample SAMD00036229) | human gut metagenome | host: Homo sapiens | study: EMG produced TPA metagenomics assembly of...
ACAAAAAACACCTTTACCAGAAACAGATTCCTTGGTAAAAACAAAAAACTGGGTTGACGATAAGGATCTTATGATCTGGTTAAATTCTCTGGGGCATTAAATTATGTAAAGGGAAGTAGCTGAAAAAGACTGTATTTATCAGGAAAAGACTACTTCCCTTGTCATAATATCCCACTTGTCATTATGCATGTGAACATGGTAATCCAGTTCCTGATTCCAGGTATGGAGAACCTGGATGATCCCGGGCTGTGCCCCGAGATACTTTTTGCCTGCTGACAGTTCCAGGAGCGTTTCGGCACAGCATCTGTGCAGGAGGCCGTATAACAGCTTCTGGTTACAGTAAATAAGAGGGTTGAGCTCATGTGGAAGGGTAAATACCACATGAAAGTAGGGAGAGTCTATTACCTCGGCCCGGCGTTTATCCACCCAGACTTCTTTCAGGACAGCCTGACAGTTCGGGCAGCTGCGGTTACGGCAGGAGTTGTTATGGATCTGCATATGCCCACAGTCACTACATTGACTTATGTTATAGCCCAGTTTGCCGGATTTGCAGTCTAAGATGGCATGAGCAGCTTTTTGCTGTATATCGGACGGATGGTGCTTTTGGGCAGAATAAGCACCATAAGAATGTTCGAATATCTGCCGGATCTTGAGATCATTCATGGCAGACACCTGCCAGACGGTCAAAAGGGCTGACCGCGGAAGAAGTTCCATTAGCCGCAAGATGCACATAGATGGTAGTGGACGTCAAAGACTTATGTCCCATAAGAGCCTTAATGGTAAGCAGATCCACGCCGTCCTCATAGAGATGGGTTCCAAAAGCATGGCGGAAGGAATGGCAGGTAATCCTGTGTTCCCAGCCCAGCCTGTCTTCATGTGCATGGATATGCCTTGAAAGGAAGAACGTATCGATTGGCTTGTCCCCGCCATGCTGTTTAGGGAAGAGATATCCCATAGGCCTGCCATATTCAAACCAGTAGGGGGTCAACAGATCAAGCGCCGCTTTTGAGAGAATTGCATAACGGGCAGAACGATTTTTGCCATGGGAAATATAAAGGCGCATATTTTTGCGGTCCACATCTTTATAACGGAGACGGCAGACTTCCCCAATGCGAAGTCCGGAGGAATACATGATTGTAACCATGGTCTTTTGCTTCAAATCGGGCATGGAAGAAATAAACTGCCAGGTTTCTTCCCTCGAGGGAACATAGGGAAGATATTCATCGAACCTGCGCATGGGAAGCTGTGTGCCATCCCATGATTTGTGTAAGACATACAGAGTAAAAAACCGCAGCTGTGAGATAGCGCCGTTGATGGTACGGTCAGAAAGGCTTCTGGATTTTTGGAGCCAGCGTATGTAATCACGCAGTTCATCCCAGGAAACGTCTTCCGGCGATTTGTGGAGAATGCTGGTTAGATAATCAAGATAGGCACGGATATAGGTGCAGTAATTTTTAAGGGTATGGTCGGTAAGACCACGGAGGGAAATCATTTCCCGGTAGGAATTCAAATATTTGTCCATGGTAATCTCCTTTGAAATGAAGAATGAAACAACAGTAACATTTCAAAAGACAGGTGGTGGACGGATAAAAAAATCAAATATGTAGTTGTATGAATTAAAATCTAATGGTAAACTAATCATAGCAGTTCTTAAATGTTATGTGATTGTCGAGTTAGGAGTAATTCAACAATACATCATAAATTTAAAAACTGCTATTTTTATTTTGAGAAAAATGAAATTTTCAAGAAAAAGTAGTGGAATCACGTACTTAGGGCTAGCCGTCGCGCTAGCGACTTGGTACAATGGATTCATCATTACAGGAAGGTTTTCAGCCCATTCCTGACACAGAACAGGAGTACAAAAAGCAGATCAAAGAACTGGAACAGCAGGTCCGGCTCCTGAAGGAGCAGGCTGATTTCCTTACCCGTAAACTTTATGGGACAAAATCAGAAAAGACGTCTGCCTTCGAAATAGCGGGGCAGATGTCTCTTTTTAATGAAATAGAATCCTGTGCCGCTCCGGATGTACACGAGCCGGACCTGGTCGAAGTCGAAAAATATCTGCGTAAAAGGAAGTACGCAGGCCAGCGGGAAAAACTGATCAAAGACCTTCCCCGCAGCAAAGTGCTCCATACGATCGATGAAAGTGAACAGATCTGTGAAAGGTGCGGGGGTGCCATGGTAAAAGTCGGTGAGGAGTTTGTCCGTACCGAGGTACAGTTCATTCCTGCACGCCTCAAAGTGATTGACCACTACCGGGAAACCTATGAATGCAGGACATGCCGCAAAAACGGAACACCTTATATGGAAAAGTCCCCGGTGCCCTGTCCCCGGTCATGCATTCCCTTGCGTCTGCTTCCACAACCGCATGGCTCATCCATCAGAAGTTTGAACTGGGCATTCCATTATACCGCCAGGAAAAGGAATGGGAGGCCCTGGGCCTTTCTTTAAGCAGGGCGACGATGTCGAACTGGCTTCTGACAGTCTACCGGGACTGGCTTTCCCATGTGGCCGGTCATCTCAGAGAGGAACTTCTGAAACAGGAGTATCTGCATATCGATGAGACTCACGTACAGGTGCTGAAGGAATCAGGGAGGAAGAACACTTCGGATTCTTATATGTGGGTATATTGCAGCATCAGGGACTGTAAACGGCCAGTCAGGTATTTTGAGTACCAGCCGGGGAGAGGTGGAAAATATCCGGAAGCATTTTTAAAGGGTTATACCGGATATATCCATACGGATGCTTATTCCGGGTACAATGGAGTCAGGGATGTCACAAGATGCCTGTGCTACACCCATCTGCGCCGCGCTTTTGTAGACGCACTGCCAAAAGACATCCATGACCCGAAAGCTTCAAAACCCGCGGAAGCGGTCGTTCGTCTGAATGAGCTGTTTGAGATAGAAAAGGAACTGGACGGCCTTCCCCCGGAACAGAAGAAAAAAGAACGGATGAACCGCGAGAGACCACTTCTCGAGGCTTTCTGGTCGTGGGCGGAGATAAACTCTGCCGGAGAACTTCCAAAGTCGAAGCTCCATACAGCTTTCCATTATGCCCTGAACAACCGCCAGGAATTCTTCAATTATCTGGAAGACGGGCACTGTTCGATCAGCAACTCACTTGCTGAAAACTGTATCCGTCCATTCGTGATCGGCCGGAAAAACTGGCTGTTTGCCGGAAGTCCGAAGGGTGCTGCCGCAAGTGCAGGGATCTACACTCTGGTCGAGACAGCGAAAGCCAATGGACTGGATGCAATGAAATATATCAAATATATCCTGTCAGATATGCCAGGGAGTACATTTCCTGAAAATCCGGAATATCCGGATGACTATCTGCCATGGGAGCCCATGGTGCAGGAACGTTGCCGATGACCACTGCCCTTTTAGTATAAGAGGCTGGTGGTTATTTTTCTATCCACTATCTTATTTGACGCTTACGGAAAAGCAGAAAAAATCAGGCTAAAAATGTATTGAGTTACTACACCACTTACTACACCATTTGCCCGTGAATTTGCGTGGATTTACATAGAATTGCGTGGGTTTGGGGCAAAACAGAAAATTTCAAAAAGCGCCGGAAAGCCCGTAAAATCAAGGTTACGAAGGCTATGAAGGGATATAAAGAGATATGATAAAAATACTATTTATCTGCCACGGCAGCACATCAATTTTCATGTCTTAATTATTGATATTTCTTGCATTTCTGATACTTCCCAAACCAATTTACTACTTCTCAGAAATGAGGTTAACTGCCCTGTCACGATATTAAAAATGATTTGAAATAATATAATTGGACTTTGTGGCACTATGTTGATATAATAAAGTCATGAAAGACAGTAATTCTTGTAGGAGAAAATTAAATAGTAATGAGAATGTGGATATGGAAAAAAGGGAAAGCAAGTATAATATTAGAATTAATAGAGGAATTATCTGATTTTGTTTATACTAAGCCGAGAAAAAGAAGTTTTGGTTAAAACTTCACAAAATATGGTGCTGAACTATAGAATGGGAAAGCATGGGACATAGAAAAACTATATAATTGGGGTGAAGAATGAACAAAAATTTTTATGATGAAATTAGAAATATTTTAACTACAGCCAGAAATAAAGTTTATCAAACTGCAAATTTTGCAATGGTCGAAGCTTATTGGAATATAGGAAAATCAATCATTGTAGAACAGGGTGGCAATGAAAAGGCTGATTATGGGACAGGTTTGTTAAAAGAATTGTCAAAACAAATGACACAGGATTTTGGGAAAGGATTTACCGTTGCCAATTTGAAAAATATGCGGCAGTTTTATTTAACGTTTCCAAATAGCTACGCACTGCGTAGCGAATTGAGTTGGACGCACTATCGGCTTTTGATGCGGGTAGAGAATGAAAATGCACGGGAATTTTATATGCAGGAAGCTGTAAAATCCCAATGGAGTACCAGACAACTAGAACGCCAGATAAATTCTTTTTTCTATGAGAGGTTATTATCCAGTAAAAATAAAGAGCAGGTGGCGGCAGAAATTCAAACATTAGAGCCAGCAAAAACGCCAGAAGATATTATTCGCGACCCATATGTGCTGGAATTTCTCGGACTAAATCCGAATGACGATTTTTATGAGAGTGATTTAGAACAGGCATTGATTACGCATTTACAGAAGTTTTTGTTGGAACTTGGGAGAGGTTTTTCTTTTGTCGCCAGACAGAAGAGAATCACTTTTGATGGACGCCATTTTAGAATTGACCTTGTATTTTATAATTATATTTTAAAATGTTTTGTTCTGATAGATTTAAAAGTTGGAGATTTAACGCATCAAGATTTAGGGCAGATGCAGATGTATGTTCACTATTATGAGCGAGAGCTTATGAATGAAGGGGATAATCCGCCGATTGGTATTGTGTTATGTGCAGACAAAAGCGAATCTGTGGTTAAATATACATTGCCAGAAAATGAAACACAAATTTTTGCTTCAAAATATAAATTATATTTGCCAAGCGAAGAGGAATTATTGAAGGAGTTAAATCAAGAATTTGAAGCGTTGGAAGCTGGTAATCTAAGGAAAGATATTGATGATGTGAATGAGGTTTAAATTTTGCATCAGGATGGTGCAGAATTGATTGCGGAGAGTAAGGCGACCTATGAAGAAATCAAGGAGTATGTAATGAAATAGGCTGGTTTGAAAATTAGCAATTTATATATCGTACAGACAAAGCAGAAATGTGGTATTATTGAAAAAATAAACTATAATCTTCCTAAATCAGAAAATTCTATACAGCCGAAATGCCCATTAGAAAAAGACATACGGGATGTTTTAGAACATTATCATATAATTTGATGTGATAGGTTTTACGGTAACTATTAAGAAAATGCAGAATTTTTGAATTTACATATATGTGATAGCGAATGGAGAAAAGTTGGAAAGCCGAGTAGTAAAATGGCATAATTCTTATCAATTTACTACTTTTTTTCACTACCTTTTAGGGTAAAAGGATATGCCAAATTAGACTACGATATGCCAAGAACAATGGAAAATCACAAACAGCGGGAAACACCGAAAAATTCAAGGAAATACAGCAAATACAAGGAGTTTTTGAGACATGATAAAAATATTATTCATCTGCCACGGCAACATCTTGAAAAGTCCCAGAAAAGCCAGTAAATCAATGGTTTCACGGAGAAGAAAGGCGCTTACTACACCACTACTACACCATTTTTGAAAGAGCCTTGATGTGACAATGGAGACGGAGACGGAGAACTTTGATGTTATTGTGGAATTTTATAGAAAATTTTGTTATAATGAATTGAAAATATATTATCCATACTATTGCGGCTGAGAGATATATGTGTATTTCGGCAAAAAATTTATAAAATAGGGATATATTAAAATATTCCCAATTCAATTTTGAAGTGATTGAAAATTAAAAAGAGAAAGGATAGTTTATATGACCGCGAATCAATATGTTGAAAAGCATTGTGAAAAAGCACAAATTACCGGACACTATAGATAATTATACTGATAATATCGTTGTAACACCATTAAAAAAAATCATAAGAAACTGGGCTGGTACATGTTTATGTGATATAAAATTGTCAGGCTCAAGAGCAAAAGGAACAGCTATTGATATTGCAACTGATTTAGATTTGTTTATTTCGTTGAGTTCAACAACAAGCAACAATCTTAAAGAGATATATAACTCGTTATATGATTATGTGGTACGGCAAGGAATTACAGCTAGAAAACAAAATGTATCTATAGGTATTACATATCAAAATAAGGATGTGGATTTAGTTCCTGCTAAGCGACAGGGGCAATATGGAAATGACCATAGCTTATATAGACGTAAAGCAGATTCATGGACAAAAACAAATATTGATACACACATTCATAAAGTAAAAAATTCTGGAAGAATTACTGAAATTGTTGCGTTGAAAATATGGAGAGAAAATCATAATTTAGATTTTCCGTCAATATATTTGGAATGTTTTGCAATGGAAGTCCTTTGGGGACGGAATTTATATTCGTATGCAGACAACTTTAGATTTTTGCTTGAAAACATTCGAGATAATATTGATAGCAAAAGAATTATTGACCCGGCAAATAGTAACAATATATTGTCTGATGAATTGAGTTATAATGAAAAAAAGAAGTTAGCGATGCAAGCAACTAGTAGTTTAAATGAAAGATACTGGGAATCAATAATTTGGTGAAAAAATGAATAGAAAACCTAATCTAAAAAGCCTGTTTACTGCTTTACAGACAGATATGATATCAAAAGCCCAATTTAGTAGTGTATTGAATCATCCTGTTGACAAGGGGGACAATTCTGAAGAAAATTGGATTAAATGGTTTGATGATTATCTCCCTAAAAGGTATAAGGCAGCAAAAGCAACAGTTGTCGATTCACAGGGGAATATTAGTGAGCAAATAGACCTTGCTTTATATGATATACAATATTCATACTTAGCATTCAACCAAAATGGCATTTTGTATATTCCAGCAGAAAGTGTTTACGCAGTATTTGAGGTTAAACAGGATTTAAATAAAACACATATGGAATATGCGGGGAAGAAAGCTGAAAGTGTTCGGAATTTATACAGAACATCTGCTTCAATTCCATATGCAGGTGGGGTATATCCGCCAAAACCATTGCACCGTATTCTTGCTGGAATATTAACCACAACTAGCGAATGGAAAGAACCATTTGGAAATCCATTCAAAAAGTGTCTTAATGAATATACGGAAAAACAACAGATAGATTGTGGCTGTGTTTTACAGGGAGGGGCTTTTTGTTTTGATTATCCTACCAATAATTTAAAAACAAGCAACCAAGAAGAATCATTAGTGTATTTCTTTTTGCAATTATTGATATTACTCCAGAACATGGGAACAGTTCCTGCTATTGATTTGGCTGAATATATGAAAGTATTGGAGATTTCAGAGGAAATTGTCTAATAATTAAGTAGGAGATGGTTTTATAAACAGTAATAAGAGCGGCAGCGTTCTTTGAATGGATTGTTGCCACTTATATTAGTATTCCCAAAGATGGAATACTTACTTTGTGCAAATGTTTATGTGCCATAAAGTAACAACACAATAATGATAGCCGCCACTATTCCTCAAAAGAGCGAAACAAATTAGCAACTTGTTCGCTCTTTTTATTTATGGTTTTTCTTGATATGGATTTACATAATCAGGGCATAAATATTTTTCGCTCCATTCCATCATGGTTTGAAGAACTGGAATAAAACTTTTACCAAAATCAGTGAGTGAATACTCCACTTTTGGAGGAATTTCTTTATAAATTTCTCTATGAAGAAATCCGTCATTTTCTAATTCACGAAGTTGTTTTGTCAACGTGGATTGTGTAATACCGTCAAGGCGACGCATTAGCTCTCCAAATCGTTGAACCTTGTAGAAAGCAACATACCACAAAATCAATATTTTCCATTTACCACCTATGACAGATTGTAATTTACTCATAGGTACACAACGTGCAAGCATATCTTTATCACTAAATTTATTTTCAGCCACATACAACACCTCTTTTTACAAGATTATATTTCATAATCTTTCAAAAATCAATGTACTGTTCTAAATTAGTCTTAGTATTAAGAATAGTACTACCACCAAAAAAAATACAGTACTTGTATAAAACAGAGAGAACAGGTATTTTAGTGATAGAAAGAAAACAATGAAAAGGAGAGATATACTTATGCACTACACTGGAACGGTCTGGCGACCACCTTATGAAGCGTCATCACTGCTTATAGAAGTAACTGCTGGGTGTACTCATCACAGATGTAAGTTTTGCACACTTTATGATGACCTTCCATTCAAATTCAGAATGTCGCCTTTAGAGGATATTGAGGAAGATTTAAAGGAAGCACAGGGGCATTACAAATTATGGAGTTTTAGAAAGGTATCAAGAACCTTTTTAGTCGGTGCAAATCCTTTTGTGCTGAAATCCAGTCGTTTATTGGAAATAGCTTCTCTTATACAGAAGTATTTTCCCAGTAATCAGTCTATCGGCTGTTTTGCGAGGATAACGGATATTACCATAAAGAAAGATGAAGAATTATCTGCACTTCGTAAAGCTGGGTATGACGGTATAACTATCGGGATAGAAACGGGCGATAATGACGCACTGGCATTTATGAATAAAGGGTATCAAGCCGAAGATATTATCACACAATGCCAAAGATTAGACAATGCGGGTATTCATTATAATTTTTTCTATCTTACAGGTATTTCAGGTCTGGGAAAAGGAGAAAAAGGGGCAAAAGATACAGCGAATGTCTGCAATCAGCTTAACCCACAGATTATCGGAGCAAGTATGCTTACTATTTTTCCTAATTCCGAGTTGTATAAGGAAATAGAAGCAGGTCATTGGCAGGAAGAAACAGAAATTGAAAAATACAGAGAATTGAGGACGCTTGCGGACAACTTGAACATTCCCGTATGGTTTGCCGTTGGCGGTGCTTCTAATGCTATTCCGATACAGGGAACTTTCCCAAAAGACAAGAAAAAAGTTGTATCTGTTCTGGACAAAATCATCAAGAGCGTAGATGAAAAAGAATTACGAGAGTACAGAACAAATCTGCGTCATTTATAGGGGTGATTATATGCACTTTACAGGCAGAACATGGCGACCACCTTATGAGGCAAGCTCATTTATCATACAGGCGACGGCAGGTTGTACGCATAACAAGTGTAGTTTTTGTAGCCTATACAAAAATGAATGTTTCCGTATGTCGCCTATGGAGGAATGGAGAGAGGATTTAGCTGAACTGGCTTCCTATCAACCTTATGCCAGACGAATTTTCTGGACGGGTGCAAATCCTTTTGTTATGAGTTATGAAAAGCTAAGGGAACGCGCATTAGCGGTATATGACTATCTTCCAGAGTGTCAGACTATGGCTATGTTTTCCAGTATCAGAGATATAAAACCTAAAAAGGTATGGCAGTTAAGGCGATTGCGAAGTTTAGGTATCAATGGGCTAAGTATCGGTACGGAAACCGGCGATGATTACACACTACAGCTTGCAAATAAAGGGTACACAGCAAAGGACATCATCGACCAGTGCCGAAAACTAGATGAAGCTGGAATCGAATATTACTTTGTCTACATGACAGGGCTTGCAGGAAAAGGAAACGGGCGGCGAAATGCTGAAAATAGCGCAAAGGTATTTAGCAAAGTAAATCCACGCTTTATCTCTGTTGACTCATTGACATTATTTCCTGATACAGAATTATATCAAATGGCACAGACGGGAAAGTTTATTCCTGCGGGAGAAAAAGAGCGATTAGAGGAATTACAGATATTTATAAAAAATTTGCAGATACGAACACATTTATTTGCAAATTCAAAATCAAATTTTTATCCCGTAACGGCATATTTACCAAACGAAAAGGATTCCGTAACCAGAGAATTACAGTACATTATTGATACGATAGATGAAGCAGAAATGATTGAATATCGAAATAACTTAAAATCATTAGGCTAAGTAGCAAAGCCAGCCGAGCCAGTCAACGACGAAATGAACGCCGCTTTGCGCCGTCGTTGACAGCCTCGCCCGCCTTTGCTGGTGGGTAATCAAGGAGCGACAGCCTAAAGTGCTGCCGCCCCTGTTTATCATAAATGTAACCCGTAAACCTAACACAAACCTTTGAGGAAAGGGGGATTTTCCATGACTTGTACAGAAGAATACAAGGAGCATATCGAGTACACATTCCATGCTTTTTGTAAAGTCGTTATCCGAAACGCCAAGTACAACGCTTTGCGGACATGGTGCAGGAAATACCAAAGAGAAATATCCCTTGAATACCTCACAGAAGAAAAGTATTACCCATTCAGTACCACAGATAACTATTTCAGCGGGGAATATCCGTTTACCGTCTGCGGCGATACGGTCATTCTCTATGACAGGCTGCTTGCCGCCGCCCTCTCCCGTCTGCCTGTTCAGGAACAGGAAATGCTTTACCTGTCCTTTTTCAAGCGTATTCCACAGCATGAAATTGGCAGACGGTACGGGTACAGCCGCAGCACAGCAGGCTACCATATCCGAAAATCCGTAGCGCGGCTTTACGGGGAAATGGAGGGAATGAGGTATGAGGAATAGCAAACTTCTCCCCTATGAAACAATCGTGAAAGCCACCGGCGGGGAGCCGGAAGCCGTCAGCCGGGTCTTGCAGTATTACGGGAAACAGATACGGTACGCCGCCCGTATCAATGGGCGAAACGACAAGGAAGCCGAGGACTACATAACGGAAACGCTGTTGAAAGCATTGTTTAAGTTCAGAATGGACAGCCCGCCGGTTACAACCAAATAACCGCCGCGCCAGCGGCACGAAAAGCAGTAAGTCTTGAAAGAGATTTGCTGCTTTTTTTGCGTCCGATTGGCAAAAATGAAAACCGTCCGTCGTAGGGAATGAAGGAAAAAATATCGCACTGATATTTGGCATTTTTGAAATCTGCCTGTATTAGAGAACAAAGAGGGAAAATTTTGAAAATCAACGACCATTTCCGCTTTGCCGGTTTTGTAGGAAGTGAGGAATACTTTGTCTATCCCTTTGGCAGATTTTCAAGCGCGGTGGTGTGGGGAATGAAAGGGAAATCCCCCACAACTGGGCAGCCCGCCGCCCTGTTGGATTGATAGTAGTGGAATGAAAAAAAATCCGTCAGCGGGTAGAAACACCGTTCCCATGCGCTTTATTGCCGGGAATGAGGGAGCCGGACGCAACAAACACCCTCTTTTTAGGCGGATAGTGAGTGAAAAGACCGCCGTAGAGTTGGCAAAATCCCCGCTTGCGGCACTAAAGGTATTGGAAGCAGCCACACACAGCGCAGTCCGGCAGTTTCTAAGGGCAAGTTTCTACCACAGTGCCAAAATTCGCTTATCCGCTCATTTTGCCCCTGCGGGAAACTTGTTGGGGAGTGCCTTCCCCAAACCCTGCTTATCGTCCTCGCGGACTACATATCATTCGTTTCCGCGCGGGCGCGAAAACTCATTCATTGCGTCGCTCGTCCTCTCCCCACACAAGTCCGGCTTGTGCGGGAACCCTATGAGCGCCGTTTATCCCCGCCGCGTTCATGCGGCAATCGAAAGGAGGTTACGACCATGCGAAAGAGATACAACACGCCCCACCGCAGCCGCGTTGTGAAAACCCGGCTATCTGAGGAAGAATACGCCGATTTCACAGAACGGCTTGCCCCCTATGGTATCAGCCAGTCCGAATTTCTGCGGCAGGCTATCCGGCGGGCAACTATCCGCCCGGTTATCCATGTGTCCGCCGTCAATGATGAATTGCTGGCGGCTGTCGGCAGGTTAGCCGCCGAGTACGGGCGGATCGGCGGCAATTTAAACCAGATAGCCCGCTGTCTGAACGAGTACGGCGCACCCTACAACGCCTTATCCGGCGAAGTACACGCCGCTATTTCCGACCTTGCCGCCCTCAAGTATGAGGTCTTGCAGAAAGTAGGTGGAGCCGTTGGCGATACTCAAACATATCAGCTCTAAAAATGCCGACTACGGAGCCGCCGAGCAATACTTATTATTCCAGCACGACGAATTTACCATGAAACCTGTCCTTGACGAAAACGGGCGGCTTATCCCCCGCGAGGACTACCGGCTGTCCGCGCTGAATTGCGGCGGGGAAGATTTCGCCGTCGCCTGTATGCGGGCAAATCTCCGCTATGGGAAAAACCAGAAACGGGAGGACGTAAAGAGCCACCACTACATCATCAGCTTTGACCCCCGCGACGGCACCGAAAACGGCTTGACCGCAGACCGGGCGCAGGAATTGGGCGAGCGGTTTTGTAAAGAGCATTTCCCCGGACACCAAGCCCTTGTATGTACCCACGCGGACGGGCATAACCACAGCGGCAACATTCATGTGCATATCGTCATCAACAGTCTGCGGGTTGAGGAAGTGCCGTTCCTGCCCTACATGGAGCGTCCGGCGGATACAAAGGCGGGCTGTAAGCACCGCTGTACCGACGCGGCTATGCGCTATTTCAAATCCGAGGTTATGGAGATGTGCCACCGGGAGGGGCTTTATCAAATCGACCTCTTGAACGGCAGCAAGACCAGAGTGACCGACCGAGAATATTGGGCGCGGAAGAAAGGGCAGCTTGCCCTTGACGAGAAGAACGCGCCTATGATTGCCGGAGGGATTGCGCCCCGTCAGACCAAGTTTGAAACCGACAAGGACAGGCTGCGGCAAACCATACGCGCCGCGTTGTCGGCGGCAGCTTCTTTTGACGAATTTTTCCGCGCTGCTGTTGCGGGAGGGCGTGACCGTCAAGGAGAGCCGGGGCGGCTTAGTTACCTCACGCCGGACAGGGCGAAGCCTATCACCGCCCGCAAGCTGGGCGACGATTTTGACCGCACCGCCGTCCTTGCCGCTTTGGAGCAGAACACCGCCAGAGCCGCCGAACAGACCGTAGCCATAGAGGAATACCAAGACCGCACAGAAAGCCCGTTACAGACGGGAAAAGCCTTGAAAAACGCCCCGAAACAGGACAGCGTACAACGGCTTGTTGATATTCAAAAGAAGCTGTCCGAGGGCAAGGGGCGGGGCTATGAACAGTGGGCGAAACTCCACAACCTGAAACAGGTGGCAAAGACGCTAAGTGTTTATCAGGAATACGGCTTTTCTTCCCTGGACGAGCTGGACGCCGCCTATGCCGACTTGCAGGAAAGCAGTTCCGGGCTGAAAGAGCTGGAAACCACCTTGCGGGAGAAAAAGGAATTGCAGCGGCAGGTGCTTGCCTATGCCAAGACCAAACCAACCCGCGAGGGCTTGAAAGCGCAGAAATCCGAGAAAGCCCGCGCCGCCTACCGGCAAAGCCATGAGAGCGATTTTATCATAGCCGAAGCCGCCGTCCGGTATTTCAAGGCACGGGGGATAACCAAGCTCCCCGCCCGGAAAGCCCTACAAGCCGAGATTGAACGGCTTACCGTCCGGCAGAATACAGGCTACAACGAGTACAGGGAGAAGAAAGAGCGCGTCCGGGAGCTTCAGACCGTCAAGCGGAATATCGACCAGATGTTGCGCCAAAATGAGCCGCAGCGCGGCAGACGGCAGGATTTAGACCGATAAAGACCGCCCCGAACAGATACCGAAACACAACAAAACGGATTGCCGGGGCTTGCCCTATCCGCAATACCTTAACGCATTTTTAAGGGGCTTACAGGGCAGAAAAAGCCCGAAATTGACACCGAAATCATACATAAAAAACCGCCTATCCCGTCACACCGGCGGGAACGGCAGAAAGGAGCCGCTATGCCGAGAATGAGCAAGAAGCGCAAAGAGGAATGGGCTTTTTTCCTCAACGAGCGCAACCGCATTACTTACAACCCTCTTTGCCGCCAGTGCCGACGCACCTGTAAACAGAGCTTCCGGGCGACCATTATCGAGTGTCCGCCGTTCCTCTCCAAGCGTGCCAGAAAGGAGCCGGAACATGGCAGATAACCGAAGATACTACTACCTGAAACTGAAAGAGAATTACTTTGACGACGACGTGATTGTGCTGCTGGAGAGTATGCAGGACGGCATTTTATATTCCAACATTCTCTTGAAGCTGTACCTGAAATCCCTGAAAAACGGTGGGAAATTGCAGCTTGACGAGCATATCCCCTACACCGCGCAGATGATTGCCACCATTACCCGCCAGCAAGTCGGCACCGTTGAGAAAGCCTTGCAAATTCTTATGAAGCTGGGCTTGTGGAGCC
>ENA-OQCB01000766-OQCB01000766.1-human-gut-metagenome-genome-assembly--contig:-NODE-766-length-14194-cov-3.125187_pt1 | contig 14194 bp, 14 predicted proteins | sample MGYA00242493_ERZ504568 | MGnify/ENA primary metagenome ERZ504568 (study PRJEB26092, sample SAMD00036229) | human gut metagenome | host: Homo sapiens | study: EMG produced TPA metagenomics assembly of...
AGCGCAGACTGAGCGCAAAATGTATAGATATTCCTTATATGTACTTAAAATGACAGCTTCTTATCAATACTGAATTTCCATCACTCGCAAAATCCCCGGAACTTCATACTCTCTTTTTCCTGCACCTACGCCGATTTTATTAATCTGAAAGATTTCCGGCAGAGTATAAGAAGTTGTAATTGCAGCAGCAATTGCAGCGCCGGTAGGTGTTACAAGCTCTCCCTGTACAGGCAGGATAGACAGAGGAAGCTTATGCGTACATACAATATTAGAAGTAGCTGGAACAGGAATAGGAAGAATTCCATGCTGACAGCGAATTGTGCCCTGTCCTTCTTTTAATACAGGCAGAAAAACTTCTTCATATCCCAGAAAATCCATGCAGATTGCAAATGCGGCAATATCAACAATAGAGTCTACGGCTCCTACTTCGTGAAAATGTACCTGTTCTTTTGGAACACGATGAGCACGGGCTTCTCCTTCGGCAAGAATTTCAAAAATTTTAGAAGCCATGGCTTTTGCACCTGCTGTCATAGAGCTATTTTCTAAAATCGTAAGAATGTCTGGCAAGCTCCGATGTTCATGATGAAGTGTATGGGCGCTGTGTTGATGCTCATGTTCGTGATGGCACTCTGCATGGCTGTGTTCATGGTTGTCACCATGGAGGTATTCCATATCATGGTCGTGATTTTCGTGTTCTTTATCTAACAAAACGTTGAAGTCACAGGCAGCAATGCCTGATTTTTCCACTTCTGAAATTTCAATTTTATATCCGGAAAGTTTTAAGTTGTCTAAGGTGTCTAAAAGCATTTTTTTATCCGCACCCAAGTCAAGCAAAGCAGCCACAGACATATCTCCGCTAATTCCTGATGCACAGTCAAAATAAAGTGCTTTTTTCATAATAAAGTCCTCCTGATGTTATTTTCGGTTTCTCGGCACTTTGCCGCAGGTATCCCTTTTGGCTATGTAATAAGGCAGCACTGTTTTTAAAGGAATACGGTGTCCGCCGGTGATGCGGTCAATAAGAATTTTTGCTGTCATTCTGCCCATTTCTTCTAAAGGAATATGGACGGTGGTAAGCATTGGTGAAAGATATTGAGCTGTTTCAATGTCGTCTACACCAATTACAGAAATATCTTCGGGAATACGGTAGCCATGCTCCCGAAATGCACGGATTGCACCAATGGCAGTGTTATCATTTGCGCAAAAAACAGCAGTAATATCAGCTTTTGCATTGATTAAATGAAGAGCTCCCTGATAACCGCCTTCGTGAGAAAGCTTTACATTGGCTGCATTTCTCTGTGAGAAGGGCAACCCCAGAGCGTTTAAGGCATCCTTAAATGCAGTGTAGCGGATTTCGTTATTTTGTTCTCCAATGTAACCGATTTTTGTGTGTCCTAATTCGTGGAGATAAGAAACAGCGCTAAAGGTAAGTTCTTTTCCATCGCATACAACTTGATCGTATTTATCATCCATGGGATTTAATCCGGCATAGATAATATGCTTATAATTTTTGGTGAAAAGTTTTAAAATACGTTCATCATATCGTCCTAAAATAACAGCTCCATCTACAGGGGAGTTGGCAATTCTAAGAGTTACATCCGGATTTTCTAAATCCAATGCGGTGAAAGAGTGTTTGATGAAAAAGTTGCTTTTAAAAGCCTCTTGTTCAATGGCCTTTGCAATATGGGAAAAGAAAAGATCGGAAACTGCAGAATCTCCCCTTGCATAAATACAGGCAATTGTGCGTGCAGGCACTTCTATAGAGGGAGTTGTTGGCCCAAGCTTTAAAGCGCGTGCAGTAGAATTAGGCGTATATCCGCTTTTTCTCACGATGTTCCAGATGCGTTCTTGTACTTCTGGACTGGCAGCTTTTGTGTTTTTTTGATTAATAACTCTGGAAACAGTAGAGATAGAAACATTAGCTTCTTTTGCGATTTCTTTTAGTGTCATATTAAAACCTCACAATACAATAGCAATATTATAGATATATTATAACTGAAATGACGAATAAAACAATGGAATTTAGGATAACGTTTGCATAAATTGAGTAGAAAAAAACGCAATATTTAAGAAAGGTTTGTTGAAAATGAAAAATACTTATCGTATAATCTTAGATATGAAAGGATTGACAATGCAAAAACAAGGGAGGATTGTTTGAAATGACGAAACATGAGTATTATACTTACACAAAGGAGGAGCTTTTAAACAAAGGAGCGAAACTGCCAGTGAATTGTAATGGAAGATAATGCAGCGGTATTTCAATCTATGGCAGAGGAAATGACAGAGGAAATTAAGAAAAATAATGCAGAAGGAAAGAAAACTGTATTTATTTGTCCGGTAGGTCCGGTAGGACAGTATCCTTATTTTGTAGAAATGGTAAATAAGGAAAAAATCAGTCTGAAAAATGTATGGTTTATCAATATGGATGAATATCTGGATGATGATAAGAAATGGGTTCCGGAAACACATCCTCTGAGTTTCCGTGGATTTATGAACAGAACCGTATATAGTCAGATTGATCCGGAATTGGTTATGCCGGAAGAACAGAGAGTATTTCCAGATCCTGAAAATGTAGAATATATTCCTCAGTTGATTGAAAAATTGGGCGGTGTTGATATTTGCTTTGGAGGCATCGGTATCAATGGCCATGTTGCTTTTAATGAAGCAGATGCATCTTTAAGTAACGAAGAATTTCTGGCTCAGAAAACAAGAGTTTTGGACATTACAAAAGAAACAAGAACAGCAAATGCTATTGGAGATTTTAACGGTGCGTTAGAAGATATGCCGAAATATTGTGTGACTATCGGTATTTATGAAATTGCCCATGCCAGAAAAATTCGCCTGGGATGCTTCAGAAACTGGCACAGAGCTGTGGTAAGAAGAACTGCTTACGGAGAAGCTACCTCTGATTTTCCGGTATCTCTGCTGACAAATCATCAGGATATCAATCTGAAAATTACAGAGTTTGTAGCCGCATTGGAGGGATAAAACTATGAAAACCTGGATTACCAACGGTTATGTGTATCACTATGACAAACGCCGTATGGAAAGAAAAGATTTGTGTATAGAAGATGGAAAAATTTGCGAAATCTGCAGTCCGGGACAGGGAGAAAGACAAGGAAATATTTACGATGCTTCCGGAAAATCCGTAATACCGGGATTTATTGATGTGCATACCCATGGAGGATGCGGCGTAGACGTAAATGATGCGTTGAAGGATGATTTTGAAAAAATCGGTCATTTCTTTGCGCTTCAAGGGACAACCTCATGGCTTTGTTCTATTTTAACAGATACAAAAGAACAAACAACCAAATGTATTCACGAAGCATTAAAACATCAAAAAGATCACGCAAATTGTGCAAATCTTTTGGGTATCCATTTGGAAGGACCGTTTCTTTCCGTAGAATTTAAAGGCGCTATGCCGGAAGAGCTTTTAAGAAAAGCAGATATGGAGCTTTTAAAAGAATATCAGGAAGAAGCGGAAGGAAATATTCGCTACATTACAGTTTCACCGGAAGTAGAAGGTATTCCCGAAGCTGTACCGGAAATGAAAAAATTGGGAATTACCGTTGCAATCGGACATTCCGGAGCAGATTATGAAACAGCTATGAAATGTATTGAAAACGGAGCGGCTGCATGTACGCATACCTGCAATGCCATGAAATTATTTCATCAGCATTTTCCGTCAATGATGGGAGCGGCTCTGGAGTCTGATATTTATTGTGAGGCAATTTGTGACGGACGTCATTTGCATCCGGGCAGCGTAAGGCTGTTTTTAAAAGCAAAAGGATATGATAAAGTTGTTGCGGTGACAGACTCTATTATGGCAGCAGGACTTCCGGACGGAGAATATAAGCTGGGTGTCAATGATGTTGTAGTTGAGGATGGAGATGCAAAATTGAAATCAAACGGCGTTCGTGCAGGAAGTACCTTGACAACAGGAACAGCGCTGAAACGACTGATTGATTTTACAGGGGCAGAAATGGAAGACGTTCTTCCGCTCTTAACAATGAACCCTGCAAAGCTTTTAGGCGTAGATGATAAAATCGGAAGCCTGGAAGCCGGAAAAGATGCGGATATCCTTATTGTAGACGAAGGCTATAATATTGTAGATACTTTTGTAAAAGGAAAGAAAATAGAGAGATAAAAGGAGAAAAATTATGCCATTAATACCATTAAGACCATTATTGGAAACTGTTGACAAATACCATTTTGCACAGGGAGCATTTAACGTAAATGCAGTTGCTCAGGCAAAAGCAGCCATTGAAGTTCATGAAATGTTCCGTTCAGCAGCGATTTTACAGGGGGCAGATTTAGCAAACGGATTTATGGGCGGAAGAACAGATTTCTTAAACGCTACTTTGGAGGATAAGAAAATTGGCGCAAAAAATATCGCAAATGCTGTGAAAAAATTTGCGGAAGACTCACCTATTCCGGTAGTTCTTCACTTAGACCACGGTAAAAATTTTGACTCCTGTAAAGCGGCGATTGAAGGTGGATATACTTCTGTTATGATTGACGGTTCTTCCCTTCCTTTTGATGAAAACGTTGAGCTTACAAGAGAAGTCGTTAAATATGCCCATGCAAGAGGTGTATCGGTAGAAGGTGAGCTGGGTGTGCTTGCAGGAGTGGAAGACCATGTATTTTCTTCTACATCTACTTACACAAATCCATTAAAAGCAGTGGAGTTCTTCAAAAAGACAGGCTGTGACGCACTGGCAATTTCTTACGGAACTATGCACGGAGCATCAAAAGGAAAAGATGTAAAATTAAGAAAAGAGATTGCGATTGCAATTAAAGAATGTATGATGCACGAAAATCTTTTCGGTGTTCTGGTATCTCACGGTTCATCCACTGTGCCAAAATACATTGTAGATGAAATTAATGCTTTGGGCGGAAATATCCAGAATGCTTACGGCATTTCCATTGACGAGTTAAAGGCAGCAATTCCTTGCGGTATCGGAAAAATCAACGTAGATACAGATATTCGTTTAGCTGTTACAAGAAATATGAAGGAATTCTTTAAAAACAATCCTTCCAAACGTGACAGCGCTTCCATTGGAGGCGTATACCAGCTATTGGAGGAAAAGAAAGACCAGTTTGACCCAAGAGCATTCCTTCCTCCGATTATGGACACAGTTATGTATGGTACAATAAAAGATGATGATACAGCAGCTTTAGTAGAAGTGATTGAAAAAGGTGTAAAAGAAGCAATCGGAACTTTAATTGTAGAATTCGGTTCTTTCGGAAAAGCTCCGCTTGTTGAGCAGGTATCCTTAGAAGAGATGATTGAACGTTACAAAAAAATGTAAATAGATTTCCTTTAAAACAAGGCGTTTTGGGTAAAAGTGATGAATACCCAAACGCCTTGTTTTGTGCTTGCGTAATAAAGTTACTAATTTAATGCGAAATGCTTGTTGAAAAATATACAAATAGCTCAAACGTTTGCGTAAAATCGTATTGATTTTTAACCCCATATAGGGGATAATAACCATACAATAACGAATAAGAAATGAGTTTTAGTACGAAATGCTGAAACAAAGAGAAACAGGAGGATTAAAATGGGGAAAAAAAGTAAAGGTGGAGCCGACATCATAGGCAAAATACCAAAAGGGATATGGCTACTGATTTCATTTGTAGTAGCAATGCTGGTGTGGACAATCTTATCAATTACTCCACAGACTGCCAGATGTTTTCCAAATGCGGTTAAGGTATTACAATCCATTGGGCTCATGGTAGAGAGAGGAATTCTTTTAGAAGATATTGCAAGCAGTTTGATTTCTGTATTCTGGGGATTTTTACTTGGCTTTGTAATTTCCGTTCCGGTAGCGTTTTTGATGGCATGGTATCGTCCGGTAAGATTTATCTTAGAGCCATGGATTCAGTTTATCAGAAACATTCCACCACTGGCTTACGTACCGCTGGTAGTTATCGGTGTAGGTGTAGGTCGTACACCACAGATTATTGTTATCTGTCTTGCAACTTTCTTAATTATGACAGTTACAATTTTCCAGGGTGTTATCAACGTAGACGAAACTCTGATTAAGGCGGCAAGAGTGTTAGGTGCAAATGATGCAAATCTGTTCGTGAAGGTTATCTTCCCGGCAACAACACCATTCATTATTACAGCAATAAGACTTGGTATTTCAACAGCACTTACAACATTGATTGCAGCAGAGTCAACAGGAGCGATTGCGGGTCTTGGTATGAGAATTAAATCCTTGGCAAACTCCTATGAAACAACACCAATGCTTCTCTACATCATTATTATCGGTGTTATCGGTATGCTGGCTGAGAAAGTTCTTAAATACTTTGAAAGGAAGTTAACATCATGGCAGGAAAAGAGGGAAATATAAAAGTAAGTATTCAGGGCGTTGAAAAGAAATACAACACACGAAAAGGTGAGGTTGTTGCTTTAAACGGTGTGGATTTGATATTAAAGAAAATGAATTTATTTGTGTAATCGGACCATCCGGATGCGGTAAATCTACATTATTAAATATTATCGCAGGATTGTTAGAGCCTACAAGCGGAACAGATTTTAGTGGACGGAAAGCCAATCAGCGGAACAGGAACGACAGAGGCGTTGTTTTCCAGCAGTACGCATTGTTCCCATGGCTGACAGTAAAGAAAAATGTTGAATTCGGCTTGAAATTAAAGGGACTTTCCAAAGAAGAATGTGATGCCATTGCAATGAAATATTTGAAAATGGTTGAATTGGAAAAATTTGCCGACTCTTATCCAAAGGAATTATCCGGCGGTATGAAACAGCGTGTTGCCATTGCAAGAGCTTATGCAATGAACCCGGAAGTACTTCTGATGGATGAGCCTTTCGGAGCGCTGGATGCGCAGACAAGAACACAGCTTCAGTCAGAACTTTTAAAAGCATGGCAGGAAGAAAACAAAACATGTTTCTTCGTTACACATGATATTGAAGAAGCGATTGTTCTTGCAACAAGAGTTGTAATTATGAGCGCCCGTCCGGGACGTATTAAAGAAGTGGTAGATATTGATATTCCGTATCCAAGAGATCAGGAAACAAAGATGAGCGACCGATTTATTGAACTGAAAAATCATATCTGGGGACAGGTATATCAGGAATATCTGGAAGTAAGAAAATAATTCAGAACTTACAAAGGGGCAGAAGCCCGGTGAGAATAAAAAACTATATTTTTTAAGGAGGAACTTAAAATGAAGAAGAAATTATTATCCATGCTTTTAGTAGGAGTAACAGCAATGTCTATGCTGGCAGGCTGTGGCGGAAGCTCTGAAGAACCAAAAAAGGAAGATACAAAAACAGAAGCAAAAGACGACAAGGAAGAGAAAAAAAGAGCTTGATGTTGTAAACGTGGCTTACATGCCAAACTACGCTTCTTTATGGGTAGTTACAACAGCAAAAGAAAAAGGATACTTTGAAGAACAGGGTATCGAAGTAAAAATGACAAAATTTGATGATGGTCCAACAGAAATCGCTGCTATGGAGTCCGGTTCTATGGACGTAGCTTACATCGGACCTGGTGCTCATACTCTTGCAATTCAGGGTAATGTTGACGTATTCTGCTTCCAGCAGTTGGGTGATGCTGACTGTGTAATGGGCTTAAAATCTCATGGAGTAAATTCTCTGGAAGACTTAAAGGGCAAAAAAGTAGCTTATGCTTCCGGTACATCATCTGAAACAATCTTATTACGTGCATTAGACTCTGTTGGTCTTACAATGGATGACATTGAAGCTTACAACATGGAAGTTACAAATATGCCAAGCGCTATGATTTACCGGTTCTATTGATGCTTGTGCTCCATGGTCACCAAATACAAAAGTTATCACAGATGAAATTAGGTGATGACGCACAGGTATTTGTAAGTAATGCAGATTTCTCTGATATCGCAGCAGACCCTGCAAGCTGGGTATGTATGCCTGAATACGCTGAAAAGAACAAAGACTTATTAGTAAGATTTACAAAAGCACTCTACAAAGCAATGGACTTCGGTGCAAAAGAAGAAAACTTTGAAGAAGTTGCAGGATATGTAGCAAATGAAACAAAAACAGATGTTGAAACAGCAATGGGACAGACAACAGACGGTGCATGGCTTACATCTGAAGAACTGTTAAAAGGCGTTGAAGACGGAAGCGTAAAAGGATACTATGAAATTCAGCAGAAAAACTTCTTAGACAACGGTAAGATTACAGAAGAAGCTCCGGTTGATGACTATGTATTGTTTGACATTATGACAGAAGCAGGAAAATAATTGACCTAAAAAATGAATTGCCAGACATGACTGTAAAATATTAAGCTGTTGAAATTTTAAGATACCTTGCAGCATGTGTAGTGCTGTAAGGTATTTTTATATGTCGGCAAGTTTGGAGGAGAAAAGATATGGCGGAAAACTTATTGATTGTACATGGAGGCGGTCCTACCGCAGTAATGAATGGTTCCTTGTATGGTGCAATAAAAGAAGCAAAAAAATCAGATGAAATTGGACATATTTATGGCGCAAACAATGGTACAGGCGGATTCTTAAAAAAAGACTTTCTGGAATTGGAAAATGTGCCGGAAGAAAAATTGAAACTTTTATTGCAGACTCCGGGTACTGCAATCGGAACGTCCAGAGATCCCATTGAGCAGGAGCATTATGAAAAAATGGCGGATTTCTGGAAGAAGAAAATATTAAATATGTGTTGTTTAATGGTGGAAACGGAACCATGGATACCTGTGGAAAGCTACATAAAACATGTCAGAAACGTGGACTTGATGTAAAAGTTATGGGAATTCCAAAAACAACGGATAACGATATTGCAGTAACAGACCATAGTCCGGGATTTGGAAGCGCAGCAAGATATATGGCTGCCTGTACACAGGAATTAGCGGCAGATGTACGTTCTTTACCTATTCATGTAGTGGTCATGGAAGCGTCAGGCAGAAATGCAGGATGGATTACAGCTTCCAGTGCGCTGGCAGGAGAAAAGGGATACGCACCGGATTTAATTTATCTTCCTGAAAGAGCATTTGATGAAGATAAATTTATTGAAGATGTGAAAAAGCTTTTAGAAAAAAAATCTGGAATTTTGGTAGTTGCCAGCGAAGGTTTGACAGATAAAGAAGGAAAACCTATTGTAAAACCTGTATTTAAAACAGAACGTGCGACTTATTTCGGGGATGTAAGCTCCCATCTGGCAAATCTGGTTATCCAGAAACTGGGTTATAAAGCAAGAGGCGAAAAACCGGGACTTTTAGGCAGAGCATCTATTTTCATGCAGAGTCAGGTTGATATTGAAGAAGCACAAATGGCAGGAGAACTGGCATGCAGAGCAGCTTTGGATGGTGAGTCAGGAAAAATGGTGGCATTTTCCAGAGTCTCTGAAAATCCTTATGAAATGAAACCATTTTTAGTGGATATTGATGAAGTTATGATGTATGAAAGAAAAATGCCGGATGAGTTTATCAATGAAGAAGGAAACGGTGTTACACAGGCATTTTTAGATTGGTGCAGACCTTTAATTGGGGAAGAGCTTCCTGATATGATTTCTTTTAATACACAGTCAGGAAAATAATAAAATAGAGGAGAGCAACATGAAACATATTTATTTAAATTTAAAAAGATTTGATGTACCGGCAGAATTAGGTGGTGTCAATAGAATTGCAGACATGAAAGAGTGGGGGAAGTATATTGTAGAAAATACACAGGAAGAATTAAAAAAATATTCTCCTGAAGAAGTAGAATTTGCAATGTTCTTTCCAGAAATTCATCTGTTTTCCGCTTGTCAGGCAAAGACAGAGAACAGCCCTGTTCAGGTTGGCTGCCAAGGAGTTTTCAGAGATGATGTAGCTCCGGGAAAAAACTTTGGGGCATTTACCACAGGACGTCCTGCAGCAGCCATGAAGGCAGCTGGTTGTGAAACGGTTATTATCGGACATTGCGAAGAAAGAAATAACCTTGCGGGAATTTTGGCAGAAGCAGGTGTAGTAAATACAAAAGCAATAAATACCATTTTAAATAAAGAAATAAAATCTGCGGTAGACAGAGGCATGAAAGTGTTATACTGTATTGGTGAGAAAAGCGAAGAATTAGAGCAGTGGCAGGAAGTTCTGGGAGAACAGCTGGAGCTGGGATTAAAAGATGTGGACAAATCTATGGTAACCATTGCCTATGAACCTGTTTGGTCTATCGGACCGGGCAAGACACCGGCAGGCAAAGAATATATTACAAAAATTTCCAAATTTGTTAAAGAAAAAACAGAGGGTATGGATATTGTCTATGGCGGCGGCTTAAAGCAGGACAATGCGGCGATGCTGGCATCTATTCCTGAAATTGACGGTGGTTTAATTGCTCTTACAAGATTTCAAGGAGAAATCGGTTATTATCCGGAAGAATATTTAGAAATTATTTCACTTTACATGAATGCGTAACGAGGAGGAAAAAAGAATGAAGTTAGAATTTGAATACGGACATGGCACTATGGCAGCAGAGCTGCCGGACAACACAGACATTTTTATTCCGGGCGAAACAGTAAAAGACCCGGATTATATTCCGGAAGATAAACTGGAAGAAGCTTATCTGGAAAGCCTTGCACATCCAATCGGAATGCCAACTTTGTCTGAACTGGCACATAAGGGAAGCACCGTTACTTTTATTGTACCTGATAGAGTAAAAGGTGGAGAGCAGCCAACAAGCCACAGAAAAATGAGCATTAAATATATGCTGAAAGAATTATACGCAGCAGGTGTTGAGAAAAAAGATATTTTATTCATTATTTCCAATGGTTTACATCCAAGAAGTAAAGAGTCTGACGCAAGAGCAATTTTTGGAGAGGAATTATTTAATGAATTCTGGCATACAGGACAGATTATCAGCCACGACAGTGAAGATAAAGAACACATGGTAGATCTGGGAACAACAAGACGCGGTGATCCGGTTTATATGAATAAATATGTGTTTGAATGTGATATTCCAATTCTGGTAGGTCATGTACAGGGAAATCCTTATGGTGGATATTCAGGTGGATATAAACACAGTGCAACTGGTATCACAAACTGGAAGAGTATTTCAAGCCATCATGTTCCATCTGTTATGCACAGAAAAGATTTTACACCGGTAAATGGCGGAAGCTTAATGAGAACAAAATTTGATGAAATTTCTATGCACATGGAAGAAAAAATGGGACATCCATTCTTCTGTTGTGACGCTGTTCTGGATACAAATTCCAGACAGATTGCAATCTATTCCGGATATGCAAAAGAAATGATGCCAATTAGCTGGAAACTGGCAGATAAGAGAACTTATGTACACTGGGCTGAAAAGAAATATGATGTTTTAGTATTTGGTATGCCTCAGAAATTCCATTATGGTGATGGAATGGGAACAAACCCGATTATGATGATGCAGGCATTAAGCGCACAGGTATTGAGATATAAACGAATTATGAGTGACAATTGCGTAATTATCTGCTCTTCTCTTTGCAATGGTTTCTTCCATGATGAATTATGGCCATATTTAAGAGAAATGTATGATATGTTCCAGCATGATTATATGAATACATTGCCGGATATGAATCGTTATGGTGAATATTTTGCAACAAACGAAGAATATATCAGGAAATATCGTTTTACAAATGCATTCCATCCATTCCATGGCTTTAGTATGATTTCCTGCGGACATATTGCAGAAATGAATACAAGTGCAATCTATATTGTTGGTGCACAGGAACCGGGATATGCAAGAGGAATGGGATTAAAGACAAGAGCTACATTTGAAGAAGCGTTAGAGGATGCAAAGAAGAAATTCGTTGGGGAAAATCCAAATGTTCTTGCATTGCCAATGACATTCAAAAAGGCAGCAGTTCATCTTTGTATGAAAAATCCGGAAGAAGACTGCATGGACGCTTACGGACATTGCCATCCATGTATGGGATAAGGAGATTTAACAAATTGCCGCATTAGGGGTATATCGAGAATATTTGTATGTTTCACGCTTAGTCTGATACGAATATTCCGAATGCTGCTTAGTGCGGCAATCTTTATTCATTCATAGGAAAGTAAGTCCTATGAAATTAAAAAGGAGACAAAAATATGCTGAATTTAAGAATAGAAGACAGAAATCCTCATTTAAAGGATGAACTACATGAGGTTATGGTGGAAAATAAGGATATTTTTCAATCTGTATTAAACGGAGAGGATGAATATGCGGACTCCTTGGGGTGGTTTTCCGTGGATAAATGGGCAAGCCATGAAGAGGTGCAGAAATTAAAAAAATTAGCAGCTCATATTCGGGAAAATGCAGACGCTTTTGTGATTATTGGAGTTGGCGGCTCTAACAATGCCGCAAGAGCGGTGATTGAAGCCTTACAGACAGATGATAAGGTGAAGATTGTCTATATGGGAAATACGCTTTCTCCTTATGAACTGACAAAAGCATTAAAAGAACTGGAAGGAAAATCTGTTTATATCGACTGCATAGCGAAAAATTTTGAAACTTTAGAACCGGGGGCTTCTTTCCGCGTTCTGAGAAAGTTCCTTTTTGATAAGTATCAGGAAAAAGCCAATGGAAGAATTATTGCAACGGGTACAAAGGGGAGCGCATTGGAAAAACTGTGTGAAGAACAGGGTTATACTTTTCTGGAATTTCCGGAAGACGTAGGCGGAAGATTTTCCGCAATGACAGCAGTGGGGCTTCTTCCCATGGCAGTGGCGGGAATAGACATTGAAAAGCTGGTTTTGGGAGCTTCTGATATGCAAAAATATCTTACAAGTGGAGAAATAGTGAGAAATCCCGCATATCAATATGCCTGTCTTAGAAACCTTTATTATAAGAAGGGCTATAAAATAGAAATGCTCGTTAGTTTTGAACCTCAATTCCGTTGGTTTTATAAATGGTGGATACAGCTCTTTGGAGAAAGCGAAGGAAAGGATAATAAAGGACTTTTTCCATCATCAGGAGACTTCTGTGAAGAACTGCATGCTATGGGACAGTATATTCAGGATGGAACGCCTCTGATTTTTGAGACATTTTTGGATGGGCAGGAAAAAAACGCTTCTTTAGCACCTGTGGCTGATATGGTGAAAGATGGATTTGATTATTTGAATGGTAAAGAATTTTGGGATATCAACAAAGCATCTTTTGGTGCAACAGTAAAGGCTCACAGAGAAAAGCTGCCGTGTCTGATTTTAGAAGTGGAAAGATTGGATGCCTATGTTTTTGGAGAATTATTTTATTTCTTCCTGTTTTCCTGTTATGTTTCTGCTCGTATTTTGGGAGTTAATCCTTTTGACCAGCCAGGCGTAGAACTTGGTAAAAAGCTTGCAAATGAAGCCTACAAAGTTATTTCTTGCGAGGATTGATTGAGAAGCCATTTGGCTTATTCAAAGAGACTCCTCGCCCCAAAATTAATTGGGGTGTGGAGTCGGGAAGTTTGACATCAAAACGTAGATTTACCTCTTGCCTGCGCCTTTAATTTTTCGACCTAACGAAAACAGGGCCATCTCTACTAACTGTCCGAAAATCTTTTGTTCTTCTTCAGTTAACTTGTCCTGTATTTTAAATTTTTGGGTCAAATTAGCACTTACCTTTTGGATGAGGTCGCAGTATTTATCTACATAAAAAGGCTCTTCCTGCTTTAGACTGAGTTCGTACTCATCTTTAGAAAAGTTCTTTTATCTGCTGATAAGCATTTGAACGCCCTGCAACGAGAGGAAAGAAAAAAGTCTTTTTCTGATTCGAAAGCAGGGTTAATAAGAAAAGAAGCCATTTGCTACCCTAGAATCATAAATAAATCAGAATTTCAGGACGGGTAGTGCATAGAATTTGGAATCTGCTGGCGATAATTTCCGAATCGTTTTCTCGCTCTTTCAATCCTTACTCGCTTCGTAGTAATTCACATCAGACTTCTTTTTTTTGTCCGCCAAAAGATATCCTTCCCCACTGGAAGATAATTTTCTTCGCTAATTTTTCAAGCTGATCTTGTTTTTCTTGGTTAGTTAGTGTGTCATTACTGTTATCATTTAACCAAGCGTATTCATCGCGTGTTTTTATCCTTCGTGCTATCAACTTCCTTGGTTGATTAATTCCATGTTCCTCTTTGAGGAACTTCTTTAAATTTTTAAACCCCTCTCCATCTAATTCGTCTTTAATATCATCCTTCCAAGAATAGGTCTTCAAAAGGTAAAAGAAGAGGGGAGATTTTCCAGACTCAGCATTGTTG
>ENA-OQCB01000768-OQCB01000768.1-human-gut-metagenome-genome-assembly--contig:-NODE-768-length-14156-cov-5.225889_pt1 | contig 14156 bp, 14 predicted proteins | sample MGYA00242493_ERZ504568 | MGnify/ENA primary metagenome ERZ504568 (study PRJEB26092, sample SAMD00036229) | human gut metagenome | host: Homo sapiens | study: EMG produced TPA metagenomics assembly of...
GACTAACATTTATATTTTAAGACGTTTTGATGTCGACTTAAATATCCAATATTAGTTTCTAAAATAAATAGTAATATACAGGTATACTATCTCAAACGATTGAATTTTGCTTCCGTTAAATACATATATGATCTCAGTACCAAGAAGGGGTAGTACAGTTGTCGGCAAATACGAATATCCGATCGTTTTTGAGTGCAATAAAGTTTATTGTATCGACTGGCTGTATTTTGTCGGCAATATGAAGGAACTACTTAATTATTTTGAACTGATGGACTAAACGAATGAAAGTATACTTCTGCATCACCTGCCATTATATAGTAAGTCAGGCATGTATCAAAAGGTATAGATTTTGTACTGCCATTTTTTAAGAAGTGGATAGGCCTACTGGGTGAAGGCTTCTTTGATATACGAGGAAAAATGGGTAAAGGCGTACATTATCTTATGGATAAATATACCTCAAAATATATTCCTGAATGAAAGTTGTATATTCTGGAATATATTTTGCTTTTAACAGAAAACAAGTTTCGCAAAGAAAATCTATGAATTGAGACTTCTATTCTCTCACGAGTTGTGAAGCATCCGATAGTACAATGGAAAATATCCCTGATTGCCGAAGAAACGTGATTCTCCCTCATTCATCGCCAAATAAAAACGGGAGAACCGAATGCTCTAGGTATTGCTCATATCCTTTACGTACTCAGGTAGTCCGCCTATGGGTTGGGAAATGCCCGTTTGGCAGGATTTTTTTCCCTTATATAGAACACAACGGGCTCATGAGTGACACATTCTTCGGATGGGTATAGCGGATTCAGATACCCCTTTATAAATATCTTTTCATCTCCTGACAATTGCTGACTATCCATGACTATTCCTGCCATCAGTCCGGTCCAGTTTGGCAGGTATCGTTTTTTCTCTTACATTCGCATCAACGAATATTTAAAATCGATCATATGGAAATATATTACATTGAAGCCGGTATCTTTGACAGGATGCTGGGATGTGTCGAAAGTCTATCGACACGCGTGGACAGGCTGTATGAGAAAAATGCGAATAAAGGGGTTGGTGAGTGACTGGACGGTCAGGATGTCTGCCTGCGCCTTGACATTTCTTCCCGTACCCTGCAGACCCTTCGTGATACCGGACGGTTGGCGTTCACCCAGGTTCAGCGTAAATTTTATTACAAACCGGAAGATGTGGAGAGGCTGATGACTTATGTCGGTATGAGGCGCAAGGAGAAGGCGGTGAGAGACAGAAGAAAAAGCAATAACTTTTAAAAAAGCAAGAAATGGAAGGAATTATCGGTAAGGAGAGTGAGAGTATCCTGCGTTTCTTTATTCTGCTGGAGAATATTCAGGTAAAAATGGATCAGCTAATGGAGGGTAACCGCCCGCCTTTTAACGGTGAACGGTTCCTGACTGACAGGGAGTTGTCCGGGCTGTTGAAAATCAGTCGCAGATGTCTGCAGGATTATCGTGACCAGGGTCGGCTCCCCTATGTCCAACTGGGTGGAAAGGTGCTGTATAAAACGTCGGACATTGAAAAATTATTGGAAGGTAACTATCACAGGGCGCTGATATAATATTGCCCTTTTTAGGCTTTAATGGGATGAGTGTTGGGACTGTCAAGGATTCCGACACTCATCCCATTTTTTATCTGGACATTTTTAGCTCTTAACCCAGTCCGTATCCTTCCGCTTTCTTCTTTTCATGAGCCAATCCATGTCCGAGGATATTTTCTGGTCAGTGACTTGCGCATATACCTGCGTGCTATTGATGTTTGTGTGTCCCATCATCTTGGCGATGCTTTCTATCGGAATACCGGAGGTCATCATTAGAGTTCCGAACGAATGCCTAGCCATATGATAGGATAAATTTTCCTTCATCCCCAGTGCTACACCCAGCCCGTGGACCTCGTACCAGAGGATATCCCGGACCGGTAACGGAAAGACCGGCTTCTCGTTATCCGTGGTGTTGTAAAGTTCTAGTATTTGTTCGGCTACCGGGTGTAACGGGATAAATGCTTCTGCGCCCGTCTTAGCCCGGCGGATGCGGATGTATCTTCTTCCTAGGGAACTCTTTTCAATGTGGCGTGGATGGAGTCTGCGCGTATCCACATAGGCAAGCCCTGTGAAAGAGGAGAATATGAATGTCCTGCGTGCCAGCTCCATCATCGGGTCGGGCATCGGGGTCTCCATTATCAGTTTCAACTCATTGCGCCCGATGTGCTTCAATTTCGGACTGTCCTTCTTCTCGTATGCCACGTCCTCTATCGGATTGGCTCTCAATACTTCCCGGTCCACAGCGATATAGATGAGCCTGTTAAGCCAGCACAGGCAGTGGTTCACATGTCCGTTCCCATGTCCCAGCTCTTTCTTGAGAAAGATTTTGAAGGATTCGGCGAACTCCTCGGTGATGTCTGAAAAGGCGATGTCCCTCATCCCCCTGGATTCGATGAACTGCCTCAGATTGAGCTGGGTTGTCTTTGACTGGCGATAAGTTGAGGTGGAGTTAATCTCGACTGAACGGATTCTAAGCCGTTCCCGTTCTGCCTCTCCGGTCTGCAGCAGGAATTCCGGAATGGAAACGGTATTTGATACGGTAGCTTTGAGTAATTCCGCCGTGACCACTCCCTGGTTCTTCAGCAGGTTCCCGTATGCCTCTTCCAGTCGGCTGCGGAAAGCGGTAAGGCGGTTGTTTTCTTTGTTCATCCTGATTTCTCCTTTGTTACTGTCCCAGTCACTGGGCTTGCAATAGATGCCTGTCGTGACAGCTGACTTCCTGCCGTCGATGCTGATCCGGCAGAGGATGGCTGTCGTTCCGTCCGATTTCACCTTGTTACGGTTGATGTAGAACATGAGTCTGAATGTACTGCGCATGGTAATGACGTTTTTAGGATTAAAGAATTAGTTTGAGATCACGTGTCGCCTCAATGAACCTGTCCATGTCTTCGAACAGTCTCTTCGGGGTTACACGGGCGTAGATTTGGGTGGTCTTTATGTTGGAGTGTCCCAGCATCTTGCTGATGGTCTCGATCGGCACTCCCTCCTCGAGTGTGATCAGAGAAGCGAAGGAATGCCTTGCTGTATGGTAGACAAGGTCCTGGCTGAGTCCTGCCATCAGGCGCAGGGATTTCATATTGGCCCTGAGCGTATGGTAGTCCTGCGGTGGAAAGAGGGTCATGCGGGCATCATCACGGTACTTTTCGATCAGCACGAGGGCTTCCGGCAGCAGCTTGACGCGCCCGAGGTAGTTGGTCTTCTTCCTCCGGTACTTCAGCCAGAGATTGTTTTCTTCATCCGTGAAGAGGTTCTCCCGAGTGATACTTACCACATCAGCATAGGCTGTGCCGGTGTAGCAGGCGAAGAGGAAGAGGTCCCGGGTGATGACATGCGACCTGCGTTTCTCCGGAATCTCCAGATCACGCAGTTTCTCGAAATTCTCCCGGCTGAGTGCTTTCGGTGTACTTTCCTTCTGTTTGGGTAGTTTGAAGTGGCAGAAATGGTATTTCTCCGAATGTCCCTCCTTGTAGGCGATGCGGCAGATCTTTTTCAGGATGGCCAGGTAGCCGCGAAGCGTGTCCACGGCATATCCCTTTTCCAGAAGGATGAAATCCTGATAGTCGCGGATGAACTGCTCGTTGAGTTGCCCGAATGCCAGGTCCGAGACCTTGAACTTCGCCTTGATGAATTCGGAAAGCGTGCGGTAGGTGAAGAGGTAGGTCGAGAGTGTGGTGGGCGCACGGTCTACGCCAACACGGGCCTTCATTTCCCCATTGTGTCGGTCGAGAAGCTTGAGCAGGGTCATCTGTATGCCCGCATTACCCTGAAACATGTCCCTGACCGCGGCGGCATCGAAATCCTTTTTCCTTTCCATGAGGGAATTGAAGGCCGAGTGTACGGCAAGCAGCAGCCTCTCTATTTTTTCATTGGTTTCCACCGCTTTCCGGCTTTTGCCGTTCAGCCGACTCTCACGTGCGTTCCATAGCTCAGGGGTACAGGATAGCTTGCAGCTGAACTGCGCCATCGTGCGGTTGAGGGTGATCCGTCCCATGATCGGGGCTTTGCCGGTCTTGTCCGGCTCGCTCTTTTTCAGGTAGAGCAGCACCTTGAATTTTTCCACTTTCATAACGCTCTTTTTTAGGTTGTAAAAATACTCCTTTGAAAAGCGTCCTTTGGCATGCAAAACATTGATAAACAGTGAATACAAATCCGCTTTGTTCTTATCGATAAAAATCGGTTACCTGTCGTCGTTTCAGAAACAGGCGGCTAACAGCCTGGTAACTGAAACGCTGCAATATTTTGTTTTCTTTTGCAGGCCAGCCTATTCTGCAATTCTCGTAAAGTGCTTAATTATAAACGTTTTACGTTTTATACTCGCCATTCCGTTTTTTACTGCATTTCTAAATATTACTTACACCGCCCGTCACACTTGGGCTACGACGGCTTATTATTGCGAAATTCATCCGGGTATTATCTCCGAAGCTATGGGACATTCGTCTATCACTGTAACCGAGACTTATTTGAAACCTTTCAGGAGTAAGAAAATTGATGAAGCTAATAGACAGGTTGTTGACTTTGTCCGACGATCAGCCGGTGGATTAATATCTTGATAAATAGCCTGTTACTTCATAGGTAACGGGAATAAATATCGGTGCAAATATGAGCATATTTCTTAAAACAACCAAACGAAATCACACATTTTTTTAATAAACTACTCAAAAGCGGAACTAAAACAGATAAAACACGTGGATTCTTTGTATTAGGGCTTTGTTAACTTCTAAATATTGCACAAGATTTCCCTCCCCTCTGCCGCTTATCAGAAGCAGGGGTAAAGAACTTTCATAATCTATCGTATAATTTTTCAGTATTGACTACTCTAAAAGAGCAGGAACAAAGGTTTCCCTGTTACCTATGAAGTAACGGGCTGTCTATTATTGAAACTTAGTGTTTAATAATATATTATTAATGTAATTTTTAAGTAGTTATGAAAAGAAAATTTGTAAAAGTGATGTTCTTCGGGGCGCTGGCACTTTCTACTGTCACCTATGTAGGTTGTAAGGACTACGATGATGACATCGACAATCTGCAAACACAGATTGACGCTGTAAAGGTGTCACTCGAGGAGTTGCAGACAAAGGTTAACAGCGGTTCCGTTATAACAAATGTTGTGAAAGGAGAGAACGGAATTACTGTGACGCTTAGTGACGGCAAAAGCTATGAACTGACTAATGGTAAAAATGGTGCGGATGCTGATGTTTGGACGATTGGTGAGAAAGATGGCTATTGGTACAAAAATGGTGTGAAAACCGAATATAAAGCTGTCGGAGTAGATGGAGCACCCGGTGCTGCCGGACCGGCTGGTGGAGAAGGTACACCCGGTGAAAACGGTAAGTACTATGTACCTAACAAAGAAACTGGCTGTTTTGATATTTATCAGGATGGTAAATTGGTAGAAGCAACAGATATTAGTTGGAAAACCGCAGCATCTGAAGGTGGAGTTACTGCTGTTCTTAATGGTAATGTATTGACACTTCAAGGAGTTGAAGGAGCACCGGATGGTATAGCAATAGACATCACTTCAGGCATTGCTTTATCTTCTATCGCATTCATTCCTGATGTAGTAAGTACAGATGTTCCTTATGCAACTACTAGTAAGCCTTTCTATCATATCGAGAGTTATTTAAATGAAGCTAAGTTTAATACTACTAGTGGCGAATTCATTGCACAGAAAGATTGGGGTAAATCAAATGTTGTGGCATTGAATTATCGCTTGAATCCGGAAGATGCAAATGTTGACGGAAAAACTGTATTCGGCTTTATCGATCGTAAAGTGAAAACCCGTGCAGTTGGTGACAAGAAAGTGTTGCTGAATGTTGACGAGACGAAGGTGGCGGATGGTGTTGTAACTATCGGAACAACAATTAATCCGAATGCATTGGCTCAAAATGCTGAATATAATATTGCTGCTTTACAGGCATGGTATGGTCAAAAACCAATGACATCTGATTATGTATATGCTACATCTAGCGAGATTGACTTGGTACTTGCTGATAGCGTAAAAACTAAGGAAGGTGACGATGCTGCTATTACTTTCTATGAGCGTACAAAATCTATCAATAAAGATGGTGAATCAGATGATTTCATCAAACAGTTTGTTGCATTGAACGCTGCTGCAAACGCTACATTTAAATATGATGCTACTATTAATTTGAAAGATTATGTAGGATTGTATTCTAATGATAAAGATAATTGGTTGGCAGCATTAGGGATTCAAAGGCATGAGTTATGAATTCTCAATACCTGAGAACTATTTGGCTGAAGATGACGAAAAGACAAATCAACAATGGTTTATCGTAAAAGAAGGAGAAAACATTGCCGGTAACGGTGTTATTAAAGTTAATCCTGAAGTGAAAAACGGAACTCCGGCTATCGGACGTACTCCTGTTGTTAGAGTAGACGCTTTCTTAACTAGCAATGCAGGTGAAAAGAAACTCGTAGCTTCATCTTATATCAAATTGGAGATTACAGAAACATCTCAGGCTCCGGACGAAAAACCTGATTATGGAATTATTGATATGTCTGCTGATAAAGCAGCTGATTATCATAAGTTAGAAGGTGATGAAAAAGCATTCACTAATGACTATAATCTTGATAATGTCAGCATGGACTATCAGGCTATCAACAATAAGATTTACGGTACTGCAAAATTGACTTCTACTACATTCTGGAATTATTATGGTGGTGATGATCATAAATATAATGTATTGGTTACTGTAACTGACAAAAATGGTCAGGAACTGACTATTATTGATCAAGAGGCAGAACAGAGTACAGATGTAGTGATAAATGATGAATCAGGTCTTCTTCTGAATATTAAATTGAACGATGATGCAACCAAGACATCTGCTATCAAAGTGGGTATCAATAATCTGATCAAGACTCAGAATACTTACAAAGACGTAGACGGTAAGGGTGCTAAATACTCAGTTAAGATTATTATTCCTTCTAATGATACATCTCATGGTGATATTGTACTTCAACAAGTATTCTATGTGAAGGAAGAATGTGTTGCTTATACTTATAATCCTTTGTATTATAACGAGACATATAAGTCTCTTGCTGATGGAAAGACTTATAAGGATTGTATTGTAGTCAAAGGACAGGAAAACTCCGGTTGGGAAATGTCTTCTGTAGTGAGCGAGCATTTTGAAAATAATGAAGCAGGTGAGAATATCTTCACATACTATAATAAAGTTAATAATGTAAAAGCACTTCAGTTCCAATGGGCTTCTGGTGTAACAGGTGTATCTCCGTCTCCTCTGGCTTCATTCTCAACAGATCAGACAGTTAAGTTGACTGAGCCGATGACCGAACGTGATGATGTTAAGAACATGACTTATCAGGTAACTTTGGAAAATGGTGAAACATGTGATTTTGCATATAACATCGTATTCATTAATCCGTTTGTTGCTACAAAAGCTACCGGCATAAAGATCTTTGGTAATGGAATTGGTGTAAACACCGGAGCCACTATGCCTGAAGTTCTTGTGAAGGATAACGAAGGAAGCGCTATTTACTCTTATAGCTCTACTGCTACTACATTAGTGTTGAGTGATAAAGCTACAAATACTTATAAACTGAATGCTGACATGGTAAGTGTTGAATATGCTTTCGTTGAAGAAGGTGATTGGGCTATACTTGACAAGAATATGTCTGCAAATTCAGAGTTAAAGGTTAATGCTACTACAGGTGTAGTTACTTGGAAAAACGAAGGTTCTACTTTGACTAGAGATTACAACCTTACGGTAATTGCAACTGTGACATTCAAAGATTTGTCAGTTGTAAAATGTGAGATTCCTGTAACATTGACAGAAAAAGCAATTAAATAACAAAGTCATGATTCTCTTATAAAGAAACTTGATTTGTAGATAAATTACGGAGGACGTTCCAGTAAACAAACGGGGCGTCCTCTGTTTTGAGTTGAATTATATAATAAATATGAAGATTAAATATCACATTCTGTTGGTTCTATTCCTGACGTACGTTAATGTTGCCTTTGCTTGGCAGTCTGGTTACACAAAAGAACAGTTTTCCGAAAAAGAGGAAGGAAAAACTGAGTTCAATCCACATTGGTTTCTGTCTCTGCAAGGAGGAGGTGCCTATACTTTAGGTGAAGCGATTTTCGGAGATTTGGTATCTCCGTCCGTAGCGGTAGCTTTGGGATATAAGTTTACTCCGTTGTTTGCAGTTCGGGCAGAAGCAAGTGGCTGGCAGGCTAAAGGAGGTTGGGTAAATCCGGCAATTACTTATAAATATAAATATTTGCAGGGTGGCCTAGATGCTATGTTTGATCTAAGTAACTTGTGTTATGGTTTCCATTCAAAACGTATATTCAATGCATATCTTTTTCTGGGTATAGGCTTGAATGGCGCTTTTGACAATGATGAGGCTGTAGCTTTGAACGCAAGCGGGTACAATTTGCAACGTTTGTGGACAGGTAAGAAACTGTATGCTTCAGGACGTATCGGGCTGGGGACAAATCTTCGTCTGAATGATCATGTGGCTATCAACTTTGAGTTGAATACAAATATGTTGTCTGACAAGTTTAACTCTAAGAAAGGTGTGAATGCTGATTGGCAATTCAATGGATTGGTTGGGCTCTCTTTCACATTAGGAAAAAGCTCCAGGAAGGTGGCTCCTGTTTCTTATGAACCCGAACAACCTGTTTCTGTTACGACAGTGGAGCAGCGTCCTGAACCGATTCCGGTAGTGGAGCAATCGAAGCCGAAGGAAGACAAAATAGTTGTAGAACCTATGAAGCAGAATATTTTCTTCGCTTTGAACTCTGCTCGTATTCAGGATGAGCAACAGCAAAAAATTAGCTCTTTGGTTGAGTATCTGGAGAAAAATCCTGCGGCAAAGATTTGCATAACAGGTTATGCAGATGTAAATACAGGTAATGCAACAATAAACTTTAAGTTGTCCGAGGCTCGTGCCAAGAATGTTGCTGAAGCATTGAAATCTAAAGGCATTGCGGCAGACAGAATAAAAGTTGACTTCAAAGGAGATACAGTACAACCTTATTCTACTCCGAAAGAAAATCGTGTAAGTATTTGTATTACAGAATGAAATACTATAAAAGGAAACAGCTGAATGGAGATGCTTGTGAAAGTGTACCATTCAAATCACTGTTCCTTGGAAGGGATGCCTCCCTTATTTCCCACGGACATCCCTTTATAGCTCTTAAGGCATCTCACTTATTACGCTAGAAGCAATTTGCTAGTCCCTTTTTCCCTATAGATAAGGAGATGTTTTAAGAATACAAAGAGCCCGGGCTTGTGAAAGTCCGGGCTTTTCGATATTCATCTATCAGGCTTAATCAGCAGAAAGTCTTTATCATACAATCCCACAAGTAAACTTTCTCCTTTGGCGTTCACTTTCAGGCCTCCGTATGTTGCCTTTTGATAAAGGGTGTCTTGACCTTCTTCAAAGAAGAAAGATTCGGCACCAAGAAATAAACGATCATTTACAATTTTATAGTTGATGATCAGTTCGTTATCGTTCAAAGGTTCCAATGCATCCTTAAGTCGGACAATACGGGCTACCCGGTTACTGTCGATATTTAATACGGCATATCCATGTGTAGCTACTTGTGTATCGCCGAGTAAGTCCGATGTAGCTTCTCTATAACGGAGGCTCATGTAATCACCTTGCATAAGTGAACGAGGGTCGACGGGAGCCAGTTCAAACAATACGAGTTGACCGTCTCTCAGTGTTTGTTCTTTCTGGTAAATGGACCAGTTGAGGTATCCTAACAAAAGTAACAGGTTAGTGATAATCAGTATCCGACTCTGTTTTTTCATGTTTCGTTCTTTTTTGAGTGAAATAATACCAAGCGATCATGAATATGATTCCTGTGAAGAAAAGCGTGATTGACTTCACAAGCAGGCTTAGGTTCAAATCATAGTAGTATTTGGAAACGGCATAGATAAAGAGTAGGAGTGCGGCGGCACATTCTGCTTTATAGCCATAATGAAAACATATCAGTATCAGTAAGAGACTACCCGACAGATATGGGGCGAACATTGTCGGCAGGCAGATAAGGATACAGAGAATGCATATTCCGATCTGACTTACCGGGTTCGTTACTTCCATTACCGGCATGATACGTTGAATAATAAGAAGAATCCCGATCCAGATAAAGATAGATAGTAACCAATAGGGTGCGGGTATTCCATAATTAACAGACAATCCGGCTAATAAGCAGATACAGGAAACGAATAAGCCGGAATGGAAAGGTGTGTATTTGGAAACTAAGTTTTTCTTTAATCCGGTCAGGATATTCCTTTCGTATAGATTGGTGAACAGGAAAACTGCTAAAACCGGGACTACTGCTATTTGCAAAAGTTGTATTGACGAAGATAAATAAGCTAACTCTCCAAGAAAAGAAATAATAAATAGAATGACAGAAAGGAAAGGTAAGATGAAACCTTTCGATAAGAAGAAAGTGAAAATGCCGGTTATCGCAAGTGCAATAAAGAGAGCATTTGTACTTTTGTTTAGTCCATAAGCAATCAGTGCACATCCGGCGATGTACAGAGTGATATTCATTGCATCCAGAAAAGGAACTGTGAGCCGGCGACTTATTGTCAGGGTAGTAATGATGAATAAACATCCGATTATCAGACTGGATGTTTCAGTGCGGATAATCGAGGCAACTACCAGAAATCCCAAAAAGAAGATAGTAGTCAGGATTCCTCCGATAATTGACACTACTTGGATTGTCAGGTTATTCTTCTGTGCCATACCATTGCCTTTTTAGGTGGAGAATAGAATATATAATCAAGGTCGTTCCTGTGATAACGATAATTCCTGCAAAGAGAAATAGATTGACATTTCTGAGATTACTGTGTGATATAAAGGTAGTCAGCAGGATCATTAGAGTTGCAAAAGGAATGGTAGCGAGATAATACAGATTCTTTTGTTTCCGACCGAACCACAATCCTACCGAAAACAAAAGAATGGTACTTGCTAATGGGACGGATAGAATGGTATTATCTTCACAGATAGCTGCCATTGTAAGATAACTGGTATGTATAATTGTAGCCAACGACAGGAGGCTGATCAGCCAATGGTTTCGTTTATTCAACTGCCCTTTTATGTTCATTCGCTCCGCAACGATCGTTGATGTGGCGCATATCCAGGTTACTGCGCTGGTGAGCAAAGCGCTGGTCCACGAATGACCGGGTACTATTTGTATTACATACAGCCATATTGTTATACTGAGTAGTCCGATAAATGTCAGCCACAACGGGGCGAAACGGATAGCTACTGCCCAAAGAAAGGTAAAAAGTGTCCACCCGAGGAATAGGTGGTATGCATCGGCTCCGGTCTGATAGATTTGCCCGAATACGGCAAAAAGCGTACCTGTCAGAAAGGTTGCTCCGGTAAGGAGAACCTGTTTGACGAGCGTACTCCACCGGGTGAATACGGCGAGCAGGACAGAGGTTGCCAGTAAAACTTCTACCATTCCCAGTTTGGCGAATTTGGGGAGTTCATCCCAATTGTAGGCAAAGAAGAAGATAATGCCTGCTACTGTAAAACCAATGCCTGCCGCTAACAAGAAAATGGAAAGAAATTGATTCCATTGTCTTTTATTCGCATAGAGAGCTTGCCGGGGCAAAGGTGAAAAGTCTGACTTTTCCATGTGCTTTATACTTTTTGATGATTACAAACATAAGAAAATAAAATGATAATCACCTTATCCGATAATCTAAAATACCTCCCGTATATGTTTATAGTTAGAATTGATTGTGTCAATAACTTCTTGCGAACGCCCGTTGATTAATAACTTATACATTGACTGGGCAAAGCCTACCATTTGTCCGAACTCAATTTTGGGAGGCATGGCGAGTGCATTCGGGTCGGTCATAATATTAACAAGTACCGGACCGTCCATTTCAAAGGCATTGTATAGGGTCGTTAATACCTCCTCCGGGTCACTGACATTGAAACCTGTTATTCCCATCGCTTCCGCTACTTGAGCGAAGTCGGGATTCAACATATTTGTCTGCCAGTCCGGTAGCCCGTCAACTTCCATTTCCAGTTTCACCATTCCCAGCGAACGATTGTTGAATACGATAATTTTAATCGGCAGTTTGTACTGAACCACCGTTGCCAGATCTCCTAAAGTCATAGACAAACCTCCGTCACCGCATAATGCGACTACCTGGCGTTCGGGGTAAGCCAAGGCAGCACCAATAGCCTGCGGCAAAGCATTTGCCATAGAACCGTGATTGAAAGAACCCAGCATGTGGCGATTACCTGTCGCTTGCAGATACCGCGCTCCCCATACGCAAGTCATCCCCGTATCTACTGTAAATACAGCGTCATCTGAAGAAAGTTTGTCAATCTCCGACATCACGTATTCGGGATGAATCTTATTCACTTCTCCTTTATCTTTCGTGTAGGCAGCTAAATCTTTCTTTACCTCTTCGTATCTTTTGAGCTGTTTCAACAGGAAAGTATCATTTGTTTTCGGGGTCAGCATACGTAATAATGCCTGAATAGTCATTTTCACATCTCCACAAAGTCCGATGTCTACTTTGGCGCGGCGTCCCAGGCGTTCGGGCTTTATATCTATCTGGGCTATTTTGATATCATCGGGCAGGAAAGCAGAGTAAGGAAAATCCGTGCCGAGCATGAGAAGTACTTCCGCTTCGTGCATACTGTAATATCCTGAAGGCATTCCCAATAATCCGGTCATTCCTACCTCGTACGGATTTTCGTATTGCACTTCCATTTTTCCTTTAAAAGTATATGCTACCGGGGCATTCAGTTTCTCGGAAAGGGCAATCACTTCTTCGTGCGCCCCACGGCAACCGATGCCACAGAATAAGGTGATACGTTCATGACTGTTCAATAAATCGGCCAACAGTATAAGGTCCTCTTCCGAAGGACAGACTTCCGGCCGGGTGAAATAGTTCCGGACTGACGAATCGACAGAAACGGCCGATGCCTTTGCCAGATCTCCCGGTAAGCCGACTACGGCTACTCCTTTACGAGTAATAGCTGTCTGAATGGCCGACTGGAGCATACGCGGAAATTGCTTGGGAGTAGTGGCTACTTCATTATAATAACTGCAATCGTTAAAAAGTTTGATGGTATTCGTCTCCTGAAAATATTCCGTACCGAACTCTCCGGTAGGAATTGTAGAGGCGATGGCGATTACCGGTGCGCCGGATCGGTGTGCGTCATACAAGCCGTTAATCAGATGAACATGTCCCGGCCCGCTACTTCCCGCGCAGCATCCCGGGCGACCGGTCAGTTGTGCTTCTGCCGCAGCGGCATACGCCCCTGTTTCTTCGTGGCGCACATGTATCCATTTTATTTGATCGTTTTTTCTGACTGCTTCGTTTACTTCATTCAGACTGTCGCCTGTTACGGCGTAGATGCGTTCAACTCCGGATTTTACCAGAGTATCTATCAACTGTTCTGCTATTTTTTTTGCCATAGCTGTAATTGGTTTAGGATTGATTTTTATGTAATAACAGATGGCTGCAAAGAAAAGTTCTAATTTAACATATGCTAATAACGCCTTTGTGTCGGGAACACATCACCGCTTTTATGTTAAAATTAATTCTGTAACAACTTTTAGTAAAGATGTATAAACAATTGCAATATCCTTTGTTATCTTTATAGGCGAAATCTTAACCTAATGTATTAAACCTCTTAATTACTCTAGAAAAAATGAACAGAAATGAAATCGGTGTGAATGCCGGTAAGGTTTGGCAACTGCTTAGCAATAATGAGAAGTGGAGCTATGGACTTTTGAAGAGAAAAATCCGGGCTGAAAGATAAAAGAGCTGGGTGCCGCTTTGGGGTGGTTGTCAAGAGAGAGCAAAATAGAGTTCGATCAGTGCGATGAAGAGCTTTATGTATATCTCTGTGTGAATGTTTATATTGGCTAAAAGAGTTTGACACTTTAACGAGAACAGAAGAATCTCCGGAGGAATGACAGCATAGTCAGCACTTCGGAGATTCTCGTTTTTATCCTTTTTCTGCTTTATGTATCTTCCTTTCAATGGATTTCCGGAAATAATTCTGTTACTTTGCATCACGAATTAAAATGTAAGAAACAATGAGAAGTTTTGCCTCC
>ENA-OQCB01000770-OQCB01000770.1-human-gut-metagenome-genome-assembly--contig:-NODE-770-length-14107-cov-3.183691_pt1 | contig 14107 bp, 12 predicted proteins | sample MGYA00242493_ERZ504568 | MGnify/ENA primary metagenome ERZ504568 (study PRJEB26092, sample SAMD00036229) | human gut metagenome | host: Homo sapiens | study: EMG produced TPA metagenomics assembly of...
AGGTATCCGGGACGGTGTCCAGCTTCTGTGTTGAAACGCAGCGTAAAGTTATTTTCGTCCGGCGTTCGGGTTTCACCATATACTGGCGTTCGAACTTTTCCTTGAACAGGCGGAGCTCGATGTTGTCCGGGAAGAACCGGGTATAACCGATCGTCCGGATCGTATCGATCGTCAGGCTGTCTTTCCAGGTCGTATCCTGCCGGGTCGTCAGTTCGAAGGAAGGGACGATGACGGAATCCAAGAAAGCGATATCCTCGCCTGGCTGGTCGAATTTATAGTCGCGGTTCACATCGTTCAAAGCGAAAATATGATAGGTTCCGGGAGCGATATTACGGATCGTGAACTGCCCTTTGTCATTTGTTCGGGAAGTACGGACGAACGGAAGTTTCACGAATGCGGAATCTTCCAGGTTGTTGTGCAGACCGATCGTAATGCCTGGCATTGGTTCGAGGTTCTCGGCATTCAGCAAGACTCCTGAAACTTCGAGTGTGTCGATTATGTCTCCGGTTGAGAAAGCGAAAGAGAAGTTCTCGAACACGTTTTTCTCATTATTGTCGGAGATGGAATTGGTGAAGTCGATCGTATAGGTCGTGTTGGGTTTCAACGTGTCTTTCAGTTCGATTACCGCCTTCTTCCCGGCAGAGCGGATAACCGGTAGCTCCATTTGAGGCGGAGTGATAATCACGTTCTCCGAAGGTTTCTCGATCTGGATCAACTCGTCAAAGTAGGATTTCGATCTTTTTGCCTGTATAATTAATTTGGTTCGGGATCGGTGTACTGCTTACGAATTTGGGAGGCGTCTCATCATAGGGTCCTCCGTTCGGACTGCCGATATTGGCGCACGAATAGATGACAGTCAACAACAGCATTCCATACAACAGGCGGAATGAATTACGTATATATTTATTATCCATTTATGTCTATTTCAAATACATTTGACAAACACGCGCAAAAATAGGGAAAAATCCGGTGAAAATTAGTAGGATATCCTGCCATTAATCAATCTTTGCATTTAAATGGGCTTTTGTCCGATTGTCGTTTTCAACATCCTGAACCCGATCCTGCAATACAAACATTTCTTCTTTTCACAATATTCACGTTTTAATTGGATCAAAGCCTGGCTGTCACCTGCATGGCGGACGGCGATACCAGCGTTGCAGAAGGTGGAGACGATGGTGTTCTTTTCCGGGGGAATACTTTCTAAAAGGCGGGTGGCACGTTCGCAATATTCAGGTTGTTTGTTATGTAGGCCGTAGGCAAAAAGCATCGGAACGACCGTGTTTATCAGCAGAATGTTCAGGGCGTTTTCACCTATGGTCTTTTCTTTCCGGGGAGAAGCGTATCGGAAATGATAATGTGTCTCCCAATAAACGGATGGAGGAATCCTGAAATACTTTTTGATCTCTCCGGTGCTCCCGGCTTCAAGAATGGCTGAGAACAAGGTGTCGTGCTGCACCCAGAGAGCAGCTAACTGTGCCACTTTCAGATACGGGAAGTTGACCGGTCGTGTCCGTAGGTTCTTAAACACGAAATCTTCCATCGGCGAAAGGCTGAACTTATGGCGTAGAAAATCGTATTCCCGTTGCAACAGGCGGTAGTAATGGTCGTCGTTCTCCTCCGCTAACATCCCTGCTTGTCCGAAAAGCATCGCTTCTATCTGCGAATGGCTGCTCCGTTGTTTTTGGATGCAACGGAGCGGCAAGCTCTTTGCCAGCCTTTCAAAAGCATCATTATTCACACCAAAGCCGAAGTTTCGGGTTAAAGTAATATAAAAGACCTCGTTCCAGTCTGCCTGATATGTATCCAAAAGAAGGAAAATGTCATGTGTTTTCCTTTCCAGTCGCTCACTCAGCAAAGCCTCCATCCAGCAGGCTATATGTAGAGGGGCGATCCCGGCTATATGATCGAGGCATGGAAGAGCCGTTTCCTGGTAAAGCAACCAGTTTATGCTACGGCGGACATTTTCCGGAACGGTTAGGAGCATTTGTGGGATCGGATTCCCGTTCGTTCGGATAGGTTGGAAATCATTAAAGCCTGTAATATGGAGAATTACGCTGTCGTATGCCTTATCCGCATCATGATGATGGAGCAGCCAGTCGGAAGATTTATCATGAATTTCGACACTTCCTGCCCATAGCGTTCCGTCTATTTTGATCTTCGCATTGAAGAAATCGGGACCTGCATCCGTATTCTGCATTCCGGGATCGATTACCTGAACAGAGCGTCCATCTGTGGTTGCCAATGGGGTAGCCGTGTAAAGTTTGTATTTCCAAACATAGTGTAATAAACGTTCCATCTTTTTTTCAGAGTTAAGATTTATGTCCCAAATCTAAGCATTATTCTTTATATTTGCAGCACGTTATCAGTTGAAAGTTGAAAGTTAAAAATTGAAAGTTAAATATATAAGTATGAAGATTGCACTTATCGGTTATGGAAAGATGGGAAAAACTATCGAGCAGATAGCACTTGGCAGAGGACATCAGATCGTGTCTGTCGTAGATATCAATAACCCCGAAGAAATACGCTCCGACAATTTCAAAAGTGCTGATGTCGCGATCGAGTTTACGACTCCGGCAACAGCATTCGACAATTATATGCAATGTTTTGCCGCAGGCGTTCCGGTTGTTTCCGGTACTACAGGCTGGCTTGACAAGATCGGACAAGTCAAAGAAATGTGCGAAAAAGAGGGGAAAACTTTTTTCTATGCCTCCAATTTCAGCATCGGTGTAAACATTTTCTTCGCCCTCAACAAATACCTGGCAAAGATTATGAACAGCTTCCCTGCTTACGATATCAAAATGATGGAAACCCATCATATCCATAAATTGGACGCTCCCAGCGGAACGGCCATCACATTGGCGGAAGGAATCATTGAAAACGTGGATCGCAAAGACCGCTGGACGTTGGAAACGGCTGAGAAAACAACCGATATTCCTATCCATGCCATTCGCGAGGGAGAAGTTCCGGGTATCCACGAGATCACATACGAGTCGGACGTTGACACGATCAGCATCAAGCACGATGCGAAGAGCCGTGCCGGATTTGCATTGGGCGCCGTTATTGCCGCTGAATTTACCGCCGGAAAGAAAGGTTTCCTTGGAATGGACGATATGCTTAAATTTTAAAAAGACGATATAAAATATGAGGAAGTTCACTAAAAAGCAATACATAAAGTTCAGCATAGCCGCTGTCCTCTATGGGCTTTTCATCCTTTGGATGCAAAACGGATGGTTGACGCTCGGCTATATCTTGATCGCTGATATTTTCTTGACTCAATATATCCCCTGGGGAGCCTGGAAACGCACCAAGAATCCGCAGGTACGCAATGTGTTGGAATGGGTGGATGATATTCTGTTTGCACTGGTTGCCGTTTATTTCATCAATATCTTTATTTTCCAGAATTACCAGATTCCCAGTTCCTCTCTGGAGAAGTCCTTGTTAGTGGGCGACTATCTATTTGTCAGTAAGCTCAGCTACGGACCGCGTGTACCGAATACGCCGGTTGCCTTCCCGCTGGTACAAAACACATTGCCGTTTTTCAACTGCAAGTCTTATCTGGACTGGCCGGAGTGGGACTATAAACGGGTGAAAGGTTTCGGGCATGTGAAGCGGAATGATATTGTCGTGTTCAACTTTCCTGCAGGTGATACGGTTGCATTGAAGGTTCAAAACCCGGATTATTATCACTTGATAGAACAATACGGGCGGGAAGCTATCCAGTTGAATAAAGCGGATTTCGGTGATGTGATCTATCGGCCTGTCGACAAACGCGAGAATTATGTCAAACGATGTATTGGTATGCCGGGCGACACGATCGAGATTCGTGACAACCAGGTCTACATCGATGGTGTTGCTGCCAAGAATCCGGAAAAAATGCAGCTTAACTATTTCGTCGAGACGGACGGTTCCATGTTGAGTGAAGAGCAGTTCCGTTTGCTGGATGTCAGCAAAGCCGACCGTGTATTGATCGACGGAAGCTATAATTCCAAATATATGTCCATGTTGGGCATCCAGCCGAATGGCAATGGCCAGTATAATCCAGTTTACCATTTTCCGCTGACTCAAAAGACATTGGAGATTGCTAAAAAACTTCCGGTCGTGAAGCGTGTGGTTCTCGAACCGGACCCTATGGGAGCCGATTCTTATTATCCGGTAGATTACCAAACCGGATGGAGTCGCGACAATTACGGACCGTTATGGATTCCGAAGAAGGGGGCTACGATCCCGTTGACGGAACGTAATATCGCTCTTTATAAACGCTGTATCGTCAACTACGAACATAATAAGCTGGAAGTAAAGGATGGTAAGGTCTATATCAACGGCAAGCCGGAAACGACCTATACGTTTAAATACGATTATTACTGGATGATGGGTGATAACCGCCACAACAGTGCCGACAGCCGTTCCTGGGGCTTCGTGCCGGAAGACCATATCGTAGGCAAGCCGATCATGATCTGGCTGTCACTGGATAAGGATCGTAGCTTGTTCGACGGCGGTATTCGTTGGAACCGTATGTTCCGTTGGGTACATCCTGACTAAGCAAGTTGCTATGGGGGAAAAGGTGAATGATAACATAAACGGGACGGGCGACTATAAGGCGGGAGACCGTGAAGGTCGCCTCTACTATATAGGCTGGGTGATAACGGTCGTTATTGCCTTTCTCGTTGTTATACCTGTTCGCCGTTTCTGTATCGAATCTTACCGGATATCGACGAATGCGATGGAAGAGGCGTTGCATCAGGGCGATTATATCCTGGTAAATAAATTGCCGCTTGAAGGAAACCCGGGGCGGAACAAGGTTGTGCTGTTTACCAGCCCGCTTCTGAAAGATACGGTGAGCAATCCATTGCTCTTGAGCCGTTGCATCGGTATGCCTGGAGACACTATCCTGGTGAGTGGCGACGGGTACGAGGTGAACGGGAAACTGCTGCCTCACTCTCCTCGTGCGCTTAATACCTGTTTCATTACCCAGAAGAGTGCTGCTGATTTCCTGAAAGCTTTGCAAGAGCTGAATATTCCGGTGCGAGACTGGAAGAGCGAGACGTTCGGTTTTTCTTTTTCCCTGACGACTTTCGAAGAATATCAATTGCGTGAAGAGCTGCCGGAAGAGATGAACATTCATTTTATCCGGAATCAGGCAGCTCCGTACAAGCTGGTCGTTCCCCGTAAAGGCCGGGCCTATCGTCTGGATGAAGCTGCCCTTACCGCCTGTAAGGAGGCGATATTGGCCGAGGCCGGAGAAAAGGCCGTTTTTCGTGATGGAAAGCTATATTTAGACGGAAGAGAAACTACTTTTTTCTTTTTCGGGCAGGATTATTACTGGATGCTCTCCGACAATGTAAACGAATCGGTCGATTCCCGCCATTTAGGTTTTATCCCGCATGACCATATCATCGGGAATGCCTGGCTCTGCTGGTTCAGCCGTGACAAACAACGAATCTTTAAACCCGTAAACTGATGCAATCTGTCTATATTTCTACAACCTATCTGGGCCCCGTCCAGCAATATTGCAAACTGTTCCAATATCCGGAAATACATCTCGAAACAGCCGAAAACTACCTGAAGCAAACCTTCCGGAACCGTTGTACCATTGCTGCCGCCAACGGTCCGTTAGCCTTGTCCGTCCCTATCGTGAAAACCGGATACATTGAAGTGCCCGACCAAGGACATCCGTATCTCCGATCACGGGAACTGGCGTCACCTGCATTGGAACGCTTTGGTTTCGGCTTATAATATGAGTCCGTTTTTCGAATATTACGAAGAGGATTTCGCTCCTTTTTACGAGAAGAAGTATGAGTTCCTATTCGATTACAATGAGGAACTGCGCCAGTTGATCTGCCGTCTGCTCGACCTGCACCCGAATGTCATCTATACGGAAGAGTACCAGCCTGAAGTGCCGAATGATTTCCGAGAAATCATCCGTCCTAAACATGAAGGAGAAGATCCGTCCTTCTCTCCGAAACCCTATTACCAGGTTTTTCAGGACAAGCACGGATTCCTTCCGAATATGAGTATTGTGGATTTACTGTTTAATATGGGACCGGAAGGGCTGCTGGTGTTGCGTGATTCCATTGTGGCACCGGAACAGCCCTAATAGAGGTTATGTCAGTTCTTTTTCATCGTATAATCCTTCACCCCTAACGAATCGTATGCCTGTAGCAGGGCCTCGTCGTTATCGGAAATCATCAGGAGTTTGTCGTTTTCTTTCAGTTCCGTATTGCCTTTCGGAATGAAGTAATGTCCGTCGCGTTTCACCATAACCGCAAGGGTATGGTCGGGCAAGGTGAGTTGCATCAGCTTGTTTCCATGAGAAAGAACAGCCGGGGTGATATCTATCTCACTCATGGCACTCTTGATATCTTCCGGCAATTCGATGCCGAAGACGTCTTTCCGTTCCGGGCTGTCGATGAGGCCAAGCCATTTGGCCGCCTGCGTTACGGTCGTCCCCTGTATCAGGAGGGAAAGAATCGTAATGAAAAACACGATATTGAAGATCATGCCCCCATGATCGACCCCGGCGATCCAGGGATAAGTGGCGAAGATGATCGGTACCGCTCCACGAAGTCCCACCCACGAGATATACAGTTTCCCTTTTGTCGTGAAACTTTTAAACGGGAGCAAACAAAGAAAGATCGTGACAGGGCGGGCTATCAGTATCATAAATACCCCTACCAACAGGCCTACCGGAGCGACAGGCAGCAACTCGTGCGGGTTCACCAACAGACCTAACGTAAGGAACATAACGATCTGCCACAGCCAGGCAAAACCGTCGAAGAAAGTTCCCATGCTCTTCTTATGTACAATCTTGGCGTTCCCCACGACCAGACCGGCAATATACACGGCCAAATAACCGTTCCCTTTGCATAAAGTGGTCGCCGAAAAAGTGAAGAAAGCAGTCGTCAACAATAGGATCGGATATAAAGACTCGTTGTCCATATTGATCTTGTTGATCATCAGAACCGCCAGCTTTCCCAACAGGAAACCGGCTATCGCACCGACAGACAGCTGGACGAGCAATTGCAAGACAGCTTCCTGTAAGTTCATACCTCCGACCTGTATATAAGCGATAATGAGCAAGGTAAGCATATACGCCATCGGGTCGTTACTACCGCTCTCCAATTCCAACGTCGGGCGCAAGCGTTGTTTCAGATAAACGCCTTTGCTCCTAAGGATGGAAAAGACGGAGGCTGAGTCTGTAGACGACATTACCGCCGCCATCAACATCGATTCCGCTATCGTAAGGGTTTCGTAACCGGTGGACCATAAGAACACATAATAAATAAATCCCCCCGTTATAAGAGTCGTCAGCAAGACGCCTACCGTTGCGAGTATGACACCTTCTTTCGCGATCGGCTTGATCTCGGATACCTTCGTATCCATACCACCTGAAAATAGTATGATACTTAATGCCAGCATACCTATGAACTGTGCCGCGCTGGGATTACTGAACTGAATACCCAAGCCGTCGCTACCAAACAGCATTCCGACGCCTAAAAAGAGAGCAAGGCGGGAAGGCCGAAACGGAAACCGGCTTTGCCGGCAATAATACTGAAGAAAAAGATTGTGGAGGCAACCAGTAAGATACTTCCGGATTTTCGAAAATATGTAAGTCTTGAAACATAAGTTGATAACAGTTTACTATCATTAGCTACTTCAAAGTAACGAAAAAATAGTGAGAAGTACAATAACTTACCATATAAAAGAGTAAGAAGTGTGTATTTATTTGTGTAGATAAAAATGAAAAGATGATTTTCTCCTTATAAATTCTTAAATCGGTGCCAGCAATTATATAATCACTGCCGCTGATTTAAGAATTTGTGACAGGGTAATTGAGAATGGATCGTGTCTCTGTCTCTTTTCTATGGAGAATAGAGATTATTCGTTATATTTGTGGGAAATAATAATGATATCATGAGCAGAACTAATCTATTCTTATTATTGCTGGTTTTCCTTGCGGGAACTTCATGCAATAAGCAGCAGCATTTCATTTCGGACGATGCGTTTCGTGCCGAAGTTGAAAAAGATTTCCAGGCAAAGCAGGCTGCTCTGCCGAACGGGAATCTTTTTTCCGTCTTCAACCAGCAGATGACACCGGACGAAAAAGAGGCGCTTACTTTCTTGTATGCCTATATGCCGATAGGGGATATTACGGATTACGACGGGCAACTGTATCTCGACAATATCCGCAGCTCGTTTCGTGCACGGGTGGAAATGCCCTGGGGAGACAGCATACCGGAAGATATCTTCCGCCATTTCGTACTTCCCGTGCGAGTCAACAACGAGAATCTGGACGAGAGCCGCATGGTCTTTTATGAAGAACTGAAAGATCGGGTGAAAGGCTTGTCCTTGTATGACGCCGTGTTGGAGGTGAACCATTGGTGTCATGAGAAAGTGATCTATACACCGTCAGATGCCCGGACGAGTTCGCCGTTGGCATCTGTGAAGACCGCTTACGGGCGTTGTGGAGAAGAGTCGACGTTTACCGTAGCCGCCCTTCGTTCGGTTGGTATACCTGCCCGCCAGGTCTATACGCCGCGTTGGGCGCATACCGACGATAACCATGCCTGGGTGGAAGCCTGGGTAAACGGTAAATGGTATTTTCTCGGAGCCTGCGAACCGGAACCGGTCCTCAATTTGGGATGGTTCAACGGACCGGCTTACCGTGGTATGCTGATGCATACGAAAGTATTCGGCAAATACAACGGACCGGAAGAAGTCATGGATGTAACCGACGGTTACACCGAGATCAACGTGATCGACAATTATGCCCCGACAGCCAAAGCGACGATCACCGTTGTGGATGAAAATGGCCGGCCGGCTGCCGGAGCCGATGTTGAATTCAAAATATACAACTATGCCGAGTTCTATTCCGTAGCCAATAAGAAAGCGGATGCCGAAGGGAAAGCTTTCCTTTCGGCCGGTAAAGGCGATATGCTGGTATGGGCGACCAAGGATGGCAAGTTCGGATATAGCAAGGTGTCGTTCGGCAAAGATAATAATGTGACGATTACGCTTGACAAGAAGCCGGGCGACATCGAAACCGTCACGCTCGACGTCATTCCTCCGGTAGACGGCTCCATTGTTGCCTGCGTGACAGACGAACAGAAAGAGGCCAACGCCAAGCGTCTGCACGAAGAAGATGTGATCCGCACTAAATATGTGGGTACTTTCTATACGGAAGAGAAAGCGGAAGCACTTGCCAAAGAATTAGGTATCGACCCGCTGAAAACTGCCGATGTCATGATCGGTAGCCGGGGTAACTGGCGTGAGATCGAGAAGTTCCTTCGTGATACGCCCTCCGACAAGCGCCCGATGGCGATGGATTTGCTGAATGTCATCTCCGCCAAGGACTTGCGCGATACGCCGGCTTCCGTATTGGCGGACCATCTGAACAATGCCCAAGCGGTACAAAGCTCCCTGTTCACCGAATATATCCTCAATCCGCGTGTGGCAAACGAGTTCCTGACACCGTACAGGAAGTTCTTCGCCGCTAACGTCGATCCGATGTTGGTGAAGAAGGCCAAAGCTGATCCGCAATTAATTGTAGACTGGGTGAAGGAAAATATCAGTATCAATGACAGCCTGAATCCGCAACGCATTCCGATTATGCCGATGGGCGTATGGAAATCGCGCGTGGCCGACAAAGGTTCCCGCAACATATTCTTCGTTGCCGTATGTCGTAGCATCGGTATTCCGGCACGTATCGAACCGGTAGCAGGAAAAGTGCAATATGCGAAAGGCCTGAACTGGGTGGATGTGGATTTCGAAGCCGCCGAGCAGACGATTGCCAAGCAAGGCAAGGTCGTCGCTTCTTACCTGCCGATCAAAGCATTGCAGGACCCGAAGTATTACAGCCATTTCACAATTGCGAAAGTGTTGCCGACCGGCAAGTTGCAGACACTTAACTTCGAATCGGGCGATGTGGATATGGGGGGCGGCGACACTTGGAGCGCCTTGTTGAAAAAGCCGCTTTCTAGGATGATGGGCCATTATATGCTGGTAACCGGAACGCGTATGGCGAATGGTAGCGTATTGGCCGAAATATCCTTCTTCAACGTTGAACCGGGTAAGACAAGCAATATCAAACTGGAGATGCGTGAGAGTCAGGATGATGTACAGGTCATCGGCAACTTTAACTCCGAAAACAAGTTCAAACGGGCCGACAATGGCGAGGAAACGAGTCTGTTAGCGACTACCGGCCGCGGCTATTATATCGTCGCTGTCCTCGGAGCCCGCCAGGAACCGACCAACCACGCCATGCGTGACATTGCTGCCGTAAAGAAGGAGCTCGAAGAATGGGGCCGTGGTATGGTCTTGCTGTTCCCCGATGAAAAGGGTTTTCAGAACTTCGACCCGAAAGAGTTCGGAGAGTTGCCAAGTACCATCACATACGGTATAGATATCGACAAGACGATTCAGAAGGAGATCGCCGCAGCCATGAAGTTGCAGAATGGCAACACACTACCTATCTTCATTATCGCCGACACTTTCAACCGCGTAGTATTCGTTTCACAAGGCTACACGATCGGCTTGGGAGACCAGTTGATGAAGGTGATACATAAGTTGTAATCTCTTCTAAAGAAAAGAGTGTGTGTCAAAACCGCCTCGTTCTCGCGCTTGACACACACTCTTTTTAATATATAGTAAATTTTAAAAAGCGATTACCGACGGCGGCGTACGCTGCGGACCGGAGCGCTTTTCTGGGCTTTCGGAGCTTTGACTTTGACCTCCTTTTGTTTGCTCTCTTTGGCGGCTTCCGTCTTTTTGCCACGGGCGGAGACAGTTGCGCTTTTGGTTTTCTTGCCTTTTGTGTCAGCAGCCAACTGAGCTGTATCCGGTTGCAGATAGAGGGACTTCTCGAAGGTGATCAATTGGTTCTCGATACGTTCCTGCTCGCGTTTCATCGAATCGGGTGTCGGGCAGTAGGCTTGCAGAGGCTGATTCATCAGGTTCTGCGTCTTGAAGATATCGCCCTGGAACATCCGGCGACGGAAATAATCGTCGAGCGTAAAAGTCATGGCGTTGTTGATGTTGGACGTCATGATATAGGCCGTATTGATATAGGGCCGCAGGTTTTCATAAGGAATCCAGAACATCGGCATGGTGTTCTGTCCCATATCGTCCACGATCGTCAGGATCGGGCAGATCGCCAGTGTCTTGACATCGAATACGGAGTTGTTCTGGTCGAAATACCAGGCTTCTTTTATATAATAGGAGCGGACATCACCGGAAGGAATATCGCTTTCGTTTACGACGAAACTGGCGGGTTCGTTGTCTTTGCCCGGCGTCTCTTCATAGAAGATGCGGCAGCGGTCCAGCATGACTTTCAGGTCGAGCTTGCGGTTGTCGCTGAAATCCTCATAACCGTCCAGGTATTCATAGGCGGACAGCTTACCCTCGCATACCAGCTGGAAGATGATCGAAAACAGATTCATCTGTCCGTTCATCGGTTGGGTGGGATAGTATAGAGGAGCATTCTGCTCTTTCGTGAGATCGATCTGGCGATAGATGACACGCATCCAGCGGGCGTTGCCGATATTCTGCGTCATCCGTTCGTTCATATCCTGTGCACGGACGGTCAGTTCGGGCATACCGCTCTCTTTCTTATCTTCTTCACGGGCGCCACGGCTCGATACGGGGCCACGGCGTCTCTGCTGTTGTTGCTGGGCGTTACCGGCCTCTTCCTGCGCCTGCATGGGGACGGAGGCGAACAGGGCAATGGCGAGGGTTGCTATGTAATATAAACGTTTCATATATCTTTATACATTACAGGGCGAGCAAACCTCGCCCCTACGTTATGTTAATTGACGATTACTTCGACGGTCGGAATGATACGTTCCTTGTTGTCCGGGCCTAATACCTTCACATGGGTAATGTAGAAGCGTTTGCCTCTTGCCAGGCGGCGGATATAATCTTTCTGACGCTGTGAGAACTGGTTGCCTTGCGTGACTTCCGGAATGATGTTGCCCATCGAATCGTAGAAAGTCAACTCGAAACTCAACACCTTGAACGGCACGTTCAGCAAGTCGTCGTCGATAGCCGCCTGGATACCGTCGGCTTCCACCAAATTCCGTTTGGAAAACTGGCCACCACGGAACTTGCGCATATTGCCGTTCTGGTCCTTATATTCGATAAAGGCATCGGATCAGGCAGGCGCGTACGCGGAAAGTCGTTTTCGCCATCTCGACGCTGCGGCCATCCGCCATTTTAGCATGGACGGAAACGATGGCATCTGTTCCGACCGTTGTCGGACGGGCTTCCCATTGGTCTCCTTTGCGGACCAATGTCCCGTTTGTCATGGTCGCCGTCACATTACCGCTCGGTACGCCCGGCACGGCAATACGGATCGGGTTGGCGATTCCGGCATACAACACATTCATCAGCATCGGCGCTACCGTCGCACTCGGTTCTGTCACGAAATATTCGCTTTCGAACTCGCGGCGCATCACGCTGCCGTCACTACCCGGCATTTCGATATATCCTTTGACCGGATAAGTACCCGGAGTACCGGCAACAGCCGTAAACATGCCGTTTGCATCATAAGGCAGTTCCTTTCCGTTCACATAGACGGTCGGGCGTTTCGTCGAGTCGACAGCCGATAAGACGATATTGGCCTTGTACTGACTGCCACGCATGACGATCTGGCTTTCCGGGATTACCTGCGCCGTGATCTGGTTCACACGATAGTCGCGCATGTCGACGCTGCTCAGCAGGTTCGACAACACTTCACCTTCGGCATAGCGGATATCGCTTTGTAATTTCGTCAGCAAGGTAACAGCCGCCGCCACCGGCATATTCTCGAACAAAGCCTCTTCCCAAGTGCGGGTATTGATACCAGCCTTGTGAGGCGGTGTTGTCGACAGGCTGGCTTCGATGATGCGCGTCTTGGCAGAGTCTTCCACCATCTCGCCCATCAGTGTCCGGTATTTTTCGATGCTCTGGCGCAATTTTTTGCCTTCACCCGAAACGGGAGACAACATCACGCGGGAAGCCGCTTCGAGGTCGTCCTTATGATCGATATTATTGACATCGGCATCCTTACCGTCGGCAATCTGTGCAATACGCACTTTCAGATCCTGCACATAATTGTACAGGCTGTCGGAAGCCTGCTTCACCTTTGTCCCCTTTTCGTACCATTCACGTACTTTTTCGGGATTTGTCTGATAATAAGCCTTCAGTTCCTCCGTGACGATCTCATTACGGGTCGAGGTATTATCGATAGAAGTACGCAAGCTGCCTTCCACCAGTTCGAAACCGTCAAGTACCTCCGACGACACGTTGAGTGCCATCATAGCGATGAACACCAGATACATCAGGTTGATCATCTTCTGACGGGGCGAATTGGGATTATTTGCTATTCCTGCCATATTCGATTACTTCATTGGGTTGTTTGTATACGGAGCTTGCTGCTGATATCCGTACGGTTGCTGATAGGCCTGTTGGTAATTCTGCTGCTGTTGGTAAGCAGGCTGCTGCGGCTGTGCAGGTTGCTGATACCCCATATTGACCGTCATGGCCTGTAACAGGCGGCTGTATACCTGGTTCAATTCGGCCAACTGTCGCGTCATCTTTTCCGTCTCGTTACGGAACACGGAACTGTCGACAACGGAGCCGTCATACATTTCGCGAATACGGCTCAAACCACTGTTGATATGTTCGATCGATTCGATCTGTGAGCTGATGCTCTTCAACTGTATCTCGTAGATCGTGTTCAAGCCGGATATGTTGCGGTTCAGCATTTCCATCTGCTGCACGTAACCGCGGGAATTCTGGTTGATGCCATCCGAATTATCCGTAATGCTCTTATACGAGTTCAAGAGCGTGTCGGAAACGTCGGTCAGCGAATGGGTCACCTGGCTGAAACGCTCCATATTCTCGGACATGCCCGAAAGCTGTTCCAAGTATTTCTGCGTCGCTTCCGTCAGCTCCGCCATTTTGGAGATCTGTTCGGCGGCACCACTCAGCTTCTTGATACTGTCGGAAAGGTTTTTTCGTATCTTCTTCGCTCACATCCAGGCCGAGACTGCCCAGTCCGGAAGCCTGCTTGCCGCTTAAATTGATTTTCAGCCCGCCAGCGATCTCGTCGTCGGTCGTATTCTCCGGCGAG
>ENA-OQCB01000771-OQCB01000771.1-human-gut-metagenome-genome-assembly--contig:-NODE-771-length-14078-cov-9.907247_pt1 | contig 14078 bp, 16 predicted proteins | sample MGYA00242493_ERZ504568 | MGnify/ENA primary metagenome ERZ504568 (study PRJEB26092, sample SAMD00036229) | human gut metagenome | host: Homo sapiens | study: EMG produced TPA metagenomics assembly of...
AATATGTTCAAAAAGCATAGGTTGAAGCTTTTGTTAGTTACGATCTGTTTGTTATTGTTTTCTCTTTTAGGGACAATACCGATCGAAAAAATCCTTTCTTGTATGGCTCTTTTATATTGAAATTAACCGGTCTGCTTTTTTCTATTTTCCTATTAAGGCATGATTGGGGGAAAATAAGTGTTGCGGAACGACATTTTTGCGTATTGACTAAATTGTTCAGTTGCGATGCGGTATTAAGTTCAAATGCCTCGAAACTATTTGGAATAATAAAGATGTCTGATATAGGTATGGTTTATTTTATGGGAGGTTTGGCGTGCTTACTCTCTCCCTTTTACGGAATAGCGGATAGTCAAAATGTATTGGATATATTAGCTTTTTTGTCTTTTTGTTCTTTTCCTTATATCCTTTTCTCTCTAAGTTACCAACATTATAAAATCAAGAAGTGGTGTCCGCTGTGTTTAGGTGTATTAACTACTTTATCAATGGAAATTGTGTTAGGATGTATCCGGATATTTATAAATGGTTTCCACATCCCATCTTTATATCATTGTTATATCACCGGACTGTTCTTTTTGACGTTAGCTTTAACCTGGAATCTACTGAACAGTATCATTAAGGCTTACTTAAAAATTGAAGAGAAAGAATTGCGCTATTTAGCATTAAAACGTGATAGCTCTGTATTTCGCTCCATATTAGACCAACAGCTCGCTTTGGATATGCATTTCTCGGATCGGGATATCCTTATCGGCAATCGAGATAACAAAACAAAAGTGACAATCGCTATCAATCCGTTTTGTACACCTTGTCTTGATCTATACAAAGAATTACAGAAAGTATTGAATTTATATCCGAATGCTTTTTGCTTGATGTTCTAAAAGTGGAAATGCATATACTCGTGATGTTCTTAATTATAGCCCAGATATCCCGGAAATTTCTCAAAATAGATCATCTTCATTGGCATTAAGAGGAAAAAATGGATGGATTTTTAATAACTATTTTACACAAAATAGTTATCAAAACTGGTATACATTTAATACAGATGCTAAAGGGGTAAATAATGATGATATGGATTTTGTGTTAAGATTTGTAAAGTCAGGTAATTTGATCGGCAGATTATTCTTTTCACAAAGACCAGACAATAATGGTAATTTAAATTCCAGTTTTAGGATACTTACGAACAATAATAATGGATTAAGCATACAGGATAAATATGAATGTATTGTCCCAGAAGGTGGCAATGGCAAGTTGAAATTTGGTAATTTTTCAAATTCTCACGATTATAACTTCAAATATGTCGTAGGCAATACTATTGGTAGTGTAGGATACTCTGATGGCGAAGGAGGACTGCCTGATGATTTATTAGAAGGGGAATATGGGCTTCTGTGTTTTGATAAGTCTAGGATTGAATATAGCTTATGGAATGGCTATAACTGGGTAAATATAAATGGAACAAAGGTTAACGAAAAATCATTAAAAGGGAAAAAGATATCTATACTTGGAGATAGCATATCAACATATGATGGTTATTTACCTAATGGATATCCTGCATTCTATAATGATGCAAATTTAGAAAATGTAAACAATACTTACTGGATGCGCTTTATTAAAGCGACAGACGCTACGTTGGGGGTAAACTCTTCTTATAGTGGGTCGCATGTTTGTGGAAATAGTAATGATACCACTGGAAGTGTTTGCTGTTCAACTGCGAGAATAGATAAATTAGGAGAAAACGGAGACCCTGACATAATCATCATCAATGTTGGCATAAATGATTTTGGAGGTTCTACAGGAAATAAATCTATTGGCACATGGAATAGCAAGTCTACTATTCCTTCTGAAGGAGTTCAATCAACTTTTTCTGAAGGGTATGCTCTAATGTTAGCAAAAATAATGAAGAAATATCCAATGGCTAAAATATTTACAATGTTATTAATTCCTGTGTCTAATACAGGTTATGATCAATCTTCTGCTAATGAGTATCCAATTGTAAATGCTAACGGAGACAGTCTGTATGAATTTAATGAATGTATAAAAAGTGTGTCTAATGTCTTAGGTGCTTGTATCGTCGATATGTATTCTTGTGGAATGAATATATATAATTCTAAAATATTTTTAATAGATGGATTACACCCAAAGATTAATGGGCACAAGTTAATGTGTGATAGTTTGTATAAAACGGTACATAATTCTTTTATGGAAAGAAAGAAAATATTTCAAAAAGATAAAGGAGAGTATGAAATTATATAACAATACGGCGAACTTATACTTTTAAATTAACAAGTTGAAAATCATGAGACAATTCATATACACGATCATCAGAAAGATATTCAAGCTTGTATTCTCTGTTTACAAGCCGAAGGTAAGGACTTTGTACAAAGGCCGTAAGAACATTGATCTTACGGAGAACGGCGATCAGCGCATAAGGGTAGGTAAGCCTTTCTATCTGGCCGGGAACATCTACAAATTAGATCAGTTGGATAATAAGAGCGTATTCAAGCTAGCCCTTTACAAGAAGGAAGGCGAGGATTGGTCAAAGGCTAACGACCTTGATTTGATCTTGAGACTTAACGCCGGCTACAACATATTTTACGTATAACGAACTAAAGCACGATACATCATGGAAGAGCGAAAAGATATTTGCGAGGGTTACGAGAGGGATAGCGTACAGCAGCTAGACAAGCTGGCCAAGGATAAGAACGAGCGTTTTCCGATCTATCCGTTGACATACATTCAGGCCGTATATGACGCTAGGACGAAAGAGAGGCTTGATTCCATATTGTGGAAATGCAACAACGTGTATTTGCCTTGGATGGGATCGGCGGGGGATACCCGTATACAATTGCCTTTCTGGATGAGAAGGAAGGGTATCATAATCACTTACAAGAACCTTGACGAGGAGACGATAACCGAGAAGCTCACCTATGATCTTTGTATCGCCGATGATTTCTTCCGTCTAGACTCCTCTTGGACTAGGATAACGGACGCCCTTCCGGTCGGGGGTAACATAACCATAGGCTCTAACGGAAATTGGTTTCAAGATGGCGTTGATACCGGCTTCAAGGCACAGGACTGGAATGGAGATGCAGTCACACTTCGCTGCTGGGGGTACGTAAATATAGCTACGATGAAGAGGTATGGTATGATCTTTTCCCGCTCATTGACATAACCCCAAGCGTAAAGGTGGGTGAGGTAAAGACGTTACCCGCTGGTAGCAAGGCTTCGGTAACGAACGTTAGCGGGGATAAGGACGCTATTTTCGACTTTGGAATCCCTATGGGAAATACTGGTGCCAAGGGAGAGAAGGGAGATGGGTATGAATTGTTGGGATTCAAGGATACGGCGGATGATTTGCCTCCCACCGCTAATATCGGTGACGCTTACGCTGTAGGAACTTCCTCCCCATATCATCTTTACGTATGGAAGGACAATGTTAGTAAGTTCGTTGATATAGGCTCACTTAACGAGATAAAGGCCTCTATCTTTGACGGGGGTAGGGCTGATAGTAATTATGGTGGGACAAGAACCATCGATTGCGGTGGGGCTGACGCTTATTTGGTGTAACTCATAAATTATTTACCTATGGAAAGAATTCAGTTAAGAAGAGATACGTCGACAAGATGGAGAGAGGTGAACCCTATTCTCATGGAAGGTGAGCTCGGATTTGAGACGGATACCAGATTGAGAAAGATCGGTGATGGCGTGAATCGTTGGAACGACCTTGAATATTTGAAGGCAGAAGGCATCGTTCAAGAAATTGGGGATAGCGAGGATGTATCCATTAGCCAGAAAACGCTTTCTAATGAAACATTTTTGAATCGTGTGAACTTAAAAAGCTCAAATGATTTAGACTTGTGTACGCAAATTGGAATTTATACATGGGTGAATGATGAGGTTCCTATAAATTCCCCGGTACAAGGCTTAGGTTTAATGAGCGTATTTCCCTATCTCCTAGATAAAGATGTCTTAAAACAACGAATTGTCCAGCAAGTCTTCGATTACTATGGGAGAATGTATGTCAGATATAAAGGTAGTGGAGAATGGGGCGATTGGAACAGGCCTGCGGAAAAATCCATATTGGATAACACCGTAGACAATACTTTCACTTACAGAAGAGTTTTAAATTCGGATAATAATTTAGATGAGATTTCTCATATCGGGATATACTCGTGGATATCGAGCTCGGTCCCTCAAAACGCACCAGCTAGTTACGGAGGCGTACTTCTATTATTCCCTTATTTCCGGACGGAGTATACCGAGTTAAGCCGTACCGTGCAAATAGTCATAGCCTCAAGCGGGAAGATGTTCTCCCGATATCGTACCACATCGGGCTGGGGTTCTTGGGTCTCTGGAGGATCGGGAGGATCGGGAGAGACTTATGAGGATCGATTGATGAGGGCGTTTTTAGATAAAACTTTCACGACGTGGCAACCCGAAGGTAATATACCTCGTAATTCACAAGAATTGTCATATTACAGTGGGGCTATAAGTGGCCTTCCTTATAGCTCCGTGTTTAATTTTGGTAACGACATTTACTATAACCGTGGTCTCTCCTCCTTTTTTTCGGCGGTAAAGAATAAGGGAAGTGTTTTATATAGTAAAGGTTACGGACAGGACACTAGAAGAGGCTCTTATTATGGTACCGTTTGCTCTACTTTTGGATCTTATATATCTGGTCAAAAGATATATTATACCACGACGGAGATTCCGGAGGTTGCCGAGGAGATCACCTATGTTGATATCGAGCAAATAAACATAGGTGATATTTTGTGGACTTCCGGGCATTGTAAGGTTGTTTCCTCCGTCAGTGTGGATGAGGATGGCATTTATAATATCGTCGTTACGGAGCAAGGAGGATATAATATGATGGAAACGGTTTACGATAAAAATGGGTTTGAGAAAATCCTTAAAGGGATAGATCCTCATGATAAGAGGGTCTTTAAATTATACCGCTTCCAAAATCAAAGGATACCGGTTTTGCCTAAAATAGAATATAGCGAGAATGTCATTTCTGAATATGGGGATAGGACCTATTTTGAGCAAGGGCAAGATGTCTTTATCGCGGTCAAAGACGGGGATCATATTAATATTTCTGATGGAAGTAATACGAATAGATACCTTTTATCGGGAATGTCCTCTAAAATCGTGAACGGGATCGAGCTATATAACGTGCGACCATATCTATCAGAGGCGGGAGAGTATGATTTATATACCGATAATGATGATCGTCACGCTAAACTTTCCGTGATAGACATGGGTGATGTTGTCTTGGATGATATTACAGTGAGGTTGACGGGATACAGCGGCAATGTAAAACCTAGCTGGTATAACGTAATATACCTAATAGAAGCGGAGGAAGGAGAATATCCGTATTTTCCGGCCCCAGAAGGATACATGGGGCATGGTGCCGTTATGTGCAAGGATCTCATAAAAGACAATACTTTTAACGTAATCATGAGGGATGTGAAGGATTATGCTTCTGGATATTACGTCAGATGTTATTATGACACGAAATTCGGATTGGCTTATAAGGATAGTAATATCATTATGATAAAATAATTTAAGGAATATGGACAGAGTATTACAAAGAAGAGATACGGCATCGAACTGGGCTAAGTTTAACCCTGTTCTTTCGGAAGGGGAGATAGGAATCGTCATCGACGAAGGTAAAGGCTATAAGATAGGTGACGGTGTCACACATTGGAACGATCTGGAATACCCCTCAAATCCAACCAGTGTTGTTGACACGATCGGAGATAGCGAGGTTGCCGTGATTAACCAGAAAGGCGTATCCTCTTTGGTCGGCCTAGACACGTACCCAGTCTTCTCCGATACCAAGCCCTACGTAAAAGGCGAGATCGTTAATTACGGCGGTCTCTTGTATGAGTTCACGGCTGATCATGAGGCGGGGGCGTGGATTGGCACGGACGCGAGGGAGACTAGCTTGAGGGGGGAGGTAACCGGGAAATTTGAAAAGGAGGATAAACGCAATTATTATCAAAATGTCTTTTTGACTTTTAAAAAAGAGGTTAAGACTTTAGGCTCGCTTACTGCCACGTATCCCAATCCTATAAAAAATTGGGCATCGTACGTACTCTCTGAGAACAAGGTGTATGCTTACAATGGTTCCGCTTGGGAAGATACGACTTTGACCTCATTCACACGCAATACCATATATGACGGAGTTTCTCCAGTTATTCAAAGAACCATTGGAAAAAACCTTTTGAATAAGAATGATTTTTTGTATGGTTATCGTTATTCCGAAGAAGAGGGTATAACACCGCATCCCGATGGGATACTTAGCAATAAACTTTATCTCTCACCCGGCAGTTACGTTAAAAGCAATATTACGCCGTATGAGTCTAACACCCATACGAACGTCATTCTATTTAACAGTAAAGACGAGATCGTAGGGAATGTCACTGCGCCAGACAATGCTCCTTTTGAAATTCAATGCACGTCACGATTCTACTCTGTAGCGTATTGTAGAATCCTATTACAGTATAATCTCGTAAATCCGTTAGATCCTAATTCCGCGCAATTAGAGAAAGGTGATACCGTCACGGATTACGAGGAACCAATTATACAAATTTACGACAATCCAGCATATGGTAAAAACAAGATGGCGTTTCTTATAGGGGATAGTATAGCGGTAGAATCTTCAGGTTGGTTTCAAAACGCTTGCCATAAAGCAGGCTACGAAGGCATTGACGTTGCGATCTCCGGGGGGAATATAATGTATGACGCTGATCGTATTTGGAGAGGGACGTTGTATACGGAGCAGGAACTTGAAGATATGGACACCTTGGTTATATGTCATACTCATAATTATGACATAACTATTCCAGATAATCTCAAGGATACCGTTGCCGACTATGAGGCTGGCTTGAGCCCTACAAACCCAGACCACCAAGTTGTTCCTGTAACTCCGGGCTCGGCTAATGGAACTACCGATGGGGTTGCCGCGAATTACGCTACGGCATACGATTATCTTATCAAAAAACACATGGACGATTGCTATAAGCTTAGATTAAAGGCGAATAGCAAATACTACGGGACAAAATGCGGAAAGCTACCTAAGATAATAATATGCTCATATTGGCAGGACGCTTACACCGCATTTAATGAATCATCAAGATTGATCGCTAAAAAGTTTAACATAACTTATTGTGATTTCGCTAATAATACGGGTTTTAGTTATCGTCAGACGAATCCCGATGATCCCGATTCTATACGTATATCAGCATTGTATTGTAATAATTCGGTTTACGGAGGTACAAACGATACTCATGATATTCCTATCAATGGGGTCACATATACAAATATGGGCTGGCACCCTACCAGAGACGTAAATTCAAGATTGTCCAAGGAAATGGGGGACATCCTTTCCAAGTTCTTGTCAGATAAATCAAGCGGAAAGATTATTGATGACCAGCAAATTTTTGAACGTCTTGATGATCTCTCCAAAGAGCTATACGATGTCGATGATTACATTCACCTGATCGTGGATAAAAACAATAAGATAGTAGGGGGGATAAAGAAAGATGGCTCTGTCGTATTCCAGCAAGGAGGATTCTCGGAAGAACTTACCAAGAGGATTGGGGACGTACCCGGCATACTCAAGGCGGTTACAGACGAAGGAGGCAATGTTGTAATGGCGATAAGAGAGGATGGGGTTTATATACCACAACTTCACTCCGATAACATAGAAAGAGATATTGATGGGAATGAATTGATGGCGAGAGCGATCGCTGCCACTATCAACAAAGGAGAGTTTTATTCGCCGTCGGTAAGCGAGTCTGTTTTTGTAAATAAAGGATCTTGGAGGAAAGACGGCTCACCGGATTTTCAAAAACAAGCTGTTTTTTGTGTCCATGACGATGACACCATTGACATGAATATACCCTCCTCAAAGGCGAATCCTTGGATGACAGGAGGAGGTTATCTTTCCACGATGTACCCATTGTTACAGAGCGTTGGTGGTATAAAAGGCTGTTTGGCCATGGAAGGGCAACGTTGCGGTTTTACAGACGATGTCCCGGCGCTTAATGATAATGGAAAGATAGCTAAAAAAATGCAAGACGAATTAGGCTGGGAAATCATGGCGCATTCCATGACGGCCCGTTATGAGTTTGAGAATTATCTGGTTGAAAGTCTTGATAGTGATTTAGCCAATACGATCTTAGCCAATTCCTCCTATTACGGGGCAAATAGTAATAACACGACAAGTGTTTATGTTTCCTCCGAAAATAAAAATTACATGGTAAGCCAAGATAAACAATGGGTGGAGGTCCCAATACAATACATTAAACCATACGTTAAGGATTATAACACGAAATTGGTGGTGATGTATAACCCGACTTTCCCGGTGGATTACCAATGGGGAAAATGGCTGGAGCTCGCTACCGGTTTCGGTTTAAAAGTCAATACGTGGGTAACCCCGGCGTCTACCTCGAGTTTTGCGAATGTACCATTGATTAATCGTTATTTTAAATATGGAGGCTTTGGCAATATTGACATTTCAGAGGTTAATGTACCTCCGTTAACCTCGACAATAGTTCGTTTGCCAATGGAAAACCAGCCCGGGTATAAGGGAGAGACTGACACGGATAATAGTTACAAGCCCGAATTACTGGCCGCTTGGAAGTCAATTGTTGACGAGGCCATTGAAAAAGGAGGTTGGGTTATATTCGCTTATCATGCTTATAGACCTTGTTGGTTAAACAAACTTCCGGGTTCTCTGGTATCAGAGGGCGGTACATATCCCGACTCATGGGTTTACCCGTTACGTGATCTCACGACATATCCGGATACCTATTTAGATCCCCCGGTAGAGAAGGGCATTAATAAGTGGAGTGATTGGCATCCATGCCCGAACACTCGTTTATACATGCTATATGAGATTTTGCAATACGCAAAACAAAAAGGGATGATCAATGCCACTTCTTCCGAGGCATTCCAAAAAATAGGTAATACCATGACAATAGGTTACTTTACAAAAGGAGGACAGTTGGGCTTCGATAAATATCTCGCAAGTAGCGCATCGGATTATTCTCATTTTGTGGTAGGGGTAGACGGTTCTCAAGATTATTTTAACAATTAAATAAATATTATATGACAACTGTAACAACATTAAAAGGACATGTCTCTGGTGATTTCCCCTTTATGACAAAGTATGGAATTATCAAATATCTCGAGTTGAGTCAATATTTGAGTGCCATGGATAAATGCGGATATACGTTTTCTTCAGGACAAATAAACGTACTTACGAATTTTTATAAAATAGGCTATGAAAATGGATGGATTAATAAATTGCTTTACGTAATGCCCTTTATAGGTAACTCTTCCGCTTCTAAAGCGGCCGCAGTTCCTATGATCGATCGTTTCGCCGGATATTCCCCGGCATTAACAGGGGCATCTGGCGGGACTTTTCCTTCTGGCGATAATTACGCGAACTATTTTAAAAAGGATAGTGGAGGCAATATACTTGCGGCGGTTCCTTATACTAATAGCAAAGCGTTGGTTATGAATGTAAGTATATATGATTTGTTTGTCAAAACCCCCGATTGCTCGAATCAAAATAATGGGAATTACGGTATTGATTGGTATGGTAACATTACCACCCCGGGTAGTATCTCAAGGATTTGTCAGTCTGATGGCTGGCCGGTCCTTAATTATCTTGGTTTTCTTGATGACAATAGACCGTACCAGGAATGGTTTGGAAGAATAGCGTCAATGCCCGCGATAGGAACTGCCATGCAAGAGAGCGGAGCGATATTTTTCTCTGAGAATATTAAACCGAATTCTAAAAATATCATGGAGTATAGAGCCTATGATAAAACTATCTCTACGCTCTTGGCAAATAACGAGACCGCCGAAAGGGCTGATTATACAGAGTTGACGGATGTTGAATTAGCGAAGACTTTAACATTTGCGGTTAACGCCAGTTGGAACGCGACAACAAGAACTGTCTCTAGAAGTAATGTGGATTCGGGTCTGGAAACAAGATATCTAGCGTTCCATGACGGTACGTTAGATGCAAACGACGGTATTACATACAGACCCGCTTTGTCTGCTTTACTTCAAACGTTTAATAAAACATTCTAAATTTTAGAACTATAGAATCATGTACCGTTACCTCTCCTACATATCAGACCTCGCAAATTGGGCCAAGTCCATCGCCATAGCCGCCGTTGTTACGACGATGGACTTCGTTTCGCCGATCGAGAATTTCTTGGTGGTGATCCTGTCGCTGGCCTTCATCGATACGTTCTGGGGGTTGGCTGCGGATCACGGGGATTTCCGGAAGAGCAAGTTCATCCGTAGCTGGGTGTACATGCTAGTCTATTTCCTGATCATAATTATCTCATTCTGGATAGGTGTGATGATGGATATATCGGAGGATAACGCCAAGGCTTTCGTGTCTTGGATCACGTGGGCGATGATATGGTTTTACGGTACTAATGTCTTGAAGAACATGGGCAAGGTATTCCCTGATAACAAGGTGATAGCCTTCTTGTATTGGGTTGCCGCCGTGAAATTTATCAGCAAGGTCAATTTCTTGGATGAGTATAACAAGACAAAGAATAAAAAAGGCTCCCCAGATCCAAAAGGATAGGGGAGCCGGATAAATTTTAGCTTCCTGTCTTTCGCAAGGGAGGATAGCAAGGTTAACAAAGCGTCACAAATATAGCAATAAAATCAAATAACAATGGCAGAGAAAAAAATACCTAGAGGTTTGAGAAACAACAACCCGGGCAACATTAGGATTAACAGTGATCTCTTTCAAGGGGAGGTTAGACCAAGCAAGGACAAGTCGTTTAAGCAGTTCGAGACGATGGCCTATGGCTACCGTGCCATATTCCGGATCTTGCGTAACTATTATAACAACTATAAGTTGGACACGATCCGCAAGATGATCGGTCGCTGGGCACCAGAAAACGAGAATGATACGGAGGCCTACATTAAGGCCGTGTCCGATTACGCCGGTATCCCGGCTGACGATCCTGTAAATATCAACGATCGTGAGCAGATGATTCGTATTGTCGCTGGTATGAGTCGGGTCGAGAACGGTAGGGAGGCTGAAATGCCGGACGTTATAGCTGGGTGGAATTTACTTTAACAATAACAAGACCTAATGCTGTAGAGGTAAGCGTAAATAAAATGAAAACTAAAAACATGACATTTGGAGAAGCTTTAGAGGCTATCAAAAAAGGGGAGTTGGTTTGTCGTGAAGGATGGAATGGAAAAGGCATGTTTATCTTTCAGCGTCCTGAAGACTATTTGTCTACAGACATGGTCGTGAATAAGGTTAAATCCTTACCTGATGCAGTAAAGAAATGGGTTGCTAATAAATATGGTGACTCGGAAACGGACAAGATCAAGTTCACGGCTTATTTGTGTATGAAAGCCGCTGATGATACTATCGTAAATGGCTGGTTAGCATCTCAAACGGATATGCTAGCTACGGATTGGATGATCGTTCGATAGATGAAGCCGTGGCATATAATATTAATACTAGTGTGCTTGGTAGCCAGTTTCACGGCTGGCTACCATATCCGGGGGGATGTGACTGATAAAGTCGTGTCTAAATCCGATACCGTATTAATAACCGACACGATCCATGACAGTATCCCGTATCCTGTTTACGAGACATTGGTGCAGACGATACCGGAGCCGTTCCCTGTTTATATCACGTTGGACGGTGACACGGTAAAGGAACCTGTATATGTTCCGGTACCCATAACCAGCAAGGAGTACAAGACGGATGATTACCGGCTTTCAATTTCGGGTTACAAGCCTAATCTTGATTACATCGAGGTTTATAGAAGGACTGAGTATATAACCAAGACGATCTCCCCCCGTAGATGGGGAATCGGAGCGATAGCCGGTTATGGGATCGGTAAGAATGGACTATCACCTTATGTAGGTATAGGAGGATTCTATAGGATCTGGTAATGAGTAATACCCATAGGGGCGGGTATTGAATAAAGCCCCTATTCCTCCGACTCTTCGACCTTCCGGAGGAAAGACATAACTAGCCATGTATGTTATTCGGGGCTTCCCTTATATAACATGCGTGGCGTTATTTTGTTAATGAAATCTACAAAAAAAATGAACAAGGTCGAGGAGTTTTACAAGCGAGTGATTTGTATCGCTGGTGAGGTATGCGGGGTTGATCCCGTAGACATGATGTCATTCAATCGTGAGGAATGCGTTAACGCCCGTGGTATCCTCATTATAATACTCTTGGATAAGGGGTACTCGGAGAAAGTTGTGGCCGATCTTACAGGGCTTACCAGACGGGGCGTTAATAGGATCAAGAACGATTTTCCAGATAGGATAAGGCGTAATTGGATGATACATATGCTTGACCGGGAGGTCAGGAACAAACTAGGAATGAATAAGGAATAAGCTAGGAACAAGATATTTCCCATGGTATGGACTTCTCTGGATTTTTGTGGTGTCCGGGATACCCGGACATGATCATTAAAAAATCTAGGTTATGAGAATTAAAGGAATGAATGGTGAGGAGTACAGTGTCACCGGGCAAGGCCAAGGTAATTACAACACCGTGGGAGCTTCCGCAGGTATCGCTTCTTTCTTGGGATTGAACGCTGGGAATCTTTTGGGTGGTTGTGGCAACGTAAGGAACGCTGGATATGGCGGTCCGGTTGAGGTAATCACATCCGAAGACAGGCCTATTTCCCGCTATGAGGCTGGGATGATGGATAAGATTTCCGCTAAGGACTCGGAGATCGCCTTGTTGAAATCCAACACTTACACTGACCAAAAGTTGGCGGATGTTTATGACCGCTTGTTGACAATCATCAACAGGAACAAGGAGGAACAAGCCTCAATTAACATGAACCAAGCCGTTTACAATGGGACTAACACCGCTACATTGAAGTGCATGCAACAGCAGATCGCGGATCTAGCGGCATTGAGCGAGTTGGTGATCCCGCAGCGTAAGGTTTGTGATACGGGATGTTGCGGATGTAATTGATGATGGCCATGTACTCTAACGCTCAAAAACTGGCGGCTGTGCTCAATAAGTGGGCACAGCCCGCTATCCAAGATCTCTTGGGAACTCGGTTGGGACAACTTCCTTTCATAGCGAACATAGACGCTAAGTTACGCTCCACGGGTTGGGTAAGTCCCATGTGGAGCATATCCAAGGAGATATCCCCATTGCTAGACGGATTGTCATCCTCATTAGTTGAGCCGATGTTGGCTCGGTACCTTCAAGGCATCCCCGATGAGGCTATCCCGGAGTTGGCGCACAAGGTGGTGGAGGACGCTATAAGAAACGGCGGGCTTTCCCTGTTTGAGGGAAAGGTCGAGTTCGAGACCGATGACTTGGAGGAACTAAGGACGTTGTTGCGTTACAATCTTCCGGTCCCGGAAAAGACCTGCTCATACGAGGTATTGACAGAGGAACCTATTCCACAAGGTGATGATGTGGATAAATAAATAATCAATAATAATTACGATCATGATTCAATTAACACCAATTGCGATCGCCGCTACCAGCCAACAATACTTGACTAATGTAGTGGAGAATTTGTGTCAGGCCTATTGCGCAGACAATGGCGTACAGCCTACCGGCATAGTCAATTTCACCGTCGCCGAGCAGAGTACGGTGAATACGCAAACGACGGTTACGATCAATGCCGCCGTACTTGTGGCTTATACGCCCAAGGGATCCTGCAGGACGGTTACCAAGCAATGGGTCGAGCAATTCAAGGTAGCTTTTATCGGGGCCGCTGGCGCTGTTCCCACGATATCTCTTACCCCTCTCGTCACCCAAGTCACGCCCGAGAAGGTCAAGTGTTGTAACCGTGCCTACGGTGTAAGTTTGGCTACCCCATTGACTATTTCCGCTACCTTTCCAGCGGCTCCCGGCGCTTGATTCATTAATGTTTAAAAAGCAAGATCATGCGTTACAAAGAACTGATGAAGGATTACCACTCAAAAGGGATGGTATCCGAAAAAAAGATGTGGGAGGCCATAGGAGAACTGGACGAGGCGATGGAGTGTCTAAAGGAAAAAGATCCCGAGAAGTATGACGAGGCCATACG
>ENA-OQCB01000772-OQCB01000772.1-human-gut-metagenome-genome-assembly--contig:-NODE-772-length-14077-cov-2.725090_pt1 | contig 14077 bp, 21 predicted proteins | sample MGYA00242493_ERZ504568 | MGnify/ENA primary metagenome ERZ504568 (study PRJEB26092, sample SAMD00036229) | human gut metagenome | host: Homo sapiens | study: EMG produced TPA metagenomics assembly of...
CTGAGTTGGGAAACTATACAGTAATCAATGATCACGAATGCAGATGAACACAAGTACTTGGACTCTTATCTGGATAAAAAAATAATTGGAAGCAGGGCACTGTCTTCGGTAAAAAGTAGAGCAGACAGCTGAGGGTAACGGTAATTCGAGTGACTACAAAAAATATAATCATATTGTACCACCGAGATGTATCAAAATGCATTGGGCTACAGCTGGAATAAAAAAATGCGGATATTGTAGTTGCAGGCCCTTTTAGTATTTCGGGAACAGCTGGGTTAGTCGGAGCGATTAAGGCATATGAGACAATGACTGGACAGAAGGTAGACAGCGATAATGTCGATACAGCGACTAATGAGCTAGTAGTGACCAGTAATTTAGGGGAGACTTTGGAGGACCCGGAGAAGGCTGCAGAATTGATTGCGTTTATCAAGAATGAAGTAGCTTCTCAGAATTTGACGGAGGATCAAATCTCAGAGTTGATTAATCAGGCTTCAGATGAATTTGGAGTGACTCTCTCAGAAGAAAATAAACAGAGTATTTTGGAGCTGATGAAAAAGATAGATGATCTTGACCTGGATGTGAATCAGTTGAAAGATCAGATTAGCAATCTATATGATAAATTGGACAGCATGGGAATACATATAGATTTAGACAGTGAAGAAGTACAGGGATTTTTTTCAAAGATTGTGGAATTTATTAAAGACTTTTTAAATCGTTTGGGATAGAAAAACGAATACTATACCAAAAAGTGGAGTATTTTATGGAAAAATTGTGTAATTAAACTAAAATTAATATTTTTTTTATGAATTATTCATATATTATTGTTATAATAAACTTGTTTTAAATATTTAATTTTGTTTAGCGTAATGTTTTCATTACACATATAAATTTTTTCATAATAATTGCCCTGGCAGGTAACTGTCAGGGCACTCCTCATTTATAGGGGATTTAGGGTATGCGAACCAGATAATATGTGCTAAAATATATGTACAATATTGTTAAAATTTGAAAGGTCGGGTGTATGACATGACAGAGACAATGAAAGATTATGAGAAAGAACTAGAAACCTCCTTTCAGGAGATTGAAGAGGGAGAAATTTTAACTGGAACAGTAATTGGGATCACAGACAAAGAGGTTACTCTGGATTTAAAGTACTACACAGAAGGAGTCATCCATGTGGAAGATTTTAGCCGTGAGCCGGGATTCCATGTAAAAGATGAGGTACATACAGGTGATGAGGTATCAGCTATGGTAATGAGTAAAGATGATGGAAATGGAAATATTTTATTGTCAAAGGTCGAAGCAGACGATGTATTGGCATGGGAAAAACTGAACACATTAAAAGAAGAACAGACAGTTTTGGAGGTTGTGGTAAAAGGTGTCGTCAAATCTGGAGTTGTAGCCTATGTGGAAGGAGTAAGAGGCTTTATTCCTGCTTCTAAGCTGAGCTTAAGTTATGTGGAAGATTTAGAGGAGTATCTGAATAAGCCAATTCAAGTGAGAGTGTTTGAGGTAGATAAAGAAAAGAAACGGCTGATTTTATCCGCCAGAGAAATACTCAAAGAAAAAGCAGACGAGGAGAGAAAAGCTAAAATCTCCAATGTGGAGGTTGGTCTGGTGACAGAGGGGATAGTGGAAAGTCTTCAGCCATATGGAGCTTTTATAGATCTGGGAAATGGATTGTCCGGACTGGTTCACATCTCACAGATTAGCGAGAAGAGAATTAAGAGTTGTTCTCAGGTTCTTGCAGTGGGTGATAAAGTGAAAGTAAAGGTTATCGCAATTAAGGACGGAAAACTGAGTCTTAGTATGAAGGCTTTGGCTGATGTCGCTGCAAAAGAGATTGAAGAAGAGGTTTTTGAACTTCCAAAAGCTGGAGAGGCGACTACTTCTTTAGGAGCGCTGTTTGCAAATATCAAGTTAGATCAGTAAAAAGGAAATAGTATGAGAGGTCAGAAGAGAGTATATATTATTGGGCATAAAAACCCCGATACAGATTCTATTTGTTCTGCGATTGCTTATGCCGATATCAAGAACAGGACCACGTCTGGCAAAGTGAAATATGTAGCCAGAAGAGCAGGGCAAATCAACGAGGAGACACAGTATGTTTTAAGTCGTTTTGGAATTGAGGCTCCTCCTTATCTTGGAAATGTGGGAACACAAGTAAAAGATATGGATATTAGGACGAGTCCTGATGTAAATAAACATATGCCTGTGAGAAATGCATGGAATCTGATGAGAGAAAATGGGATTGTGACGCTTCCAATCAAAGATGAAGACGGTACATTGGAAGGGCTTATCACCATTGGGGACATTGCACAGAGTCTTATGTGTGCGGACAATTATACTCTGGGAAAAGCAAAGACACAGTATTTGCAGATTGCACAGACTTTGGATGCAAGGGTCGTTGCTGGGGATGAGGAAGATTACTTCGAGGATGGAAAGGTCCTGGTGGGAGCTCTCCATCCAGACAGAATGAAAGAGTATATAGGTGTTGGTGATTTGGTCATCTTAGGAAACAGAGAAGAAGACCATCTGAAAGCACTGGAAGAAAAAGCCAGTTGTCTGGTTATTTGTCTGGATTCAGAGGTGAGTGAGAGAGTTCTGAAAGCTGCTAGGCAGCAGAAAGTGACAATTATTGTGACTCCTTTTGATACGTTCACAGTGGCTAGAACTATCAATCAGAGTATCCCTTTGAGGTATCTGATGAGGACTGAGAATCTGGTTACGTTTCATACTGAGGATTTCACAGACAGCATTCAGGATGTGATGGTTAAGAATAGACACCGTGCCTTTCCGGTTATCAGCAAGCACGGAAAGTGTATTGGTACGATTTCCAGGAGAAATTTTCTGGGAATGCACAAGAAAGAAGTGATTTTGGTAGACCACAATGAGAGAAGTCAAGCGGTAGACAATATCGATAGCGCTCAGATCTTGGAAATTATCGATCATCACAAGTTAGGAAATATTGAGACAATGGCTCCAGTTATGTTTCGAAATCTGCCGGTGGGATGTACGGGTACGATTATGTACCAGATGTATAATGAAGCGAGATTAGAGATTACTCCGCAGATAGCGGGACTCTTATGTGCAGCTATTATCTCAGATACGTTGATGTTTCGATCACCGACTTGTACGATACATGACAAGATGGCAGCAGGTGCTTTGGCTCTGATCGCAGATATTGAGATCGAAAGTTTCGCAAAAGAGATGTTTCATGCTGGCAGCAGCCTGAAAGATAAGTCGTCAGAGGGAAATTTTCTATCAGGATTACAAGAAATTTATCTCAGGAGAGCAGACTTTTGGGGTTGGACAGATCAGTTCCATGGAAGCGGAAGAGCTTGGAAGAATCAAAGAAAAACTGATTCCATTTATGAAAGCGAGTATGGCCGAAATGGGGTATCCAGTGTGTACTTTATGCTGACAAATATTTTGGAGGAATCTACAGAATTAATATTCTATGGGGAAACTGTGATAAACTACTGGAAGAGGCTTTTCATGTGAAGGGCCCAAAATGGAAGCGTAATATTACCAGGGGTTGTCTCCAGAAAGAAGCAGTTGATTCCGGCTTTGATGGAAGCAATGCAGGATATTTATTCTTGATACCGCAAAAGAAGAGAAGTCAGAGGAGTATTTATGGGAAAACAGACTTGGAAAACCTGGAAATATGCTGTATCCTCTTCCAGCAGTGATGGTCACTGTGGCAGATTCTGAGGGCAAAGATAACATTATAACTGTTGCGTGGGCGGGAACCGTGTGTACAAACCCGCCCATGGTGTCTATTTCTGTGCGTCCTGAGAGATTTTCTTATGCTATGTTAAGGCAGACAAGGGAATTTGTTATAAATTTGACGACAGAAAAGCTTGCCTATGCTACAGATTACTGTGGAGTAAAATCTGGGAGAGATGTAGATAAATTTGAAAAATTAAATTGACAAGAGAAAAGCTGATTTTGTTAAGGCTCCCATGATTGCGGAATCTCCCGTATCAATAGAATGCCGTGCAGTGAAAGTGGAAGAGTTAGGTTCTCACCATCTCTTTTTAGCTGAAGTGGTGGCAGTTCATGCAGATGAGAAATATCTCGATGAGACGGGAAAATTTCAATGGAATAAGACAAGGCCTTTGGCTTATTCCCATGGAGAGTACTTCGGTTTAGGAAAAAAGGATAGGAAAATTTGGCTACAGTGTGCGAAAAAAACGGAAAAGTGAGGAAATAAGAGATAACAGAAGGATTTTATAGTTGAAAAGAAGAATTCAAAATGCTATAATGCTACATTGAACTTAAAGAAAATTTGTTTAAATTAAGGGAACATAGGATTCTATGAACAATATTATACTAATTGGAATGCCAGGTGTGGGAAAAAGTACACTTGGAGTCGTTCTAGCTAAAGTTCTTGGCTTTCAATTCATAGATGCAGATCTGTTGATTCAAGAACAGGAAAGAAAGAAGCTTCATCAGATTATCAGAGAGGTCGGAATCAATGGATTTATGGAAATTGAGAATCAAGTTAATGCTTCTATTGAAGCAGAGAGGTCTGTGATCGCCACAGGAGGGAGTGTGGTGTATTGCCAGCAGGCTATGAGTCACCTCAAAGAGATTGGAACGGTCGTTTATCTGAAAGTTTCCTTGAGTACATTGGAAAAGAGGCTTGGAAATCTAAAAAGGAGAGGCGTTATCCTAAAAAAAGGACAGACATTGAAGGATTTATACGAGGAAAGAGTACCACTCTATGAGAAGTATGCGGATGTTGTTGTGGATGAAAAAGGAAGAGATCTAGAGGAATGTCTGCAGTTACTTTTGGAGAAATTAGATACTGAAGTTGAAGGGTAGAACGTTACTGTGAATGGAATGAACAGTAACACAAAAATGAGGCTCGTGTAAGTAGAACAGTTGTTTTGATTTACAAATGTTAAAAAATGTTATAGAATATTCCAAAAAGTAAATATTTTATGACATGGCTGTAAACAAGTTGAGACTGAATTATTAAGCGTTTTTATGAAAATCAGCCAGGTGAAAATTAGACGATGCCTTCAGAGGAGTTAATAAATAAACTTAGAGGTGTGTTATGGAACAGTATGTAATTAAAGGCGGAAATCCTTTAGTTGGTGAAGTAGAGATTGCCGGAGCTAAAAATGCAGCGTTGGGAATTCTTTCAGCAGCTATTATGACAGACGAGACTATTTTGATTGAGAATCTCCCGGACGTCAGAGATATCAATGTGTTATTGGAAGCTATTTCTGGAATTGGCGCACAGGTGGAGAGAATCAATAGCTCTACAGTAAAAATTAACGGTTCAACGATTTCAGATGTCAGTGTTGACTATGAATACATCAAAAAAATTCGTGCTTCTTATTATTTGTTGGGAGCCCTGCTGGGAAAATATAAACACGCAGAGGTACCTCTTCCGGGAGGCTGCAACATTGGAAGTCGTCCGATTGACCAGCATTTAAAAGGTTTTCGTGCTCTAGGTGCGACCGTGGAGATCAAGCACGGAGCGATTGTGGCTAGAGCTGAGAATATGCATGGAAGCCATATCTTTTTGGATATGGTATCTGTGGGAGCTACGATCAATATTATGATGGCAGCAGCTATGGCACCGGGCAGAACGATTATTGAGAATGCGGCGAGAGAGCCTCATGTCGTGGATGTCGCAAACTTTTTGAACAGTATGGGGGCGAACATCAAAGGTGCGGGTACCGACATTATACGTATTAAGGGTGTAGAGAAACTACATCGCACGGAATACGCAATTATACCAGATCAGATTGAGGCAGGTACTTTCATGTTCGCGGCGGCAGCTACAAAAGGAGATGTGACGGTTAAAAATGTGATTCCAAAACATCTGGAGGCGACGACTGCGAAGTTAGAAGAGATTGGATGTCAGGTGGAAGAATTCGACGACGCGGTTCGCATTGTGGCGAATAAGAGATTGACTCGTACTCACGTGAAGACTCTTCCATATCCAGGATATCCCACAGATATGCAGCCACAGATAGCGGTCACACTAGCTTTGGCCAAGGGAACAAGTATTGTGACAGAAAGGTATTTTTGAAAACAGATTCAAATATGTTGACGAGCTGTCCAGAATGGGTGCCAATATAAAAGTGGAAGGCAACAGTGCAATTATTGATGGAGTGGAAGGATTGACTGGTGCTAGAGTCAGCGCTCCGGACCTGCGGGCAGGAGCAGCTCTTGTGATTGCAGGATTGGCGGCAGAGGGCATCACTGTAGTGGACGATATTGTGTATATCCAGAGAGGCTACGAGAGATTTGAAGAGAAGCTGAAGAGTCTCGGAGCGGAAATTGAGAGAGTTACTACAGAAAAAGAAATTCAGAAATTCTGCCTTCAAGTAGGATAACATATTTGGAAATAATAATGATAGTTTTTCTCTTATTCAGAGTGGTGGAGATATTAAGGATCAGTGAAACCACGGCAACCCCTGACAAAAGGAAGGTGCCAACCTGAGCGAAGAAATTCGAACAATAAGAGGATTTGATAAGATAATCTATTGAGTCCATCTTATGATGGACTCGATTTTTTATTTACTAGGAAAATCCGTTGGATTTCCTAGATGACAGTTTTTTAGATCAAGGAAACCTGAAAAATATCAAGAGGAGAAAGAAAAATGGAAAAAATTTTATTTACTTCTGAATCTGTGACCGAGGGACATCCAGATAAAATGTGCGATCAGATTTCTGATGCAATCTTAGATGCATTGATGGAACAGGACCCTATGAGCCGTGTGGCGTGTGAGACTTGTACCACTACGGGATTAGTGCTTGTCATGGGTGAGATCACGACGAAAGCCTATGTAGACATTCAGAAAATAGTCCGTGATACAGTACGAGAGATTGGTTATACCAGAGGAAAATTTGGTTTTGATGCAGACACCTGCGGTGTGATTACTGCGATTGATGAGCAGTCCTCAGACATTGCTATGGGAGTGGATAAGGCTTTAGAAGCAAAAGAAAATCAGATGACAGACACGGATTTGGATGCGATCGGAGCCGGGGACCAGGGAATGATGTTTGGGTATGCCTCCAATGAGACAGAAGAATACATGCCCTATGCGATTAATATGGCGCATAAGCTTGCGCGTCAGCTGACAAAGGTGCGTAAGGATGGTACTCTGTCGTACTTAAGGCCTGATGGCAAGACTCAGGTGACTGTGGAATACAGTGAGGATGGAAGGCCGATTCGTTTGGATGCAGTGGTATGCTCCACCCAGCATGACCCTGATGTGACACAGGAACAGATTCACAGGGATATTAAAAGTATGTATTTGACCCAATCATTCCGGAAGAGATGATTGACAGTGAGACAAAGCTGTTTATCAATCCTACGGGCCGTTTTGTAATTGGCGGGCCTCATGGAGACAGTGGTTTGACAGGCAGAAAGATTATTGTGGACAGCTACGGCGGGTATGGACGTCACGGCGGCGGAGCATTTTCAGGAAAAGACTGCACAAAGGTAGACCGTTCTGCAGCGTATGCAGCCCGGTATGTGGCTAAAAATATTGTTGCAGCTGGACTGGCGGATAAATGCGAGATTCAGCTCTCTTATGCGATAGGAGTGGCACATCCGACTTCTATCAGCGTGGAGACTTTTGGGACAGGAAAATTAGAGAGCACAAAATTAGTTGAAATTATCCGTGAGAATTTTGACTTGAGACCTGCTGGGATTATCAAAATGCTGAATCTGAGAAGACCGATTTATAAACAGACAGCCGCATATGGCCATTTTGGAAGAAACGATTTAGATCTGCCATGGGAAAAACTGGATAAGGTCGATATTCTTAAAAAGTATTTATAAAAAATTAAGAGACTCCAAATACCGTATATGTTATAATAAACTCAAATATCGACATAGGACGGGATTGGAATGAAACTAAGGACAAGAATTATAGTGGGTTTTCTCATGATTATTCTGGTGCCGCTGCTGCTGTTTGCCGCTACTTTGTACGGTTTGGGTGAGTATCAGGCGCAGCAGCACGTGACAGAAGGAATGAGTGAGGAACCCACCTATGATATCAGTATATTAGATGGCTCTTCAAGGACAGCAAAAGTACAGTTAATGACGAAAGATTTATTCTTTTCTGCATTTATGATTTTGGTTATTACTGGCCTTTCTATAGGATCTTGGATTTATCGAAGTGTCGCAGGACCTTTGGTAAAATTAAAAAAAGCAACTCATAATATCAAAGCGGGAAACTTAGATTTTGTTTTGGATGTGGAGGGAACGGATGAATTCTCAGAACTTTGTAAGGACTTTGAGGATATGAGAAAGAGACTCAAGGAATCTGCAGAGGAGAGAGTTGTGCTGGATAAAGAAAATAAGGAATTAATCAGCAATATTTCTCATGATTTGAAGACGCCTATGACGGCAATTAAGGGATATGTGGAAGGTATCATGGATGGCATTGCAGATACCCCTGAAAAGATGGAGAGGTATATCCGTACAATTTACAACAAAACTAACGAAATGGACCACCTTATCAATGAGTTGACTTTCTATTCTAAAATTGATACGAATCGCATTCCCTATACTTTTAGTAAATTAAATGTGGAGGACTATTTCAATGACTGCGCGGAAGAACTGAGTCTGGAGATGGAGACGCGCAATATTGAATTGGTCTACGCAAATTATGTTGATAACAAGGTTCAGGTTATCGCCGACGGAGAACAGATTAGAAGAGTGATACATAACATTATCAGCAATTCCATTAAATATATGGATAAGAAAAAAGGAATCATCCAGATCAGGGTCAAAGATGTGGGAGATTTTATTCAGGTTGAGATTGAGGATAATGGCAAAGGAATCGCTGCGAAAGATCTGACGAATATTTTTGACCGTTTTTACCGTACAGATGTGTCCAGGAATTCTTCAAAAGGCGGAAGCGGAATCGGCTTGTCTATAGTGAAGAAGATCATGGAAGATCACGGTGGCAAAGTGTGGGCCACCAGCCGGGAAGGAATAGGGACAATCATGTACTTTGTGTTAAGAAAATACCAGGAGGTGCCAGTAGAATGAGTAAGATTTTGATTGTAGAAGATGAAGAAGCGATTGCGGATTTGGAGAGAGATTATCTGGAGATCAGCGGCTTCGAGGTGGAGATTGCTCATCGCGGCGATATTGGACTAAAGAGAGCTATGGAAGAAGATTTTGATTTAATATCCTGGATCTGATGCTTCCAGAAGTAGATGGGTTTGATTATTTGCCGGCAGGTGAGAGAGACAAAAAACACGCCGATTATCATGGTCTCGGCAAAGAAAGACGATATTGATAAGATAAGAGGACTTGGTCTCGGAGCAGATGATTATATGACGAAGCCTTTTAGTCCCAGTGAATTGGTAGCCAGAGTAAAGGCACATTTAGACCGTTATGAGAGACTGGTGGGAAGCGGATGCCTAAAAACGATGTGGTTGGAATTCGTGGAAATTAAGATAGATAAGACGGCCAGAAGAGTGTGGGTAAATGGTGAAGAGACAACATTTACAACGAAAGAATTTGATTTGCTTACTTTTCTTGCAGAAAATCCGAACCGTGTGTTTACGAAAGAAGAGTTATTCCGAGAGATCTGGGATATGGAATCGGTGGGAGATATCGCTACTGTGACGGTTCATATCAAGAAAATCCGTGAGAAGATAGAATTTAATACAGCAAAACCTCAGTATATTGAGACGATCTGGGGCGTAGGCTATCGATTTAAAGTGTAAAATGCGGGAATTATAATCATCAGTTAAAAAGTTATAGCAAAAAGGATTACTATCCCTTTCATATGCCGGGACATAAACGTAATCCTTTTCTTTGGAAAAAACAATACCATGGGAAATGGACGATCACAGAGATCGACGGTTTTGACAATCTGCATCATCCAGAGGGGGGATTTTGGCAGAGGTTCCAAAAAAAATGCGGCAAAACTGTACGGTGTTCGGGAGAGTTTTCTCAGTGTCAACGGTAGTACGGCTGCTTTGCTGACGGCAGTTTCGGCGGCGATGGAGCCAGGAAAAAAGATACTGATGTCCAGAAATTGCCATAAGGCCGTATATCATGGAATTTACCTCAGAAATTTGATTCCAGTCTATCTATACCCAGAAGTATTCAGAGAGTATGGAATCAATGGGGGTGTCGCTCCAGAGGAAGTAGAGAAAGCTTTGGAGAAAGACAGAGACATAAAAGCTGTGTTAATCACATCGCCGACTTATGATGGGATTGTCTCTGACATAAAAAAAATCAGTGAGATTGTACACAGGCATGGAATTCCTCTGATTGTGGATGAAGCTCATGGGGCTCATTTTAGGTTTTCTGAATTTTTTCCGAATTCTGCTGTGGACGAAGGTGCAGATCTGGTCATTCAAAGCCTGCACAAGACGCTTCCGGCATTGACTCAGACAGCACTTTTGCACAGATGCAGTGATAGGGTAGAAAGAGACCGTCTGCAAAGATTTATGGGAATCTATCAAAGCAGCAGTCCGTCCTACATATTAATGGCCAGTATTGACTGGTGCGTAGGATTTCTGGCGGAAGAGGCGGCTCTGTATTGGGATGCTTATAGTGCAGCTTTTGAAAAGTACGAAGAGAAGATTTAAAAAATTTAAAAACATACGCCTCGTGGGAGAGAACATGATAGGCAAAAAAATGTGCAGGATGTGGATTTTGTCTAAGCTTTCTTTTTTTAGTCTCCCGGAGGGAATAGGAAGCGGACACTGGCTGAATCACAAACTGAGAGAAGACTACCATTTGGAGATGGAGATGGAAGCGGAGAGATACGTATTAGGAATCTCTTCTGTATGTGACAGTCAGAATGGAATGAGACGGCTGATAAAAGCTATGGGTGAGATAGACTCCCAGGTTCCGGCAGAAAAACGAAAGAGAATGGGAGAAAAAATTCGTTATAGATAAAGAAGATATGCCTGTGCAAAAAATCACTATTGCAGAAGCTTTGGAAAAATCCACAAAGAGAGTTCTCTTAAATCAGAGTGAGGGAGAAATATCCGCGGAATTTATTTATCTCTATCCGCCTGGAATTCCTCTGCTTACGCCAGGGGAAGAGATATCCAAAAGCCTTTTGAGGGCTTTGGATAGATATAGGAAACAGGGAATTGAGCTCCAGGGATTGGCAGACTTAGAGGGAAAATGGATAAAAATAGTGATATGAGGAGTAAGTTGGAAGAAAATGGGAAGAATTTTCTATATCATGGGAAAAAGTGCATCAGGGAAGGACAAAATTTATAAGTCTCTTTTGGAAAAAACAGATCTGAAACTTCATCGCCTGATTTTATACACAACGAGGCCCATTCGATGTGGAGAAGTAAATGGAAATGAGTACTTCTTTGTGGACAATACTTATTTTGAGAACATGCTTTTAGAAGGAAAAATCATTGAGTATCGTTCCTACGATACCGTTCATGGAAAGTGGACGTATTTTACAGGGGATGATGAGCAGCTGGATTTGAAGCATTGGAACTACCTGGGGATAGGGACGCTGGAATCTTATGGGAAGCTGAAAGACTATTTTGGCCAGGACAAAATTTGTCCAATCTATATAGAGGTCGAGGACGGAGAGCGATTGTCTAGAGCTCTGAATCGTGAAGGAAAGCAGAAAAGTCCTCAGTATGCAGAGATGTGCAGACGTTTTTTGGCCGACTGTGAAGACTTTTCAGAGGAAAAGCTGCAGAAAGCTCAGATCGGCAGGCGGTTTGAGAATGATGATCTCTCTCTTTGTATTAAGGAGATTGAGGATTATATCAAGTCAGAAATGAATTGTGTGAACAGCGGTGAAAATAGAACTTTAAATTAAATGTTATTTGTGTTAACATAAATATAAAAATGATACATGATTAGGGAGGTGATTCTTGTGAGCGGTTTTGATTCAATTATTGGTCATGAAGATGTAGTGGAACATCTGAAAAACGCCATAGAGACAGGAAAAGTATCCCATTCTTATATATTCTATGGAGATAAGGGTGCAGGTAAGAAATTAATGGCATCTACATTTGCCATGGCGCTTCAATGTGAGAAAGATGGATTTGAACCTTGTCAGACTTGTGATTCGTGTAAAAAAGCACTGGGCAAAAACCATCCAGATATCATTCAAGTGACCCATGAAAAGCCTAATTCCATAAGTATTGATGAAATACGTCAGCAGTTGATTTTGGATGTCGATATAAAACCTTATAACAGTGAATATAAGATTTATATTATTCCAGAGGCAGACAAGATGACGCCACAGGCACAGAATGCCCTGCTGAAGACTATCGAGGAGCCGCCAAGCTATGCGGTGATTATACTCTTGACAGAGAACATCGATGGGCTTTTGCCGACGATTCAATCCAGATGTATACGTTTGGATATGAAGGTAGTGGATGACGCGCTTGTGAAGGACTATCTGATGGAACATCTTCAGGTACCGGATTATCAGGCGGAGGTAGATGCATCGTACGCACAGGGAAGTATAGGAAAGGCGAAAGAGGCTGCCACCTCAGAAGACTTTGCGAAGATGACTGAGAATGTGCTGCACATTCTAAAAAATGTAAATCGCATGGAAGTCTTTGAGCTGGTGGATGCGATCAAAGAGATTTCTCAGGACAAACAAAATGTCAATGACTATTTGGACATGATGATGTTTTGGTTTAGAGATGTGCTGATGTTTAAGGCTACCAGAGAGATTGACAATCTGGTATTTAAACAGGAAATTAACTATATTAGGGAACAGGCAAGTGAGAGGTCCTATGAGGGACTGGAAAAAATTTTGGAAGCCTTGGAGAAGACAAAGACCCGTCTGAGAGCGAATGTCAACTTCGATCTTGCTATGGAATTGCTGTTCCTGACAATCAGGGAGAAATGACATGATAAGAGTTGTTGGTGTTCGATTTCGAAACGTGGGAAAAAATATATTATTTCAGCCCTAAGAACCTCCAAATTGAAGCAGACGATCACGTAATTGTGGAGACGGCCAGAGGAGTGGAGTACGGAAAAGTAGTTCTGGCTCCTAGAGATGTGGAAGATGAGAAAGTGATTCAGCCATTAAAAGAAGGTAATCCGCATTGCAACGCCGAAAGACGATGAGAGAGAAGAGCAGAACCGAAAAAAAGAGAAAGAAGCATTTCGGATATGTCTGAAGAAAATACAGGAGCATGGCTTGGCCATGAAGCTGATCGATGCAGAGTATACTTTTTGACAACAATAAGGTATTGTTCTATTTCACCGCAGATGGGAGAATTGATTTTCGGCAGTTGGTTAAGGATTTGGCTTCCATTTTTAAGACTCGGATTGAGCTGCGCCAGATTGGTGTAAGGGATGAGACGAAAATTTTGGGAGGAATGGGAATCTGCGGCCGTGAACTCTGCTGTCACACATATTTGTCAGAGTTTGTTCCTGTTTCTATTAAGATGGCAAAGGAGCAGAATTTATCTCTGAATCAGACGAAGATATCAGGAGTCTGCGGGCGATTGATGTGCTGTCTGAAAAATGAACAGGAGACTTATGAGGAGCTGAATAAAAAGCTTCCGGCTATTGGAGATGTTGTCACGACTCCTGAGGGACTGCAGGGAAACGTACACAGTGTGAATGTGCTTCGTCAACAGGTAAAGGTAGTTGTAGATATCAACGATGAGAAAGAAATTCGGGAATATAAGGCGGAAGAATTGAAATTCCGCCCACGTAAGAAAAAAGTGAAGCTGACAGAACAAGAGCTGAGAGAACTGAAAGCCCTAGAAGATGAGGGAGGAAAATCCAAGTTAGAATGAGAGATGTATTGTTGGAAGGAGAACGCCTGGACGATCTTCAAAATGGATATCGTCTGATACAGGACCCGCAGAAATTTTGTTTTGGAATGGATGCAGTTCTGTTGTCTGGTTTTGCGAGAGTGAGGCCGGAAGAAAAAGTATTGGATATGTGCTGCGGGACAGGAATCATACCGATTTTGTTGAGAGCAAAAACAGAAGGTAGAGATTTTACTGGCTTGGAGATACAAGAAATGTGTGCTGATATGGCCAGGCGAAGTGTTTCTTACAATCATCTGGAAAAAGAAATTCGGATTGTAACAGGAGATGTGAAAGAAGCTTCTGCCATTTT
>ENA-OQCB01000774-OQCB01000774.1-human-gut-metagenome-genome-assembly--contig:-NODE-774-length-14044-cov-5.432493_pt1 | contig 14044 bp, 12 predicted proteins | sample MGYA00242493_ERZ504568 | MGnify/ENA primary metagenome ERZ504568 (study PRJEB26092, sample SAMD00036229) | human gut metagenome | host: Homo sapiens | study: EMG produced TPA metagenomics assembly of...
CTGATAGTGATATAACATGATATGGTGAGCTGCATAGAGGATGACCTCGAAATAGAGATAACTAAAGCTATACTGATAGTGGTATAGCGGACTAAAGACTACAGAAGACATTCCCGTAAATCGGTGAATTATGCTGTCAATCAATGATATTTTAATTTCTGATTCTTTTATATGGCTATATAGTTATAGCAGTATAGTGGGAGACGCATGTTCTGTGGGGAAACATTTACATTCAAAAAACCGGAAATGCGGAAAAAATGGCAGAAACCGTATGCATTTTTTCCCCTGACAAAAGGCTTTATAGCACTATATGGATATAGCGTAATATTCAAATCGTTGTCCCCATTAGGGGACAGCAAGTTGTGTTTTCGTTTAACGAAAACAGGACGGTTTAACGGCGAATATGCCGACAAACCATCCCAGCCTTTGCCTCCGGAGTTGGTATGTTTATAAGTGAAAAGACAACAGTATTAAAACAGAAGCAATTTAGCATATTTAAAAAATCATAATTCATTTCAGCCTTGACATTTTATTTTTAAAGCATAACTTTGTGTTCGGATAAATAAAAATAGCTTCTTATGGTATATTGTAACTTATTGTTTTTGATATTTTTATAAATATAATATAACTAGATGTACATATCCAATAACGCTTACAGCGGTTTGAACTCACTTCGTGGAGGGCTGAAGCATAGCTATTGGAGCGGTTCATCACTTCTTGACACGACAACCTTTCAATCTGAAAGTGGAAAGCCATCATGTAATTATACGATTTCCCGAAATATGCAGTTTGGCTTTCAGGACACCCTTTCTATGGATTCCAATGCTTTTTTTCATACGCTGATGGGGAATGTATTGGTACACCTATCTATTTCTTTTTTGCTTCCAATACGGTGTCCTAAAGGATACCTCACAAAGGCTTAATTTTAACGAACTGGCCCGTGTAACGAAAAAATACAGTTTATCCGTGAGAGTAACTGGTGCTGCCGACAGTTCTACTGGTACATCAGGTATCAACGATTCTTTGAATATATCAAGAGCTTGCTTGGTTGCTACAGAACTGGAATGACATGGAATATCGGCCGAACGTATTATCAGAATTAGTTAAGGAGAAATTGCCGACTATACACCTGCGGAATCCAACAGATATACGAAAGTAGAGTTGTTTTTTCAGAAGCGAAATAGAAATTTCACATAATTGATATTTAATTTTATCACAACTAATAAAGCCTCCCCGCTGTGAAACGAAAAGTTTTTTTTCGATATGGTACACGCTATGCCGCCATTTCCATACCGTCGAGACCAGAGTAAAAATTACTTCGAGGCTTCGAGTGACTCTTTTCTGAAACGTTTGAGGAGTTTTTCAAGTTCGAGTGATGCTTTGCGGGCACGGGTTCCGGCAGCTTTGTTTCCTTTTTCTACCTGGAGGCTGGCATCTTTTGAAAATTGATCAAACAATTCACTGATTTGTGCAAATGTTTTTTCCATGGTCATATTTTTAAATGTTATACAATACTTTGCAAATATAGTAAAAAAATCAGGGATCAGATTATATTGTAATATATTCGTTATAGTATGATATCTCCTTTTATCCTCTCCCATATATTTCCCATTCCGAGTATTTCCTGATCGTGTCATTGGCAATTCTCTTCGGAGGGATTTTATCTATAAAGTTAGTGATAAAAATGTGGGAAAACCGCAGTGGATGCAACGAGTGCAGGATAATAATGTGAAATACCGTTATTTGTTGATGTGGGGGGAAGTAGAGGAGAGCCTTTGATATGCTGGAAATCAAATGCAACTAGTAGAGAGATAACGGATTCATCCGGAACCGAACCGATTCTGTGATCGATTCTGAGTACGACAGAAGGAAGTAGAAAGAAACGCTGAAAGCGTGTAAAGCTGCTCAATAAACAGCTCGGGAGCTAAGGAAAGACGCTGATGAGTTCCAAACATAGATGAGAAAAAGCCGAAGCAATGAATCATGTTCTCCGCTTCGGCTAATTTGACTTACCGTTTTTTCCCTCTGTGCCGTGTTCTTTCTCGAGCTGCAACTGTGTTAGTAAGCAGCTCCTTGTTTTTATTGCAACCCTTTAGTCTTGGCAAGGACGGAGCGCATACCCGAATCCCCGATCGACCATATATGTTGGCTGTACGTCTACTGAGCTAGTTCTAAGGTAATAATTATTGCCCTTCGCTACCGGATGTGCCGACCAGAAGCAACCCTGTGTCCCGATACTACCTGGCCGCATAGTGGAATAACTACGATACCCTAACGCCGGGAAGAAAATGCTCTGTGTTTTTTCGGAATTTGTATAAAAATACCAACCTTTTTCCGAACTACTCCAGGTACCGTTAACTTGAGTGGAAGATGATACACTTTCTCCTGTTGTGGTAAATCCTGTGAAAGCGTTACTGGCAGGAAGTTTAAAACCAACGGGACACGGATCGTAAATAGTCTTGTTAACAGGATTGTCATTGGCAGAAGTTGTTTTATTATCGGCACTCCACAGGTTGTAATAGGTATAATCTCCATTATATCTATTGTGCATCAGATTAGGATTGAGAATACAGTTCTTGATACAATCATTCCCGGCCGAAAAGGTTCCTTTCATAGGATTTGCTGTAGATGGAATTCCCTCCTTGTCATACCAGATTTTGGTTGTGTTACCCATTCCGTTCGAAGGGTAGAGCGGATCTTTACGTCCCCATTGATAAAAAGGAGCATTACTTCCGGTAGCGATTACGTTCGCCAACTGCTTGATGGTTATTTCCTTACTCTGGTCCCCGGCAATGAATTTTACCTTGCAACTCCGTTCTTCATAGGTGATGGTATTACCGTCGCATTGTCCCAGATTAACGGGCATAAAATTATATTTTACGTTTTGATGATTGGTTATCTCAATCACATTGTTAATGTCTTCGTCTGTAACCCAGACATGCCAGGACCAGAGGATGGCATCACTCACATCCTTGATCGCAATGACGGCATTGCCTTGCCGGATGGAAGAACGGTCCACTTTGAAAGAGATATTGCCGCCATTGGAATCGGCATTGTATTTTATATCCGTAACCAGGTTCATCGCATCCTGCCAGACCAGTTCGGCCTTGGCCGGCGTACATCCATTACCGCTGATGTATGGATCCGTGATCCCGTTCCCGGCATGGTTGATGAAAGGATTCAGGATATTGGTTCCTGTCACCGTGGAGGTATACGCGGAAGCGTTCGTGGCTGAGTTCTTGATCGCATTGCCATATACCAGCGGCAAAGAATAGTAACCGGGAGCGTTGACCACGTAACAGTTGGCAGTGTTCTCAACAGTATTCCCCCCGGTGTTGTTGGAAAGGTTATACGGTGTGGTTTCCGATCCCTTGGCTGTGGCCGCCTTCAAAGCATTCTCATGTAAATCATTTGATATTCCGGTCTGCGCCTCGACCGTCGCATCACAAGGTTGCGCAAATTCACCGCCGGTACCAGATGCCGTGAATGCGGTAAGCCATACCGGCTTGGTGTCTGTCCACGTGGTTCCGTCTTCTGCATATTGTGCGGTCCATTCGGCAGCTTCTTTTTCCCCTTGGGCGTTTTGCCTGTAACTGGTAACACAATATTGCTGTGTACCACCGGTATATGTAAAATCGGCCAGGGCAGTGACATCAAGCGTGTAAGTCCAGTTGAGAGAACTACTGGATATTTTGTAGGTCACAGTCTTGCCCATCGGCCACTCACTTCCTTTTATATCGGCTATTAAAGTGTGGCCTGTATGGGTGTCGTCTGTGAATAAGACTTCTATCTGCGCGCCCTCAGGAAACCGCTGGGGCAGCATCATAAAGGTCTGCGCCTCACTCGTGAGCGCCTCGTCAGCTGTTCCTGTCGTCACTTTATCCAATGCCTGTGAGAAGGAGGCGGGAGTATCCAAACCGCTCCAGGTTTGTGTCCCCATATTGTAAGTTCCTCTGGAATAAACGTTTTTCAAACGGACCTGCTTGACCGTACCTTCCCGCATATCATTCCCGCACACGAATCTGACGGCGGTCAGTGCATGGTTGAAGGTCAGTGCAACAGCCGTGTTACTGTTTCCCCCGAGCTCAGATGACCGGGCTACCAGCAGGTCCTCCTGTTGGCTCACCTCTTCCGGCACGGTCACGCTGATACGGGGGGGAGCCGGCCTGCCCCTACCCGGAAAACACGTACCGGGCGTTCTCTTTGGGTGCATAGGCGAATTCCGCAGGCATTTTTATTATATCATCCAAAAATAGAAAGATAATCAGGCATAGCTATGCATACCGCCCAGCAGATAATTTACTCCGAAGTAAGTCATCAGCACCGTAAGGAAAGCCAACACCATATAAGCATGGAAGAACCGGGGTTGCCGGAAGACGGCAAGCGATGGTCCGTGGAATGCCGCACCATAGATTAAAAAGGAGATCAAAGCCCAGACTTCTTTCGGGTCCCAGGCCCAATAACGCCCCCATGAAACATTTGCCCACACAGCACCAATAAAAATTCCCGCCCCCAGACAAAATACTGCCGGATAGAGCATCAACCGACTGAAAAGCATCAATTGCTCCACACGGACCTTACGCTGTTCCTGAATCTCCGAATCGATTGCCTTTTTTCGCCAACCTCCTATGCAGAATGCCAGTAATCCATTTAGCATCATAAAGGCAAACAATGCATAAGATACCATAATCAGAGAAACATGAATACTTAACCAGGGAGACAGCAACACAGGCATCAGAGGAGTGATCTGAGGATTGTTCTGCCCAAGATAAGCTACCAACAAGGCAAAACCCGAAATGAGCAATCCAAAAGACAACGTAAAAGAGAAGCGACACCGGAATATGCATGCAAGCAGAAGTGTACACAGTGCCATAAATTGCATGGTTTCATATCCATTGCTCAACGGAATACGTCCGCCAACATACCACCGCAAACAGTAGCCAAAGAGTTGAAAAAGGAATGCTGCATAAAGTGCAACTGTAAAAACGCTCCATGCCTTACCTGCCGAACGATGCATGCTGCAATAAAGTAAATAGAAAAATGCCAGCATCCCTACAGTCAGATTGAACATGAACAACAGTTTGCTGAATGGAATACGATTGTACAATATTTCAGCCTGCACTTTTACGTCAGATAGTGGTTTTATACTCCCATCTTCCGGTAAAGGATGGATAAGTGTTCCACTCCGTAGCATCAGTATCAATCCTACCTTTTCGTCCGTTTCCATGATAGCCTTTTCCAACGAAGTCATTTTCATATGTGGCTTTTGTCCACCCTTCCAAAATTCCTGCAATCGATAGTTTTGTCCATCAAACAAATCAGTAAGACGGGCATAAGAAGACGATAACCGGAGTAAATGACGAAGTTCCGCACTCTTTATATAAATCATCGGTTCATTCTGCCAAACCTCCGGACGAAGTAGCCAACCTCCGACAACCTGTTCGGGTGTCATACCACCATAAGAAGGTTTTCCGGTCAGTTTCAATACAAAGTCTCGTGCAAGAGTATTAAAAGGTACTACGCGATCATGATAAATCACTTGTTTGAATGCCAGACTATCCGCCTGCCTGAGTGCAAGTGCCGGAAGGCTTCTGTTTTCTGCTTGCACCACCGTTACCACAGCCATGAGCAACCACACAAACATTCCCCCTTTCCGAAGCAATGGATGCCTGAGTAATCTACGGAATTCTCCACTGCGACCGACAAGCATCCACAACATGGAGATACCCAGCAAAATATATCCTGCATACGTAACCCCTATTCCCCACGGATCATAATTCACTGACAACCAACTCCCCTCCTTATCATCATCAAAAGAAGACTGGTAAAAGCGATACCCCTGACGAGAGAGGATACGATTCATGGAAACTGGTTCCGCATCCCGGATATAGCTGACATAATCTGCCGGAGCCTCCGTCCCCGGATAATACTCCACCCGGAAACTGTCCAGACACAATGTGAATGGTAATTCGATCACCCGCTTACTGTCTTGGTCTATGAAAGTTCCCACCTCAGTGCCTACTGTGAGATGCATATATCCTTTCTTGCTGCATGAAAATGTAATCATGGCTCCCACCAAGATAAAAAGGAAGGAGCCATGCAACAACAATGCCGGGAGATGCCGCCACAACTGCCGCTTAACCAACACGACAACTGCCAATGCAGCAAGTACTCCCCACAAACAACAAAACCAAACTGTATGATAAACATACTTTTCTACAAACTCTGTTCCGCGTACATGCTCCACAAAGGTCACCACAGCAAGTAAAGCCACCAGACAGATATATAAGGAGACGAGACTTTTCTTCAGATTAAAAAGGTGCATATTCCTTATTCTTCAAAGCCTTAACTCCCATACATTCCATTTCGATCAACCATCCGGGACGGCATACAGGCGCATGTACAAATACTTTAGGAGTATCTGGGAAACACTTGTCATACATACTCTTCACAACTGCATAGTCTGCAATGTCACGCAAGTAAACAATCATATGCCCCAAATCATCAAACGTGCACTCCGCCTCTTTCAGCAAGGCTTCTACATTTTCCCACATCCGTTCCGTCTGCCTACGGATGTCGCCGGGGTATACTACTTCCCCTTTATTGTTGATACTTGCCGTACCTGAAATAAACACTTGACGCCGGTCACCGTAATCGACATACGTTCCGCGTTCAAAGCTGACACCATACTCATAAGTAGGATTCAGATGCGTAGGAGCATAAAGGAAGTGTATCTGTTCCGGCTTTAAGCCTGCCACAGCATAGGTATCCATTTGCACCAATACTTTAGGATCAGCATGACGTCCGCCGATACCTGTACTGGCAATATAGTGTGTTTTTTCCGTCAGGTTCTGAGTGACGAAAACCTCATTACGCGCCTTTACCACACCGGCATAATTCACATCCACATTCTGTACGAAGAACCAGGTACGGATACAGTTATCCGCCAATTTACATCCTTGTTCCATAAGTTGCATCGCGTAGTCATTCAGCAACAAACGGGTCTGGTACTCAGAATTTGCGGCACGATTGAAAACACTGCCTCCCCACAGGTGGCGGTACGCATTGTGCTTTACTTCAAACAATCCGTTGTGCAGCACTTGTGTCTGCACATTGGTCTGTAAATAAGCCCACAAAGCTATTTTCGTCCCATCCAAAGGGGGTTGCTCTACCACGGAAAGAGCACAGTCGGAACTTTCGGTAGTGATAGCCAGCAGGAGGTCAGCCTGATTGGCGGTATCACTCAGAAAATAACGTTTAAACACAGCCATGGCACCTTTCAATTCACCTGCAAGCAAATCATTGTAGGCATTGGCTACTGCATTTAATTGTTCTTCATAAGTGTCTTCCGGCCGGGTAGAGTGAATCATTACATGAAACTCTGAAACGCCTTCTTTTACTTCATATTTAAAAATCTCGGTTAATGTATTCTCTGATTGATTGGTTGGTTGTTTTTTGTTGTTCATTTCCAATATCGTTTACTCGTTATTCAAAAAAATACCTTCGTTTATCCAATTATCTATCAGTTTCAATAAGGGTTGCTCATCTTCTGACAGCATATCGGTATGGTTCATACTCGTATCACCAGCCCTGTTCAAGACCAGATGTAGAAAACTCTCTTCTGCACTGCCGGGCTTCACCAATAGTATATCACTATTCTTATGCGCCGGCTGGTTGACCAACGCATGATAGCTCTTACCCTCCGTCAGAAATAAATTACCCGATGCAGAACCGGTCTGCCCATGGCACGCTACACATCTTTTATCGAAAACCTGTGACTGGATGGAACTGAACATACCCACGTCCAGTGTTCCCACATCCATTAATATAGTATCTGTAATAGCTGCGAGTTCTTCATCTTCCATCGTCTTAAATTCGACAATACATTCGCGCAGACGACTGATAACACACAATTTGAGTGATTTCACTTCATCACTGATACCTCCCAGTGTCATAACGATATCTGTTCCGTCGGTTACATTGACTGGCAGTGATTTCGTTATAACAGCGTATTCACTTTTATCATTGAAGCCTGCCACAACGACACTATAATCATCCGTCCAATTGCTGATACCACTGAAACGACCTGTCAACTTTAGGACTCGGCCACCACGCTGCACCTCTATCTCCTTCTCATAGATTCTTCCATCATCACATGAACAGAAGCAGAGTGTCATCCAGATAGCAGCAAAGAATAATATACATTTCTTCATAACTACTCTCTTTGTTTTTTTAGAAAGTATATTGCAGCATTACTGTTGCAGAATGAGTGGCCAGACCTAAATTATCATTATCTCGGTCGAGCTGTGTATCGTGCCCCGTACGGGCAATATACTGGTACATAGCCTGGAGTTTCAGGTTACAACCCTTAAAGAAATAATTCACACCCACAGCCGGCATATTCAGAAATCCGTCATCGCTGGTACCGTTACGGTTAAAGAAGTCATAACGCAAGGCAGCCTGCAAACGGGGAGCTACAAAGTAGCCGCCCTGTACATAACCACCCAGGTAATTGTATGTCTCATTTATTTTCTGACGATCGGTGAAGCCCACATTCATATAGTATGCTTCGGCGCCCAGATACAGTTTATTCTTTAACATGGCAAATTCCACTCCCACACGGGTATCATTGGTACTTTCATTCTCACTTTCCACATTGATTGAAGCCGATACACCGAACATGATCTTATCTTCATTCAAACGGTTAGGATTACCTTGGGTGGACGGCATCACACCTTTAGGCATATAAGTAAAGCGTCCCGCATACAGTAAAGAAGGAATATGCCAATCATCACTCAGAGTTTTTGTAGCTGTATTTACAGAAGAACCGGTACCATTGAATAAACCTACTTCATAGCCAAATTTATCAGCTAACAATCCGTGAATTTCAACACCGAGGTCAAAACCGGTACCGATGTTAGGCGTTACCGCATTCAAGGAATAAGGCAGAATGATGGCGGAAGTCAATGATACTGGCAACTGCGGCAACAATGTTTCGCCCAACGTCGTCAGATAAGCATGTGAGAAAGGTGTTTTGAATTTACCGACACGCACGGCAAACTGTTTTTTAAGTTGCACATCGAACCATGCTTGTTGAAGCAATGCTCCCCCACTGGCAGCCGCATTGATAGAAAGATTAAAGGCTACTTTACCAAAAGCTTTACCAGTGAAGCCCAATACAGCATAGGGAATTGAGAAACCGGAATTAGCTACATTATCCTGATTGTATGCCTTATCCAGGCCTTCATCATCATACCAATTGAAATTTGCACAAGTCTGTACCAACAGATAGGGCTTGAATACAAAGTCTCCCTTCTTGGTTTCTATCGTAAATCCCTCTCTTCCGGCAAGTGACACTACACCGTTTTCTGTATCTTCTTCATGCTGTGCCATAGCAGCCAACGAAAGGGCAGCCATTACAACCATTAAAATTAATTTCTTCATAATTGCTTGTATAATACTTATTGGTTTTATTGTTCGTTATTTGTTTTATAATGATTTCAGAAATGCGACCAAAGCATTACGATCTTCTTTACTCATCTTTTTGAAGAGATTCTTCGATGCTTCACCTTCACCACCGTGCCACATGATAGCCTCAATATAGTTGCGGGCGCGCCCATCATGCAAGAAGTAAGTATGACCATTCACAGTTTCCTGCAATCCGATACCCCAAAGCGGAGTCGTACGCCATTCGTTGCCACGGGCCAAACCGCTTACATAGTTATCATTCAGTCCTACGCCCATAATTTCAGAGCCCATGTCATGAAGCAGGAAGTCCGAATATGGATGAATTGTCTGACTACCCAGCCAAGGAAGGCGGGTTCCGTTCAGCAGTATAGAACCACGTGGTTTTGTGTGCAAGGTGGTTACATGGCAGAGATGGCACTTCGCCTTATAAAAATTCTGCTCACCCTTGATCACTTGTTCATTATTCACATTGCGACGTGCCGGAACACTAAGGCTCTGCATGTAGAGATCTACATTCTCCATTTCTTCCGTAGATACATCCAACTGGGCATAAGAAAGTCCCATCATACTGCCTTGATTTACTTGTGCCTGTCCTTCACAGATTTCTTCGGGATAGCGGCTGTTCGTAACTCCCATATCGCTGGAGAAACCAAGTTCCACTGTCAGGTCGGCATGCTGTGCTTTATTACCGGACAAGCCTAAACTTCTCATTCCTCTCTCGGAGATATAGTTGCAACGGCCACTGATACCATATTCCGGATAATTGCTTTTAGCAGCCAAAGCTTCAATTTCAGTGGGATCGAGCGCCATCATTTGTCCCATACCTACGTGGCGCAGAGGAATACGCACCGTACAGAACAGGTCTTCGGGTTTGATGCTGTCCGCATACCATTCATAAATAGAATAATTGGGTTTGCAGAGTTCATACGTCTCACCATCAGGGAACTGGAAAGTCTCATAGGTATATTCCACTTTCAGTTTTCCCTCGGGCTTCACACCATAAATAGCCTGATCATGAAGCACACGTCCATAATCCTGAAAGAAAGCTCCATTCTTACGACTAATATAAACCAACATAGACGAAAAGCCGGAGCTACCGGAACCACCTTCGCTCCACAAAGTAGGTTGCGTACGTCCGGCATTTCGGTGACAGCTACCACAAGAATAACCGGCATAAACCGGTCCCAGTCCTCCACCTATTCCATTACTACTGGTGCGGATATCATCATACAATTTGTCACCACGGGTGAAACGTTTATCGTATGCCCCTGTTATCCAGTCAGCCGACCTGTCATAAGCATAAGAGGAAGTCAGGAAGTTGGTAGCAGTACCGGCAGAGAGGGCAAAGCCGGCAGGTACTTCTATATTATCCACATCAATTCCATCATCCTCGCAGGCAAACAATGCCAGAAGCGAAAAACAGATTGGAAATGAGTATTTTAATAAGCCATTCATTCGTTATTGAATTATTATTGCAAAATACGTAACTAACATTTATCTTTTTAACGCAGATGTTGCGGAAACAACAGAATATTCATTATCCCACTGTTTCCGCAAAATCTGATTTCTAACAAGTAAAAATCTTACTGAATGGTACGGGCTTCGCCATCTTTGAAGATCAAATATTCCAAAGTGTGGTAACCACGCAAAGCTTGTGCACCGGCAATTTTATCATCTTCTTCATCATAGTCACCATCCCAGTTCAAGTCTGAATAGTTACCGGAAGTCAGGATCTGTACGATACCATCCTGATCGAGTGGCCAGCTATCCATATTGGGGTCAAGACCTTTGTCGGCAACCGGACCAAAAAGGAATGCCTCACTGGTTTCCCACGGTGTACGAGCAGCAAGCCATGCTGTGGCGCAAGCCTTGAAGTTAGCATTGCTGGGAGAAGTACGGAATGTCTCAACAGCATCGAAAAGAGCCTGATTTCCCGCTTTCAAATCAGAGTAAGTAGGTAATACAACTACATCCACATAATTTTTTACGACTTCAGCCAACACTGTTTTATCAATACCTTCGATACAACTCTTCAAACTACCCTTGAGTACTCCCTCTAAAGTGGCACAAGCTTCCATAGCACTTACTGCTTCCGGACTATTGATATTGTTGCGGAAAGGACTCGGGATAGCCCAAATTGCTGCTGCTGCGTCATCAATCGCTTTTTTTACTTCAGTATCAAGATTAGCATTTACCGCGGCTACTGCTTTTGAGAGAGATAACTCGCTAATAGCCCCTGTACGTGTTCCGTAATAAGCATTGCGAATAGAATAGATATTGTTACGATAGTCTTCACGAGAATGCCAGCTATACCATGACTCTACAGCATACAAAGCCTTTTCTTCATTATTATGTATGAAAAGATCGTAAGGGTCACCAATTTTGGCAGTACCTACTTCATTGGCAATGTCTACACAGCCGTCAATCAACTGCTCAACACTCGTCAAAGCATCTTGATTCTTAAAGAAATCTGCATAACTTCCACCTTCGTTGTATTTAACCGCCCAGTCATCATAAAGAGCAGTAGCATCATTCACCAACAATTGTGCAACTACTCGCATGTAATTTCCCCAACTACTTGCATTCTCCGCCGTATAGTCAAGATTTTTAGCGTCTATAGTCGTAGTGTCATCATCACTACAAGCCGTAATGGAACACATCATGCCCAATGAAAGAGCCGACAAATAAAAAAACTTTTTCATATTACTTAAACATTAAATTAATTATAAATACCTATTTGAACTATCTCTTGGTAAACCAACCGACATAAGCTATACCGATAGCAAATTCATTTTCATTGTTATATTTAGTCGATCCAAATACCTTGTTCGTACCAATATGACGGGTAGTATAATCGGCCTTTACAACCAGATTCGGCAATGCAAACCAGTTAACTCCTGCCGTCCATTTGCTTACCTGACAGCGCTTCTCCATTGTAGCAGAACCTTCTGCCTCTTCCTGCGGGTTGTAGTATTCATAACGGGCATAAGGATAAATAACCGGACATTTCTTCTGCGAGAAGAAAGCACTCAGGTTAAGACCAGCCTCCAAGCCATAGCACAGGGCATTCTTAGCTACATTACGCATAGCACCGTGATAATAATTGGAGTTATTGGAAAGAGTAACCTTGCTGATCTTGGAAGAATTCTCTAAATCACCATAAATGATATTACCACGAGCGGTAACATATTTATTTTTATACTGTGCATCGGCAGAGTAAATTTTCACTGATGAGCGGCCTACACTGCTATACTTATAATTCTTATCAGCATTGGCCGTCACGTCATTACAATAGTAAAAAGCAACACCTGCACGCAACCCCGATACCCCTTTATAGTCCAGACGTGCTACATAAGCAGGTGAAGTAAAGTTATCTTGTTCAAAGAGTCCCTGCTTACCACCGGCAACCCAGTTATCGCGACCAAAACCATCAGCATTCAAGCCGGCAACAATCATTGCCTGATAATCAAAACGCGCATATCCTTTACCAAAAGAACCGAAGAATTCCAATCCTGTCTCATGCCAGGTAGAAGGAATAATTGTGGTTTCACCCTCAGGACGAGATGTTCCAAAGAAGTTGATAGGCTCATGGTGTGCATTGGTCAATCCCATAGGTACAATCAAATGACCGGCACGAATATTGAAAGCCGAATGTATCAGACGGGTAATGTGAAACTGCTCAAGAGCGACTTCTCCACCCTTTTCCATTTCTGTCTCATACTCACCGTTTTCTGAATTCTCAAGTTCAGTTTCAAGACCTACACCTCCTGCTTCAAACTCTATCTCAGCACCCAGTATCCACTTGGAATTAAACTTGTAGTCAAAAGCCAACACAAAACGAGGAATCGCAATGGTATTGCGGTGATCACTGTTATCGACCCCACCATAGAAACGATTCGTTCCGTAATTCATAAACTTTGCTACCATCTCTCCGTATCCACCGAAACGGAACTTTTCGTAGTCGTCATCTTTTGTTACCTGTTTTATTCTCTCTTTCTTTGCCGCAGTTTCAGATACCTCTTCTGTTGAGGTTACTTTTTCGGGTTCATTAGCCCGTAAAGTATTGTTAAAAAGCAAGAAACCTAAGGCGAATAAGCAAGTTAATTTTTTCATCTTTTATCTTAAATTTTGTTGGCGCAAAGGTAGAGGGAGTTAAAAAGGCGGGCAATACCCAAATATGAGTATTGTGTTATTAAAAATAATAATAAGTAGGTACTTAAACGAACACTATTTCTTTTTGTTCTTTTTTACAAAGCAGTAATTCACTAAAAAGATAGCCGCAAAGATCACAGCAATCCAGATAAAACTAATAAATATCAAATAGCGGTTATAAATGTACTCTCCCTCTTCAGGAACATGATTAAGCATACATAGCAAACAGTTACACTGAGGATTATCAGCATCATGCGAAAAGTAAGAGTACAGTAAAAAGATAAGCTACCTGCAAAACTTATTTGCCTCTTTTGCCTTGATACGGATATAACGGGCTTTCCAATCGCCGTTAAACGTATATTCCTGAAAAGACAGGTCTTTATCCGTATTGGATATCGTAGTAGGGATAACTCCCTGCGAGATA
>ENA-OQCB01000776-OQCB01000776.1-human-gut-metagenome-genome-assembly--contig:-NODE-776-length-14025-cov-3.927975_pt1 | contig 14025 bp, 19 predicted proteins | sample MGYA00242493_ERZ504568 | MGnify/ENA primary metagenome ERZ504568 (study PRJEB26092, sample SAMD00036229) | human gut metagenome | host: Homo sapiens | study: EMG produced TPA metagenomics assembly of...
CACAAAGTTCCTTGTCATCGTCTATAATCAAAACACTATTCATGTTTCAAAGCCCTCCCTTGCTTTGTCCTACCGTCCACGGGCTTTTTAGCATCTTTGGGAATTAACCATAGTGTTGCCATTTTCATAGCGCCGGGAATACGGCCAGCTACGCAGTAGTAGTTTATTTGACGGGCCGAAACGCCCCATTTTTCACTTGCTTCTTTGATCGTCATATAGTCCATATTCGCACCTCCGACATGAACCATTATATTTCTTCGTGTCGAAGAATACAAGAAACAGCGTATGAATTTTCAAAACGGCCTGCATCTGCAGGCCGCCTTTGTTGATGGTATTCTGTTCAGTCTTTGCGCCGGATCACAGGAACCTGTTTTACCTTTTTTCCCACTGTCCGCCGTTCCAGAGCAAACACCATGTCGCTGGTGCGCTCAAAAAATCCGATGTCCTTTTTCCAGCTCATGCCGCATTTACAGTGCTGCAAGCCGATGAACTGCTGTTTCATTTTCCTGCCGCAGACCGGGCAGACCTTGTTGCTGGCTCCCATGCCGCCACCGCCTTTCCATGTTCCGATTATACCATATCTGGGCGGCTCGTTCACCTGTAAATGCGGTCCTGGATTGCATACCGCAGGCCCTGGACCTTTCCCAGCAGCCAGGCCGCCGCAGTCGGCAGCCCCATCGGGCTGATAAGAAAGGCAATCACCAGCAGGATAATACCGTTTTGCAGGGAGTAGGTCACAAGCACAGCCACCCCAAAAAGCGCCACCACCAAAGCGGCCAGTCCCAGGACCATGCCGGTGCAGTACAAAAGGATGATACAAATCCAGACGAACAGGGTCAGGGCGACCACCAGGGGCGCGGCCAAAATCTTCAAAATCAGTCTCATCACAGTCCCTCCTTCATACATTCCGCATACATCGCCTGCCGCTTCTTTTGGATTTCCCGCATTTCCTGCTTGGTGGGGTCCCGGTCCTCATCGGTGACAACATATTCCAGGTAATTCACATAGGCATCTAACAGGGCATCCCGCAGGTCCTCCGGGGTCTTGCAGAACTCGGCGCTGAACCATTCTTCCCGGAGGTTGTTCCAGGCCAGCAGCGTATAGCCCCGGCTGGTCTTTACCACCTCATAGTCAGGGTCGGCATCCAGATACGGGCCGAACACCTTCAGAACTTTCTCGTGTGTCAACATATCGTCATCAGCTCCTTTACCTCGTGCGCTGTTTTCGTTTCTGATTTCAGCATAGCGGCCATAGCTTCTTTTTGCAAGGATGCGGCCAAAAAGAAAGCGGGGCGGCAAGCCAAAGTTCTGGCCGCCGCCCCGCACCCTTATTTTAGGGCCGCCAATGCCGAGAGGATATGTTCCGCTGCCTCCCACAGCTTTTCCTGTCCCTGCCGCAGATCTTCCAGGTCGGCATCATAGATGCGCCCTGTCTCATGGACGCGCCGGGTGAGCTGATTTAGGTTGTTGCTGCTCCGGCGCAGCAGGGATACCATCTCCCGAAGCTCCGGCAGTTCCAGACGGACCACATAACCGTCCAGGGCCATTTTCCGCAGATAGGCCGCCATGTTCTGTGTGCCGAGCTGGGCCATCTTTGCCTCGATCAGCTCCCTTTCCTCCGGCGTGACGCGGAATTTCAGTTGGATTTCCCGTTCCCGGTTCGCCATATCAACGCTCCGCCTCTTTCTTCCTGGCCGGGGCAGAGCGCCGGGGAGCCGCCGGAGCCTTTTGCAGCTTCTCTCGGACAGAAGGCTTTTCCCGTTCCCCGGCAAGTTGCCGCACCTGCTTCAGAAACAGGTCGGTCAGGCCAGGATTGCAGCGGTCCACCACCAGATACTCGCTGTGCCGGTCCTGGGAGCCGCCCTCCGGCATGGGTATTGTGCTGGCCCATGCCTTATTGTCGCGGGAGATGCGCCCATCCCATTCCTTATGCCGGACTGTATTGGCCAGCACATACTGCACTCGGTCCGGCCCGAACTGTTCCAGAACATCGTTCACAGCGGCTTCGGCATCCAGCCGGTTATTGCGGTAATGGCGGCTGATCGCCTGCTCGATGGCCTCCATGCAGGCGTGGCTTGCCTGAAACGAAGCGTTGTACTGTGCCATCTCCCCATGCTCGGACGCATACGCCGCCGAATGGGGATAGAGGGGTGTGTTTTTCAGTTTTCCTGGGCCTGATACAGCTCGTTTGCTCTGGTTTCGATGGTGTCCCGGATCACATCCATGTAGCTGGTTTCCAGCTTCTCAAAGTCCTTGTAAACATCGGCCAGCGGTGAGGGAGAAGCCAGAAGCGCCTTTGCCTGGGCCTCGGTCAGCTCCAATTCCTCCATACACATCACGATGTCCTCCCGGACTGTGTACTCGTAAGCATGGTTTAAGACCTCTGCCGCAGGCTGGCCTTTCAGCCAGTCGCGGTACTTGTCCTGTTCAGCAGCCATCTTTTCATAAAGGGCTGTCAGCATTTCTTCCTGTGTCATGGTTATCGCACCTCCTCATGGGTTTTGGATTTTTTGTCTGCCGCTCTTGGCGGCATGGGACGGCGAAGCCCCTCCAGGACGGAGGGGCGCGTACTTTTGGCAACAATGGTTTCCTGCTGGCCGGGGGCTTTGCTGTCGATGTTGAGCAGCGTGTCCAGCTCCGTCAGCCGGGCCGATTTCTCCCGCAGCTCATCCTCATAAGGGAAGGGCCTGCCGACTTCTTCCTTTGCGGCGGCCTGCTGCTGGTAGAGGTTGTCAAGCTGGGCTTTCACGCTTTCCAACCGCTGGGGCATCTGCGCCAGGGCATTGTCGATGCGGGTCAGGTTGCCGCGTGGGTCTGCGCCCAGGGTGGCCTGATGGGTCATCTGGCCTTTCAGTTGCAGAGTGTACTCCTGGCGGAAGGCATCAAAGGACACCGACATGGCGAAGCCCCGGTAACTTCCTACCTGGACCGGCTCGGCGTTTTTCACTTCTTTGCAGGCATCCAAAAGGGCTGCACCGGCGTTCTCCTTGTCGGTGAGGGTATCGCCCCGCACCTCCATCCCGGCAAAGCTGTCCGCCGGGTGGGGATGGGCGGCCAGCGTTTCCATATCTGCCTCAAGCCCCTTGATGAAGCCTTTGTGCTTTTCGATCTGCTCCGGGAAGTATTTCAGCAGGTTATCCTCCATCTGGTACTGCTTGCTCTGGTGGGCGGCCTTCATCAGCTTCAGACGGGAGACATCCACATCCAGGTCCATACGCTCTTTGATGCGGGGGTCCCCGGCGCACAGGGCCTTGATCTCGGCAAAGGAGAGCGCCGTTTCATCCACATCATCACAGCTTCGCACCGGCGATTTGGAGGACATGATCTGGCTGATAAATTTCTGCTTATTCTCCACCGTCTGCCAGAGGTATGCGTCAAAGGTCCCCTCGGTCACATAGCGGAATACATGGACCTTTTCATTCTGGTTGCCCTGGCGCTCAATGCGGCCCTTTCGCTGGGCCAGGTCGCCGGGCCTCCAGGGGCAGTCCAGGTCATGCAGCGCCACAAGGCGGTCCTGCACATTGGTCCCGGCCCCCATCTTTTGGGTGCTGCCGAGCAAAACGCGTACCTGGCCGGTACGGACTTTAGAGAACAACTCCTTTTTCCGCACTTCAGTATTGGCCTCATGGATAAACGCAATCTGTTCGGCGGGCATCCCCTGGGCGATGAGTTTCCGCCGGATGTCCTCATACACCGTAAAGGCCGGTTCCGGCTCCAGCAGCGGCACCGCATCTTCCAGGGCGTGCAGGGTCGGATTGTCCAGCGCCTTCGCCACTTTTCTTGCGAGGCTTTGCCTGGGGCGTGGAAATATCGCAGAATACGAGCTGGGTCAGCTTATCCGCCTGCCCATCCCGCCAGATCTGCAAGATATTATCCACACACTGATTGACTTTGGTTCCCGGTTCGTCCGGCAGAAGCGGATTGATGATCCGCTGGTCCAGCCCCATCTTGCGGCCATCCGAAGTGATTTTGAGCATATTGTCCTCCCTGGGGTCAATGCTCCCGCCGTGTACCTTGGCTGCTCGCTCGGAGAGGGCCTTCACCATCTCTTTCTGATGTTCGGTGGGCTGGGCCACGATATTGTGGTATTCCACCTCCGGGGTGGGAAGATGGAGCTGGTCGGCGGTCTTTATATCCGCGATCTCTTTGAACAGGTTCATCAACTCCGGCAGGTTGAAGAACTTGGAGAACCGGGTCCTGGCCCGGTAGCCGGTCCCTTCCGGGGCAAGCTCCAAAGCGGTCACTGTCTCCCCGAAGCGGCTGGCCCAGCAGTCAAAGTGCGCCATGCCCAGCTCCTGAAGCCGGTCATATTGGAGATACCGCTGCATGGTGTAAAGCTCATAAGGTAGGAAACGCCACGCCATACTTCCTTTCGTCCGTGGTCTTGGCGTAACCCCCTCCAGAACCGTGCTTACACCTCTCGATGTACACGGCTCGCCATCTTTCATAGTTTAAGTGATTTTGTCTTTGCTTCTTCGTAGCATTTCGGGCAGAGAGCCAATGACTTCCGCCTTTTCAGTAACATCAGTTCATCAAATTCATTATCAGCGTTCAAATCTTTTAAGCGCTTTACATGGTGCATATACACTTTCACGGGGTTTGCTCCGCACATCTCGCATTGTCCGCTTTTTAAACGTCCTGCAAGACTATTCGGTTTTATCTGCCCTCTGTATTTCGGCATAATGTCTACAAATTCAGGTGCGATATTGTTATTACGCCTAAATCCTTCATTGTAAAACTCACACCGCTTTGTTCCACTCTTGGTTTTGTAATCTGCGCCAAAGTCGCCCTTTACGCTACGGTATTTCTTATACATCTTCATAACAGAAGAATTATATTTTGCCGCCAACGTCTTTAAACAGCTTCCACGCATGATAGAATGAAATTTCCCCAGATTGCATACATTGATTGCTAACCTGTAATAATTGTACAATCCTCTGATTTCAGAATTATATTTACTGATGATTGCCACATCGTCTAATGGCATAAGCGCCCCTCTGTGGAGTGGCTTCCAAATCTCTTTGCCGTTTTCGTCTTTTTTGATTTTAAACGCACCGTATTCGTGCAGTTTCGCAATCCATTTTTCTTTCGGCATATATAACTGCACTTTTCCATACCACACCCGTTGCAGACCTTTTTTCGTCCGCTTTGTGTCCTGACTTCTTGATATTCTTATGTCGTATCCAAGATACCGCACCTTTTCAGAGGAATGGGTAACGTGAGTTTTCTCCTCCGACATTGTGAGATTTAGCTTGTCTTTTAGAAATATCTTTACCTGTTCCTTGATATTTTCAGCATCCTGCTTTGAACCTGTTATTGAAATCAGGAAATCGTCAGCGTAACGGTTGTATTGAAGTCTTTTGTAATTCTCATCCATCTCGTCTAAATGTGGTGTGGACAACATCACTTTCCTTGCTTCTTTAAATGCTGCTAGGTTTGCTTCTGTGCGCTCTATTTCCAGATTTTTCTGCGCTTTCCGATAAGCCCAGCGTACCTTATCATGGTCTTTGTGGACTTTACGGCTTCTTGTATCGCCTTTGTCAAAACTCTTTTTCATCCTTGCCATGAACTCATCAAGTTCATTCAGATAGATGTTGGCAAGTATCGGACTGACACCGGAGCCTTGTGGACTGCCGGAGTACGTTTCATGGTATGTCCACTGTTCCATATATCCTGCCCTTAGAAACTTCCACATCAGCGATATGAACGCTTCATCTTTTATGCGCTTTCTCAAAAGCTGTATTGTGATATGGTGGTCGAAGCTGTCAAAACAAGCCTTAATGTCTCCTTCGATTATCCACTTTGCACCAGTGAACAGCGTTACGATTTCTTTTAACGCTGTGTGGCAACTTCTTTTCGGTCTGAAACCATGTGAATTATCAGAGAATGTCGGCTCATAGATTGCTTCAAGTATCATACGGACAACTTCCTGTAACAGTTTATCGTCCGTTGACGGAATCCCCAATGGGCGCTTTTTACTGCTGTTTTTCTTCGCAATATAAACACGCCTTGCAGGGTTCGGCTGGTATGAGTGGTCTCTCAGCTTCTGAATGAGCTTTTCAATGCGCTCCATGCTCATACCGTCAAGAGTGAATCCGTCTGCACCTGCCGTCATGCTCCCCTGAGAGGTCGCAATATTCTGGTATGCAAGCAGATAGAACTCTGGGTTGTACAGGTTACGGTATAATCTCTCGTACCTGTACTCTTTGTTTTTTGCTTTTTCACTTAAACTTTTCAATACATTTTCGGGACTTCTCATAATGCCTCACGCACCTTTCCTTATTATTTGTATTGAAGAAAGACTGTCTCCCTTCGCCATGTGGACGGCTTTCCCGTCCTCGGACTACTACGGAGACTCTGTTGCCATAGTAAATATTCAGAGTCACTTTTCTCATAGCACTCATAGCCGATTTTCGGCATTTTACCTTAGGCAATCCCCGTTTAGAACTGTAATAACATAAGCCTGTTATGATTTCGGATGTGACGTTCGTCGTTTTCCATTATCCTATGGCTGATTTACTCTGGGTATCTTGTGGATACGCATGGCCGACTCATATCCACCAGAGTACATGCGAGTATAACTTCCTTACGCATGGAGCAACATTTTGCCCAATCTCCGACTGTCATTCAGGCAGTTTAGCTTTCATCCTTATTCATAACTTTTCGCCACTACCACGCAAACACTTTGGAAGTTTCCGTGTTTCGTGCCCTCCGACATGCTACACTCCCCATCGGGTTTCCCCTTTTGGATAAGTCGGGTGACGATAGGGTGCGGATTATTCCGCTTTGATACCTTGCCCTATTACTTGCTCAAGGTAAGATTATTACAGCCCCTTACGGGCGCACTGTCATACTATTAGATATCGGCGTCCCAGTAGCAAACACAACTCCTTTTCCCTGATTGATATTGTTAATATATTGAATTTTTAACCGCATATCCATTGCCCTTTGAGAACCTCCGCCCCCAATTCCCGCTACATTTGACATTTTTGTAAAAATTTCAAGGTTCTTATAAGCATGTGCCTCATCCACAAACAAGGCATCTACCCCCAACTCTTCAAAATTTACTACATGGTCTTTTGCAGATTCATTATTTAAATCTTCAATTTTTTCTTCCATTTGTTTTCTTTTTCCTTCCATCTGCTTTACAGTCCATGATTTCCCATTTTCCGATTTTGCTGCATCTATCGCCGCCACAATCTGCTCTATCTGATCTTCCATCATTCTCTTTCTCATTTCCTTTGACATAGGGATTTTTTGAAACTGGGAGTGTCCCATAATAACAGCATCATAATTTCCTGTCGTAATCCGGCTTACAAATCTTCTTCTGTTTTCTTTCTGAAAGCTTTCTTTATCCGCCACCAGCACATTAGCCTGGGGATACAATCTGAGAAACTCTGCCCCCATTTCCACTACCAGATGGTTTGGTACTACCATTAAAGGCTTATGACAGATTCCCAGTCTTTTCATCTCCATAGCAGCACCTATCATCTCGAAAGATTTTCCGGCACCTACACAGTGTGCTAAAAGGGTGTTTCCACCCGAAAGAAGGATACGTGCAATCGCATTTTTTGATGTGGCCGAAGATTGATCACAGGATTGATTCCCGGCATAGTAAGATAGGAACCATCATATTCCCGTAACCGGACATTATTAAAGGTCTCATTATAGTAGTCCACATATTTCTTCCTTCTTTCCGGTTCCCGAAATATCCAGCTCCGGAACTCTTCTTTTATCTGTTCCGCCCTATCCCTTGCAAGCATCGTTTCTTTTTGATTGACTTCATATTTAGGCGGATTATCGGAAATCCTATCTCGAACGGTTACGATTCTGCTGTTTAATGTTTCCTCAATAATAGAAATTGCATCTACTCTGGAAGTCCCATATGTTTTGATGTTCAAAATATTATTTCCGCTAAAATAGTGTCCTCGGTCTATATGGTAGGTTTTATCTATATGGTTCAATTCCAATCGGATTGTCCCACTTCTGCTATTTTCAGTATGTTGATACCCTTCTGGTATCTGAAGAAGTTCATAGATAAATTGTTCATAATCCTCTAAGCTGATCCAAGGCGTTCCCAGTTTTACATGGATATCCGATGCTTTGAGTTCTTCTGGCTGTACTGCTTCTAATGCTTCTACATTTTTTTGAAAAATGGGATCGTTCTGTGCATATATTCTGGCTGCCTTTAGCTTTTTACGCACATCACCGGATAAGTATTCTTCTGTTGTTTCCCATCCTGCATTAACATCTGATTGTGACATTCTCAATGGATTTAGATAAATCCTTCCTTCCAGTTCCTGAAACAGTTGTTCTCTATCTTTCGTATAAACCGAGAGCATAAAAGGAATATCTACCCTTCCCAGTTCAGATAAACTAATCTGCAATGCTTCAATTCCCTGACTTACCTTTTTTATCTCCTGCGGAGGGCTGATAGTTCTCTTTGTTAAAAATTATTTGCCTTTTCGACAATCGTTTCTTCCTCTGTCTTTTTTACCACTTCCAAAGAGCATAAAAGAGGGTAATCATTATCATCTCGAAAAGCTGTACGATTCATGCGTTCTGTAATATAACCAAACTCCGCTGTAAAAGCATCATACAGTCCGTTTAGTTTTTGTTGTTCTACCTTAAGTGTTTCCTCTGTGCAGCCTTCTTTCTGAATAAGGATAACCTTTCTTACCTGTTGGCGTACCCGGTGCATGGCCCGGATTCTTCTCTGAATATGCGGTTTCGCTGTACACAGATACATCTTTTCGTTTTCCCGAAAGTAGATATCGTTTCCTTTTATTGTATAGGTAAAAGGTGGCACATCCGGCTCTGCATCCAGGATTCCTTGTACTTTACTCTGTCTTTCTTCTGGAAGTGTGTGAAAGATTTCTTTTGGTAATTCTTCTACTGCTGCAAACAAACTTTCCTTTAAGTCAAGCCCTTCCTCTGCCACACATCCAGTGTAATCAGAATCTTTTCCAAAAAAAACGGTTATCAAAGACCATTTTACCAAGCATCATTTCAGGGTGATCTAAAAAAATATTCATTTACTGGCACCTGTTCTTCTGTCAGCCCTGTAAAAATCCATGCTGGTTCTGAAAACGGTTCTTTCTTGCTTTTTCTGAAAAAAGAGGATATCACTGGTTACCTCTGTATTTGCGTTCTTTGCAAAGGTGCTTTTCGGAAGACGGACTGCACCGAGTAGATCTGCTTGTTCTGCAAGCTCCTTTCGGATACGGTTGTTCGATTTATCTAGTGTTCCCTTACTGGTAACAACAGCCAAAATTCCCCCTGGCTTTAATAAATCCAGACTTTTCATAATGAAGTAGTTCATGAATTTTTAATTTTTTGTTTCTATATTTAGGATCATATGGTTTATAATCCCCAAAAGGTACATTTCCCAGAATCAGGTCAAAACTGTTCTCTTCAAAATTTGTTTCTTCAAACCCTCTTATCTGTATATTTGCGGATGGATGCAGGTACTGTGCAATCCTGCCGCTGATACTGTCTAATTCCACCCCATAAAGCTCTGTGGAATCTCGTAATTCTTTTGGCAGGGCATGGTAAAAATTACCGATTCCAGGAGCCGGCTCCAAAATCCTGCCTCCATGAAATCCCATTTGTTGTATTGCATGATAAATTCCATCCAACACATCTTTGGGTGTATAGAAAGAAGTAAGTACGGTTGCTCTTGCATTACGGTACTCTTCCTTTGAGAGTAATTCTTTGAGTTCCTGATATTCTTTCTGCCAGGAAGTATTTTTCCCATTAAATGCATGTTGCAGGCCGCCCCATCCCACATACCGGGATAGGATCTCCTGCTCCTGTTTCGTTGCTGCCCTTTTTTCTTTTTCTAGCTGATATAAGGTACGAATTGCTTCTACATTATTTTGAAATCGTGTTTTAGCACCACCATCTGGCAGACGCCATTCCTCAGAATAGTAAAAATCTTCGGTTTCTCCGCCCTGTTTAGGAGGGACTGGTTCTATGATTTCTCTGTTCTCATTTTCTAAAGGATTCTGCAACATTTCCAGTTCTTCCCGTACACTTTCCTTCCGGGATGGTTCCTGTTTCGGAACGAACTCTTCAAAAATCTGTCTGGCTTCTGAAGTACAAAACTCTTTTCCTACGCTTTGATAAAAAGATAGCTCCTTATCTGATAAGAATATTTTTTCATTTATCTGTCGCTGAATTTCTTCTGCAATTTCTTCATAGAGAACGAACTGATTGGCATAAACTCCTTTTTCTGGATAATAAGTAAGAACAATCCTGTCGTCCAAAATTTTTCCTTCAAGAAATTGATCGCTCGTTATCACGAACGGACTTTTTGGATTCCCTTCCGCAAAAAGACATTGAATAACTGTGTCTTTTCCTCTTTACTTTTTTCCGGTATTTGAAAAAATTCATAAATCAAAAGCATATCCGGCACAAGAACCTCTGCCTGTGCCAACGCTTCTACTGCCTGTTTGTGTATGTCTCGATGCACCGTCTCCTGACTTAGAAAAGATTCATATTGTTCTAAAAATCTCTGCGATGTGGTGCAGATATTTTCTACACCTTCCCCCTTCATGATTTGTTGATATTTTGATAAAAATGTCAGAAAATCCTACTGTTTTTATCGCTTTTTTGGCTTCCTCACTGGTATCCTGTTGCAATACGGGGATCTTATCTTCTATAAACAGTTTTTCTACTGCTCCTGCTGCCTCATCCCAGTCCATCGTCAAATCTTTTCCAGCCACAAAGCCATCTTCCAAGTACCGTTCTATGGTAATTCCCTTTTCTGTCATGGTAATCTCGCAGTTTCCTTCTTCTCCTACGATAGAATAGCAGCACATTTTTTCTTCCCTGTCATATAGCCAAAAGTTACAGAGCATTTCTGCCTTTTGCTCTAAAAGCTGATTACTGGTAAAAACATCGAAAAGCATCGCCTGAATTCCTGCAGCCTGTTTATATTCCACCAGACAGGTTCTCAGCATTTCCATTTTGTATGCTTTTATCCAATCTTCGCTGTCCTCATGGATACGCTCTTCTGCATCAGACTCTTCTCCGGTTTCCCGTTCAAATATTGTTTCTGAAACAGATTCTAACTCTGTATATTCTCGGATATCCAAAAGCTGTGTAATCTTTTCTTCTGCTTCTTCAAAAGAGAGCAGCCCCTCTTTTATCGTTTCTTCTTCATTGTTAAGGAAATAGAACCCATTCTTTTTCACTTCAATCTGCTCTGAAGGCAAATCGTATTTCCATCCTTTATAAACTTCCTTCAGATATTCCACACGTTCTGTCCTATCCTTATTATGAAAAAAAGAAGACCTGAATCTTTTTACGGGTGTCCGGTTCTGTCATGCTCCACAAAGGATTTTTTTCTTTTCCTCTTCCGCAGTTCTATCCTGGAAATTTGTGGGACAGAAAAAAGGAACCGCTGTCAGCGATTCCCTTTCCTGGTCTTGTATTCTGTTTCTAAGCCAGTTTTTGGAGCATCTCTCGATTACCTGGCGGCGTACTTCCATATCTGCCTGTGTCCGTAGACTTGCCATTGCCATCGTATCCTCCGGTCTGACCTGTTCTGTTTTTCGCATCTTCTCTACGGTCTGTTCCATCAGATGGTCGTGCATCTCCTCTGCCTCTTTCTCTATGTTTTGTAGCATCGGAAGAAGTTTCCCGTTCAGAAGTAGTACCTGATACCGTTCTGGGTCCAGACTCTTGAAATGGATTGCTGCCCTCCTGCCGTAACGATTCAGCTGTGCCATAATCTCTTCCTCGTTCATCTCTTCTTCTAAAACTGGGTACTTGATTCCGTTCTCTTCCCTGTATTTGATTCCGAATGTCTCTGCCATAATAATTTCTCCTTTCTAAGTCAATCTGTCGCATTGTTTTTGATATATCCACCAAAATAGTTCCTGATATTTTTGAAACCAGACTTCCAATCCGATATACAATCTCTTCCTGGGAATACTCCAAAAGAAGAGAATCTTGCAAGATTATGTTTCTGTCTCCGCAGCGTCTTGAAACGGTAAACTCTACACTAGATAGAATAAAATCACGAATTCTTTCCTCCTGCAATTCTCCTTTAGAACTCTGTACGATTTTTTCAATGGATTTTTTTATTTCATCTTCTGCATCTATCATAAAGCAAACATACGTTCTTGTAAAGCGTTTTATTGCTTCTTTGAATTTCTTTCCGGACTCTTTATATTCTTCTGGAAATAACCGATTCGCCAACTCTCTCCGATTTGTCCCATTCACTTGCCAGTTCCAAGGCCGTATTCCTCTTCCAGCAGTATCCTTTACATCAAATACATATCGAGTCTGTTCCCCTAATAGCTTGGTTGGAAAAATAGCAATTCCGGTTCCACCTTTCTGAACCGGGCGGCCAATCTGTAACCAATCATCAAAACCAGCTAAAATCGTTGCATCTGGTTTCTGGGCATATACCATGCAGATATTAAAAAAATTAAATTGATATACATTTCCCATACAGCTCAAAAACGTTCCCACTTTTTCTGATCTCCAGATATCTCCTTAACGGTCCTTTCATATAAATCTTTTACCTTTGTAATATGCTCTATGCCGCATCCCTCCCTGTTCTATCGAATCCTTTCCTGAAGGATTCCGGTTGCAAACAGGCTCATCTGCCCGTCTTCTCCCATATGCTTAGCATATTTTTTCTTTTGTTGTTTCATACCTTCAATCATTTTTTCTACAATGCAGAAAAGCACTGTACAAACTCTCCTTTCTCATGTATCCGCAAATAGACAAAATTTCTCTCTGTAAAACTATCATGGAGATTTGTAACATACCCAATTACGGAATCTATAAAGGAATTTTTTCGGGTATCCTCATCCAAAGTATCTATAATAGATAATAAATACTGGTAGTCCTCATTTTGTAAATAAGATTGATAGGCTTCCAGAGCGTGAACCCATATTTCCTTTTTTCTCGCCATATAGTCTTCTGATACTTCCGGTGGTGTTTCTTCAAAAAACTCTTCTGGCAATAACTCCTCTGTATGTGCTGCTGATAAATATTGTTTATATCCTAAAATTTTCTTCCTGCAGCTATTTAGTAAGTAGCCGTCTGTATAATGAGGATCACTGCCTCCTTCCTCATAAATTTTCTTCCACATTTGAACAGTTTCTACCAGACAAGTTTTTACTTTTTCATAGTCTATCATCGGCATTCTTTCCGAATGGTATGTTTTTCACTCACTTCCATTTCCATTCCACAAAAATCATCGGAATCCAAAACTATTTTTTCCGCCCTATACGCTTCCCTAGCTATGTTTTCTGCCATTTCCCGGCTTTCGGCTTTTATGCTTACCTTGCGTTCTAAAATTTCTCTTATTACTACTTCATATTCCTGTTCCTGCATCCGCACATCTCCTTTTCTAAGTGTAGAAAAACCGCCACTTAAAAAGCAGCGGTTTTCCAAATTTCTAATTTGTATTTTCTCTTACTGTCACTGTATCGTTATACTGAAAATCGTATCTGATTTTATAGCGGAACCATCTTTCAAATAAAGAATACGTTTCTCAAAATTCCACTTTCTTTACATATCCTTTGATTGTTACATATCTTCCACCTTGTTTCCGTTTATCTTTCTCAAAATACGCAATTTCAACCAAGGGTTGTTGTTCCAAATCCTGCACCAATCTTTCAAAAGTTTTATCAAGTTCTTTTTTCATGTCTTCACTGATTTCCATCTGTTCTTCTGTAAAACGTGCTGCTTCCTGGATTTCTTCCCCATGTCCGCTTAATGCTGCAAATGGGGCAAACTGTGCAGCCCGGTCTATTCTCGGCATTCTCGGATGTACTTTAGATGTAGGATGTGGAAGATTGATGATATCGTCATAGCAATGGTTGTTCTCCCTCATTTTATGCCTTGTGACCTCCAATCTGATTGTTTCGCTCTCTGCCTGTGGCTCCTTCTTCATAATGGACTCCTTTTAGAATGGCATTTTTCCCATACTTTTTCTTAATTGTCAGCATTGCCTCCTGCATTTTCTTTCCCGTCTTAAAACGGTATCCTCTTGCTTTTTGTC